>JAEEGL010266023.1_pt1 | contig 10098 bp, 6 predicted proteins | sample 9134231 | NCBI WGS metagenome assembly JAEEGL01 (sample SAMN16246548, study PRJNA631951) | gut metagenome | biome: gut microbiome; feature: rumen; material: fiber-attached | host: Bos | place: Iran: Karaj | collected 2018-10 | reverse complement strand
CTTTGAATTTTTTTGCTCTTGCCTATGAAATTGCAGTCCCTAATTTCTACGAAAAAACTCATATACTCTTACAGACTATCTTTACTTCTATCTTGCTTTTACCTCTTAATCTTTTCTCTCAGTATTGTCAATGAACCGTGTCTGAAACCGCATTTTTTGGTGTTCGTTTCAAACGGGACTGCAAAGGTAGCAATTATTTTTTACCCGCCAAACTTTTTTCGGATTTTTTTAAAAAAATCTTTAAAATCCCTCCGGCGCCGTGCCACCGTACGCCAAGGAATGCTTATCTTTGTCCAAATTGCGACATTCCATGGAAAAGAAACCTGTCAGCCTGCCGGAAAACGCCCACCGGGAACTCCAGCCCGGGGAAAAGTACCGGCCCCTCCTCTCCCCTGAAAAGCAGTTCGCCGAAGTCACGCCCTATTCGGTCACCGTCGGCGTCCTCATGGCCATCCTGTTCTCCGCCGCCGCGGCCTACCTGGGCCTCAAGGTCGGCCAGGTCTTCGAAGCGGCCATCCCGATCGCCATCATCGCGGTCGGCCTGACCGGCGCCCTGCGCAAGAAGGACGGCCTCGGCCAGAACGTGATCATCCAGTCCATCGGCGGCTGCTCCGGTTCGGTCGTCGCCGGGGCCATCTTCACCCTCCCCGCCATATATATATTAGGTGTAGAGGTCAACTTCTGGCAGATGTTCCTCTCTTCGCTGCTCGGCGGCGTCCTCGGCATCGTCTTCCTCATCCCCTTCCGGAAGTATTTCGTCCAGGAGATGCACGGCAAGTATCCCTTCCCCGAAGCGACGGCGACCACCCAGGTGCTCATCAGCGGCGAAGGGGGCGGCTCCAGCGCGCGGACGCTCCTCGTCGCCGGCCTCGTCGGCGGCCTCTATGACTTCGTCATTGCGACCTTCGGCGCCTGGAGCGAGACCGTCTCCACCACCGTCATGGGCTGGGGCCAGGTCCTCGCCGACAAGGCGAAAATGGTCCTGAAGCTCAACACGGGCGCGGCAGTCCTCGGCCTCGGCTACATCATCGGCCTCAAATACGCCTTCATCATCTGCTGCGGCAGCCTGCTGGTCTGGCTCGTGATCATCCCCCTGATGAACCTCATCTGGGGCGGCCAGGTCATCGACCTGATGGGCACGGGCATCCTGACCACCATCGGCGAGATGGCGCCGGAACAGATCTTCAAGGACTACGCCCGCCACATCGGCATCGGCGGCATCGCCACGGCCGGCATCATCGGCATCGTCAAGTCCTTCGGCGTCATCAAGTCCGCCGCGGGCCTGGCTGTCAATGAGTTCCGCAGGAAACCCGGCGCGGCGGAGCAGAAACCCGCCCGCACGGAGGAGGACCTGCCGATGAAGACCCTCGTGTGGGGCATCGCCATCGGCCTGCTCGCGATCTTCGCCTTCTTCGCCTTCGGCGGCGTGGTCAACAACATCTGGCAGGCCCTCGTCGGCCTCCTGATCGTCGCGGTCATCTCCTTCCTCTTCACCACCGTCGCGGCCAACGCGATCGCCATCGTGGGCTCCAACCCGGTCAGCGGCATGACCCTCATGACGCTGATCATCGCCTCGCTCATCCTCGTCGCGGTCGGCCTCAAGGGCAACGCCGGCATGGCGGCCGCCCTCGTCATCGGCGGTGTCGTCTGCACCGCCCTCTCCGTGGCCGGCTCCTTCATCACCGACCTGAAGATCGGCTACTGGATCGGCTCCACCCCGCGGAAGCAGGAAGCATGGAAGATCCTCGGCGTCGCGGTCTCCGCGGTGACCGTCTGCGGCGTCATGCTCGTGCTGAACAAGACCTACGGCTTCGTCGGGGAGAACGCCCTCGTCGCCCCGCAGGCCAACGCCATGGCCGCCGTCATCCAGCCGATGATGTCGGGCGGCGGCGCCCCCTGGCTCCTTTACGGGATCGGCGCAGCCATCGCCCTGATTCTCAACTTCTGCGGCGTCCCCGCCCTCCCCTTCGCCCTCGGCATGTTCATCCCCATCGACCTCAACCTCCCGCTCCTCGTCGGCGGCGCCATCTCCTGGTACGTCGGCAGTCGCTCCAAGGACGCGGCCCTCAACGGCGCACGGCAGGAGAAGGGCACCCTCATCGCCTCCGGTTTCATCGCCGGCGGCGCCCTGATGGGCGTGGTGAGCGCCATCCTGCGCTTCGCCAACGTCGACCTCTTCCTCAGCGGCTGGAACGCCGCCTACGGGGAGGCCGTCGCCATCGTCCCCTTCCTCGCGCTCGTCGCCTACATGACCCTTTCCTCCCTGAAAACCAGCAAACAATAGCCCCATGGAAAAGATACTCGACCGATTCCTGCGCTACGTGTCCGTGGACACGCAGTCCGATGAAAGCAGCACCACCCAGCCCTCGACGGCGAAACAATGGAACCTCCTGAACATGCTCGCGGACGAACTCCGCGCCCTGGGCGTCGCCGTGGAGACCGAAGAACACGGCTATGTCTACGCCCGGATCCCCGCGAACACCGACGCGAAAGTCCCCGCCATCGGCTTCATCGCCCACGTGGACACGGCCCCCGACGCCTCCGGCAAGGACGTCAAGCCCCAGATCATCCGCAATTATGACGGCGGCGCCATCGACCTCAAGGGCGTTCCCGGCCTGCAACTGAAGCCCGAGGAATTCCCGGAAATGCTTCATTATGTGGGACAAACCCTCATCACCACCGACGGGACCACCCTCCTCGGCGCAGACGACAAGGCCGGCGTCGCGGAGATCATGGACGCCGTCCAGTACATCGTGGAGCATCCCGAATTCAAGCACGGGCCGGTTTCCGTCAGCTTCACCCGTGACGAGGAGATCGGCTGCGGCGTCGACTCCTTCGACGTCAAACGCTTCGGCGCCGAGTTCGCCTACACGATGGACGGCGGCGAGATCGGCGAACTCGAGTTCGAGAACTTCAACGCCGCCTCCGCCAAACTCCACGTCCAGGGCTGCAACGTCCACCCGGGCTACGCCAAGAACAAGATGCGCAACGCCATCCTGATCGGGCAGGAGTTCAACGCCCTCCTCCCCGTCGAGCAGCGCCCGGAATACACGGAGAACTACGAGGGGTTCTTCCACCTCATCTCCTTCCGGGGCAGTGTCGAGGAGGCGGACTTCGCCTACATCGTCCGGGACCATGACCGCGCGCGGTTCGAGGCGCGGAAAGTCCTGATTTCCAAGGCGGCGGACTTCATCAATGACAAGTATGGCACCGGGACCGTCCGCCTGGAACTCCGCGACCAGTACTACAACATGCGCGAACAGGTCGAGCCCCATTACCACATCGTGGAAAAGGCCGTCAAGGCCATGGAAATGGCCGGCGTCAAGCCGAAGATCCAGCCCATCCGCGGCGGGACCGACGGCGCCCGCCTCTCCTTCATGGGCCTGCCCTGCCCCAACATCTTCGCCGGCGGCCTCAATTTCCATGGAAAGATGGAGTTCGTCCCGCTCGAGAGCATGGAGGCGGCCGCGCAGGTGATCCGCAACCTCATCTCCCTCTACGCGGAAGCCTAGCGCATCGCGGAAGGTTTGAAAAAGGCCCGGAGACCGCTAGCGGTTCTTCCGGGCTTTCCGTTTCTGATAGCGCTCAATGTATTTTTGCAGGCGCTTGCGTTCCCTGTCGGCTTTGGCGGCGCGGCGGCGGAGTTCCTTCAACTTCCGGGCGCGCTGCCTGTCGAGGGCCTTCTGTTTCTTGGCGGCCTGCTTTTCCTCGTAGATGCGGTCCTCTTCGGCCCACTTCGCCTCCAGCGCCTCCTGCTTTGCCTGCTGCTTCGCCTCCTTCTCGGCCTTCTTCCGGGCGGCTTCCGCTTCGCGGCGGGCCTTCTCGGCCGCTTTCTCCTCCGCTTTCTTCTTGGCTTCCAGCGCCTTGAGTTCCTCCGGAGTCGGCGGATCCTTCACGGCCGGGGCCTTGCCGGAAGAAGCGGTCGTATCGCGGAGCGCCGGCGGGGCGGCGGTCGTATCGCGGACCGGCTTCACACCCGTCGAATCCGCTGCGGGCTTCGCCGGGCCATCCAGCGCAGGCAACCAGCCGGCAAGCGTGTCCATGGGCGACCGGGACGCATCCGCGGCAGCGGCCAGGGAATCAGCGGCGGCGGCAAGGGAATCAGCGGCCAGCGCCAGGGAATCCGCTGCGGCAAGCGAGTCCGCCGCCGCGGCAGCAGCCGCTTCGGCCGCCGCGAGTTCCATCTCGCGCTCGCGCAGCCGCCGCTCCCGGTCCCGCGCCGCGTCCAGCGAATCCTTCTTGGCAATCTCCTTCCGGATCTTGTCCATGTAACCGGGGAAATAGTCCTCCGTATACGGGAAATTCGCATGCGGACGCGCCTCGTAGGCAAGCCGCTGGCTCTTCCGCGGGACGAGGGACGTGACATCCTCCCGGCCGCGGGGGCGCTTTTCGGGCTGCCAGTTGAAGCCCTTCATGTGCTTCTCGTCCTTGGGCAGCTGCACGATCGGATAGGCGTCGTTCCGGGCGCTTTCGAAATAATAGACGCGGTCGACGTTGCCCCGGTCGAAAACGGCATAGAGCATCTTGGACTCGACCTTGTTGACGGTGGCCAGGGTGTTGTTCTCCTCCAGGAAGAAGAGGGCGGAAGCCCCGCCGAGTGCATCGAAACGCTCGAGGTTGCGCTCGTCGTCGAAATAGGCGACGACCTCGGCGCCCTTGATCTGGTCATAGTGGAGGGTATCCTCCTGCGTCGCGATGAAGGCCTCGGACATCAGGTTGGCCTTCTTGACCGCCTGGTCCTTGACAATCACATAGATACTGTCGGCCGAATACTGGCGTGCCCCCCCCTCGTTGAACACGAGCGGCTCCCGGTACATCCGCACGAGGGAATCGAGGTCCGAATAGGTCAGCGAGTCGCAGGCCATCTGGATGTCGTCCCGGTAGAGCCGGACGTTGTTGACCGCCCAGATGAAGCCGAACTTCGTCGTATCCTTCTGCACGGTGTCGGCCGGCGCGGTCGCCGACAGGAGCGAATCCGCCCCGGCGGCCAGGCTGTCCGGCAGCGCGGCGCCCAGGCTGTCCGCGGGGATCCGCCCCCGGGCCAGGCTGTCGGGCCGCTCCGGGGCCGCCTCTTCCTTCGGCGCGGGGGCCGGTTCCGGCTTTTTCGGCGCCTCCGGCTTTTTCGGTGTCTCCGGAACCTGCGGATTCTCAGGTGCTTCCGCAGCCTTCTCTTCCCCGCCAGGCTTCTCCGCCGCCGCGCCCGGCAACTCGGGCGGACGGTTCGGATCGTTCTTCCGCGCCTCCTCCTCCCGCTTCCGGGCTTCCTCGGCCGCCTTCCGGCGGTATTCCGTGACCGGATCGACATTCAGGTCCTTGAGCCGCTTCTGGGCGTCCTGCACCCAGGCCGGGTGGATGTCGCACATCCGGATGGAGCGGTACAGCAGCGTATCCGCGCCGAAATACAGCGTGTCGCGCCGGCCGTTCTCCTCGCTGATGGACATGACGGCCGGATCGAGCGTCATGCGGACCTGGGAAAGGGTATCGGTGTACTGCAGCCGGCCCGCCAGGCCGAAGACGTTGCGGGTCGTGTCCATGATCTCGGCACGGCCCAGCATCTCGACATCCTTCAGCTGCCGGTGGTAGTAAAGGGTGTCGGACCAGCCTTCGTAGTCCTTCGTCATCATGTGGACATTCTTCCGGAAGAAGAAGAGTTCCTTGTCCCGGTCGTACCAGCCGTCGTCGGCGGAAAGCATGTTCTCATGCTCCCAGGCATCGGTCCCGTAGCCGAAAAAGGCGGTGTTGATGCCGGACTGGTATTCCAGGTTCGAGGTCTTGATGAAGATGGAATCGGTGAACATGTTCACCTGGTCCATGAACTGGAAGGTCTTGGCCTTCGCGTCGTAGGACCCGAAGCGGCTCTCGATGATCTGGCCGTCCTTGTCGCGCATGGAAGCGCCGTTCTCGAAGATGGCGACGCTATCCTTCGTGTTGTAGTCCAGGTAGCGGGTGCGGAGGGTGTTCTTATCCTTGTCCTCCAGCTGGACCACCCCGCCCCGGAATTTCGCAAGGTCCTCGTCGACAATGTATTCCAGCGTCGCGCTGGAGAGTTTGGTGCGGTCCTGGATGATCCGGACATGGCCCTCGGCGAAGATGACGTTGGTGGTCACGTTCCAGAGGGCAGTGTCGCAGAGCAGGTAGGTGTTGTTGTGGAGGAAGCGGGCCGGGCCGACCACCTTCCGGAAGTTCTGCCCGTCCTGCTCGATGAGGCTGGCGGATTTGGCGCTGATGAGCGTGACCAGGCTGTCCCGGCTCTCCCGCTTCTTCTGGGCGGAGAGAAGGGGGCAGACGGCCACGAGGAGCCCGAGCGCCAGGATGATCCGCCGCAACCGCATCAGTCCTTGCGGAATTTATCCTCCCACCCGGAACGGGCGAAGGTGCACTCCCGGTACATCGGGTCGATGACGATCAGCGTCGACCGGATCTTCTCGTCGAGGAACTTGTCGATCGCCTCCAACTGCCGCTGGTGCTTCACGACCTCGAGCAACTGGGTATAGTCGCTTTCGAAGGAAGCGGGGTGGGCGGGCAGGATCTTGTCGACCCGGATGATCTTGTAGACGGTGTTGCCGTTGCGGCCCTCGTTGTCCAGGGAGACGACCGGTTCGGAGATCTCCCCTTCCTTGAGGTCCTTGATGGCCGCATAATCCTGCGGCTTCAGCTGGTCGATCTCGAAATAGGAGGAACCGCTGTTCGGGTCGGCCATCTGGCCGCCGTTGGTGCGGGTCGCCGGGTCCTCGGAATAGAAGCGGGCGGCCAGCTGGAAGGAGACGGCCCCGTTGAGGATTTCCGTGCGGAGGCTGTCGAGTTTCGCGAAAGCGCGGGTCTGGTCCTCGCTGGTGTACTGGGGCTTCAGCAGGATGTGCCGGGCATTGAACATGTCGCCCTTCTTCTCCAGCACCTCGATGATATGGAAACCGTCCGGCGTCTCGACGATCTGGGAGATCACGCCGGGCTTGAGGGCCATCGCCGCGTCGGAGAAGGCCGGCCAGAAGATGGACTTGGAGGCCATGCCCAGTTCACCGCCCTTCACGGCGGTGCCGGTGTCCTCGGAATAGATGCGGGCCAGGGTGGAGAACTTCTCGCCGCCGATGATCCGCTCGCGCAGGGCGAGCAGTTTTTCCTTCACGGCCATGTTCGCGGCCTCCCGGTCGGGATAGACCGCAATCTGGCTGAGCTGGTACTTCGCCGGGACCAGGGGGATGTCCTCCTTCGAGAGGGTGTCCAGATACTGCCGGACATCATAGGGCGTCAGTTCCGCGATCCTCGAGGCGACCTGGGACTGCTCCTGCTGGATCAGGCTCTGGTCTTCCAGGGTCTTCCGCCATTCCTGGCGGAGCCGGAAGAGGGGCTTTCCGAAATACTTCTCGACCTCGTCGTCGCCGCCCAGGGAGGTGCGGATCCGGTCGAGCCGCTGCGTCATCTCCCCTTCCACCATATCCATGTTCACATTGAGGGAGTCCACCCGCGCCTGCATCAGGAACAGCTTGGACTCCATCATGTTCTCGAGCACCTCGCAGCGCATGTTCCGGTCGGAGGACATGCCCTGGGCGCGCATCATCTGCACCTGCTCTTCGATGTCGGAGATGGTGATCGCCTCGTTGCCGATGACGGCGATGGTCTTGTCAATGAGGCCTTTCCCGTATTTCTGGGCGGAGGCCAGCAGCGGAAGGCAGAGGGCGGCAAGCACCGCCATGGTCCTGAGAATCCTTCTCATCCTTATCTCTCGTTTGAATAAACCACAAATCGGTCACGTGACCGGGCATCCTTCAGCAACTCCCGTTCCAAACCTTCGAGGAGCGCGTGTTTTCTCGTGCTGAGGATGATTTCACGGATGTCGGCGGCGCAGTACTCCACGGGGGCCGTCCGGCCCGCCTTGAGGAGTTCCACCAGATAGGCAACCCGGAGGTTGCCGTTGCCGTCCGGGCGCTCGACGAAGCCGCGGCGCACGGAGCCAAGGAGCGATTCCGGATCGGTGCCGAATTCCCGGGCCAGGTCCATCACGGAAGTCCACTGCTCGGAACGGTCGGCATATTTCAGGGCGGAAGAACGCGCCAGGCTGTCGGCTGCCAGGACGTCATCCACCTTGTCGGAAGACATCAGCTTCTTGATTTTCTGGAGGTTCTTCGCGTTTTCCGGGATCAGCATCACCCGCACCCGCGCGATGGGCGCATCGAGGGCGAACTTCTCCGGGTGGGCGTCGTAATAGACCCGGATCGCAGCCGGGGAGATGGCCGTGTCCAGCCGCTCGTTGACATAGTGCTGCTCATAGCGGTATTTCAGCAGCGAACGCCGGTAGTCCTCCAGTTCGTCCGCCACGTCCTTCTCCTCCTTGGAGAGCTGCGCTTCGGCCGTTTCCAGGTAGATGAGATCCGTCGCCCAGGTGTTGATGTACTGGGCCGCGAGGGAGGCGCTGTCCTCCGGGGAAACGCCCGCGGGGATGTAGCGGTCCAGTTCCGAACGGAACAGTTTCCGGTCCCCCACCCGCGCGACCGTCTCGTCGCCGAACAGTTCGGCGGTGGCGTCCTTCATCCGGTCCACCCAGCTGCAGGCGCAGAGGCCGCAGAGGGCCACGCAAAGAAAAAGACTACACTTTCGATCCATAATCCACAAAGATACACCTTTTTTGCCAAAAATCCGGAATTTATCGCATCTTTGCCGCCGCGCCGGGCTTTTGTCCCGGTTTTTTCCCCGGAGTTTTGCAAAAAAGAAATAATTGGTTTATCTTGCACGCTGCTAAAACAGGATTACCATGAAAAAGAGTTTTCTCAGCCGTATCAGCGACATCGCCAAGATCGGCAACCGCGCCACCTTCGCCGACGTCAAGCAGAAGATCACCAAGTACGAGTATGGCTCCGATGCGTTCATGCGGATCCTGGAGAGCCGTTACTCCTGCCACGCCTTCACCAGTTATCCCGTCTCCGATTCCAAACTGAAGATGATCCTGGAGGCCGGCCGGATGGCCCCTTCCGCCAAGAACCTCCAGCCCACCCGCATCTGGGTCGTCAGGAGTGAGGATGCGCTCGCCCGCCTCCGGACGGTCCATCCCTGCTACGGTGCGCCGGTCGTCCTCATCGTCGGCTGCCGGAACGAAGAGGCCTGGGTCCGCGAAAGCGACGGGATCAATTCGGCGAAGACCGACGCCGCCATCGTCCTGACCCACCTGATGCTCACGGCCACGGACGCCGGACTCGCCAACATGTGGATCTGGGACTTCGACCCCAGCAAGGTGCGGGAAGTCCTTCCCGAAACCCGGGAGCACGGTGTCTATGCCCTTCTCGCCATCGGCCACCCCGCCTCCGGCGAGGGCAATCCCACGGAACTCCATTCCGTCCGGAAATCCCTCGACGAGATGGTGACGGAACTTTGACGACGCGACCTTTTCGTGTTTTTTCGTGAAACCATCCCCGCAAGGCCGTCCTTCCCATGCTCCGGGACAGGGCTTCGGCCTTTGAAAAAAGCCGTGCACAAAAACGGCCTCTGGAGGGCAAAAGCGTGCAGCACTCGCACCTTGAAACATCAAGTTGTGCACGGAATCGGCCTCACAAGGCCATAAGCGTGCAGCACTTTTTTCAGCATGTACTCTTTCCGCTACTCCAGAACGCGGATCGGCCCGCCGCCGCCAAGACGTGGCGGCTAAAGTGTTGTACATTAGTGTTTTATGCAAACTTTCGGCACGCTTTTGCTGCCGAAAATATCACGATATCGCTCACTGTCAAACAGTTAGCCGCCACGTCCTTGACGCAACCGATCGCGCTCCGGTTCTTTTTTGTTCCATGCCCGTCGAGGAGGGGATTCTTTTTTTGTATATTCGCACTGCCTTCATAAAGAAATCCTTCTCTTCCTGCGGTATGATTGTCATAAGAGGAGGAACAGTCAATGCCGAAGGCAGCTATCGGCGGCGGTTACCACTCATCCTGTGGCGACATCATTATCTCTCATCTGGTCGATGCGGTCAATGTCAAGAAGGGCAGCGATGAGGCCGATCACATCGGCCATGGTGTCGAAGGCACCTGCGGGAATGCAGGGATTTACAACCCCAGTCATGTGCACTATTTGAACGGATTATCCGTGTATACGGAATGTCAACACGGCTGGAGGATG
>JAEEGL014943823.1_pt1 | contig 10099 bp, 7 predicted proteins | sample 9134231 | NCBI WGS metagenome assembly JAEEGL01 (sample SAMN16246548, study PRJNA631951) | gut metagenome | biome: gut microbiome; feature: rumen; material: fiber-attached | host: Bos | place: Iran: Karaj | collected 2018-10 | reverse complement strand
CTGCATTGCCGACGCCGCCATCCGCGACCTCGTCGTCACAGGTGTTGTGACTGGCGGAATGCACACCGCCGGACTTGTCGGCTGCATGTCCGGTTCAAACCTCATCTCGAACGTGCTGGTCGATGTGGGCGTCTCTCTCCTACGCACGCACGGCGGTGGCGTGGTCGGCCACGGAAGCAACGCCACGGCGACGCTTGAGGGCGTGGCCTTCACCGGCTCCATCGTCGGCGGCGCAAATGTCGGCGCGCTCTGGGGCTGGAGCGACAACGCCAGGGTCTCCATGGCGAACTGCTTTGAAAACGGAACCTACACCGGTACAGGAGTGAATCCCGTCGGCATTGGGGGCCGTGTCGACCTCTCCATTTCAACCGTGCTGCATGTCGGAAACCTGATTGGAGCCCCAGGCGGCAATTGGGGCGACGTCGGCTCGAAGGCGTACGCCATCACGGCGGGGGAAAACGTCACTGTGGCCTTGGCCACGAATGTGACGCGGTACTCCGCCAGCGGCATCGGCCTCTTCGACGCCGGCATGGAGCATGACGGCGTGCTGTACGCCCTTAAGGACGCTGTAGTCCCCCTGGAGATCACCACCCCACTCACCGGCAAGGTGTACATCTCGGCGAGCGCTGGGCACCTCGACAGGACCGGCGCCTGCCACACCCTCGCCATGCCGGCGGCGGACGTGGAGATAAGAGCCGAGAGCCTCGCCTCCATCACCTATCTGGACGCGAGCGGGGAGGAACAGATCTGCGATGACTACACGCCCATATCCTACAACACCAACTGCCTCGCCTCCGGCTGGCACCTGCTACGCGACGACCTGACCTTCAGGGAACGCATCGAAGTTTCCGGCGACGTCCACCTCATCCTCGCGGACGGCATGACGCTGACCGCCCTGCAAGGCGTCAACGTCGCCGCCCCCGACAGCCTGACGATCTACGGGCAGATCGCCGGAACCGGCACTCTGCATGCGACCGCCAACCATGGCGCGGGCATCGGCGGCGACGACGGCCAGTCCGGCGGCGCCGTTACGGTCAACGGCGGCATTGTCACGGCCACAGGCGCCTACAACGCCGCAGGCATCGGCGGTGGCAACAGCGGAGACGGCGGCGCCGTTACGGTCAACGGCGGCGTTGTCACGGCCGCAGGCGGCGGCAACGCCGCAGGCATCGGCGGCGGCTACGGGGGTGACGGCGGCCAGGTCACCGTCAACGGCGGCGTCGTGAACGCGACGGGAGGCCGCGCCTCCCCTCCCGCATGCACAACCGCCATTGGGGAGGGGAGCAGTTCGACAACCTATTTCCCGTACCACACGCTTTGGGATTATGGCCTTGCAGAATGCCTGTTTCGCGCATCGGAACTTTCCCAGGCCGGCATGACCACCGGTCCGGTGACCAGCCTGACATGGAAAGTGGCGTCGACCACCTGCACCGTGCCGCAAGACAACATCCGCATCTGGATGGGCAACGTGGACGACAATGAGCTGACAGGGGCCTCGCATGTTGTCGCCGGCCTGACGCTCGTCTATGTCGGCAGCGGCATTCTTCCCGCCGTCGGCCTGAACGAGTACGTTTTCAACCAGGGGACGTTCGCCTGGGACGGCCATAGCAGCGTCCTGATCGTCTGCCAGCGAAACCATGGCTCGTGGAGGGGCTCGGTGTCTTGGCAAGCCCATGATGCGGGCTTCAAGGCGATGGCTTACGTATATACGGATAACAGCGCGTACGACGCGGCCACCACCTCCTACTCTATGTCCACTTCGTCATCCCGCCCCGACATCATCATGAACGTCGTCGACCTCGGTCAGGTTCCGGCGGCTGGCGCCGGCATCGGCGGCGGCGGTGGCGGGAACGGCGGCGGCGTCACGATAAACGGCGGCACTGTCACCGCAGTCGCGGATCCCGGCGCCCAGGCCATCGGCCATGGCGAAGGTGCCGCCGGCGAAGGCGACCTTGGATTCCCCGAAACCTACCGGGTCTTCAGTCCCGAAACCTCGGCAACGCCCGTGGCGGCGGCGGACCGCGAAGACGCCTGTCGCGGCGAGCGCGTACGACTTGAGATCTGCGACCATGACGACGATGGCGGCGTCTGCGCATGGTGCGGCGGCTTCCCCTGTCTCGACCCCGCGAACACGAACAACCGCGGAAAGGCCTGCTACGACTACACCTTCTACGCCGGCCAGACCGAGCTGACAAACGGCTGGTACGTGGTGGAGGGCGACATGACGAATGCGGCCCGCATCGTCGTCTCGGGCGAGGTCCATCTCATCCTCTGCGATGGCGCGTCGCTGACGGCAGGGCAGGGCATAACCGTCGCCGTTGACAACACCGGCACCAACAGCCTCACGATCTGGGCGCAGTCCAATGGCGGGGGCATGGGCAGACTGACGGCCACCGGCGGCCAGTTCCAGGCCGGCATCGGCGGCGCCAGCGGCCAGAACGGTGGCGCAATCACAATTAACGGCGGCATGGTCACGGCCATCGGCGGCGATGGTGGCGCGGGAATCGGCGGCGGCGCATCCGGCAACGGGGGCGCGGTCGCAATCGACGGCGGGACGGTCGTCGCCATCGCGGGCGGGAACGCCCAGGCCATGGGTCACGGCGCCGACGGAGTCGCCAGCGGCCACCTAGCCTTCCCCGAGAACTACCGAGCCTACAGCTCAGGGGCCAACGCCGATCCCGTGGACGCGATGGACCGCATGGACGCCTGCCGCGGCGCGTGGGCGAAACTGGAGGTCTGCGACCCGCACACCTACGGCGACGACGGCGTGTGCCACTGGTGCGGCCATTTCCTGCCTGAGGCAATCATTCCTCCGACGCCGATCGCGACGTATGCCATAGCGTTCGTCGCGAACGGCGGAGCCGGGTCGATGGCTCCGCAGGAAATCGCGCGAGATGCGCTCGCCGCGCTCAGCGCGAACCAGTTTACGAAGGCGGGGTGCGTCTTCCTCGGCTGGGCGACGGCCCCGTCTGGGGCGGTCGCCTACGCCGACGGCGCACGGGTGCAGAACCTCGCCCCGGCCGGCGGATCGGCCACCCTCTACGCGCAGTGGGCCGTGCTGAAGTACTCCGCCAAGTTCAACGGCAACGGCGGCAAGCTTCCGAAGAAAAAGAAGATGAAGGCTCTTGCGATGACCTACGGGGCGTCGAAGAAGCTGTCGAAGAACCTCTTCACGCGCAAGGGGTACGTCTTCATCGGCTGGTCCACGAAGAAGAAAGGGCCCGTCGAGTTCCCGAACAAGGCATCGGTGAAGAACCTCACGACCAAGGGCGGCACGGTCACCCTCTACGCGCAGTGGGCGAAGAAGAACTACAAGATCGCCTTCTACGCGAACGGCGGCAAGGGCAAGATGGCAGTGCAGAAGATGGTCTACGGCAAGGCGAAGAAGCTCTCGGCGAACAAGTTCAAGGCCCCGAAGGGCAAGAAGTTCGCCGGCTGGGCCACCAGCAAGGCCAACGCGAAGAAGGGCGTCGTGAAGTACAAGAACAAGAAGGCCGTCAAGAACCTCACGACCAAAGGCAAGACCGTCAAGCTCTACGCCGTGTGGAAGAAGAAGTGATGCGGCAAGCCGCTTCCGGCGACGCCGGCTTCCTCCGCGTGTAACCTTTCCCCGCACCCAGTACAACCAAGATGGACTACGCCCAGCGATTGAACGATTTCACCGCGAAATGCGGGCTCCCGCCGCCAGATACGGCGGCGGGGGCCGTCGTCATTGACTTCAACGGCGTCCCGGTTTCGTTTCTTGACGATGCGTCCGGCGGGGCGATCCTTCTCCACGCCGCAATCGGCGAGGCCCCCGACGGCGCCGAAGGAGACCTCGCCCGCAAGATGCTCGAGGCGAATGCCGCGCTCTGCGAAAAACCTGGCGCGATCCTCAGTCAGGACCCAGAGACCAAGGCCTTCGCCGCGATCCGGTCGATTCCCCTCCAGATCGCGGACCCCGACTTCCTCATCGAGGTCGTCGCCGACCTCGTGAAGACCGCCGCCGCATGGCGAAAGCAGCTGGGCTGCCAATCCCCAGCGTGAACATGATTGGATGAACGGGATTTCACAATCCATATCATGAGAAACGCCCTTCGAGGAAAATGCCTTTTCACGCTTCTCGCCACATGCCTGATTGCGGCCATGACTGGTTGCACGGCGTTGCGGCCTGGACTTTGCAAGACGCCGGAGCGTCCGGCAATCAAGCGCATTCAGGACCTTGGCCTCCTTCGCGTGGGCAGCATCGGCGACTACCGTCCGCTTACATGGCTAGACTCAGAGACCGGGCGTTGGGAGGGCTTCGACATCGATGTCGCGGAACGGATCGCCGCAGAACTGGGGGTCCGTATCGAGTTCGTGCAAACCTCGTGGCCGACCCTCTCCGCAGACGTCCAATCCAATCCGCCGAACTTTGACCTGGCCATCGGCGGCATCACGGTCACCGATGGCCGGCGCGCGTCAATGGCCATGTCCAACGGCTATCTGGGCAACGGAAAGACCATCCTCTGCAGGGTAGGGGATGCCGCAAAGTTTCGCTCGCTCCCGGACATCGACCGGCCGGATGTCCGTGTCATGGTCAATCCAGGCGGCCTCAACGAAGTATTCGCCCGGAAGAACCTTCCGCATGCCGCGTTGATCATCCACGACCGCAACGAGGAGATTCCCTCGCTTGTGGCCGGTGGAAGCGCCGACATCATGGTGACGGAGATCGTCGAAGCGCCGTGGTATGTGCGCCAGGATCCGCGTCTCGCGGCTCCGCTACTAAAAGAGCCATTCACGCGAGGCGAGATTGGCGTTCTCATGCGAAAAGGGCAGGACAACCTGCTTGCTTTCGTCAACGCCGTCCTCGCCAGAATGGCGGCGGATGGGACGCTCGATTCTCTCAAGGCGAAACACGGCCTCGCCCCATGAGCTAAGTGACAGAATTGACGGGATGAACAGGATTGAATGAAAAACATTATGGGATTGTGGAAATATGGGAAAGAACCATTATGGAATTATGGATTTTGGGGCGGGGCATTTCCGCATTTTCATAATCCCATAATCTCATAATTTCACAATCCCACAATAATCTCCGTATATCCACGGCTCGGTTTTTGGACAGGATTTACAGGATGGCAAAGGGTGCAGGAACGCTATGGCAACGCATGGAAGGTGCCAATGAATGTCGCATTGGAAATCGAATTCCCCACGGGAATGACGTCGTGGACCTCGACTTTGCCTTTCTTTGTATTAAGTGAGACCCAGAGCGGCCTGCCGTTTTCCCCGCCGCCGATGCCAATGCCGCCAACCGGATTCGCGCCAGGCGGTATCTTCACCCACAAATCCTCAATTTTTCCCCAATGATCCTTGAACATGACTTCGACCGAGTCGCCCTGGGCGTCGAAGCGCAAATCATTTCGGTTCGACGACATCCGCATAAGGATCGCCATCCCCGCCTCGAAACCTTCCGTCTGGGTGCAGAAGCCCGAGATACTTGCGTCCCGCAAGCGAATCGCCGACGGGCGTCCCACCGTCCACTTCCGTTTCGCCGGATTTCATCTTGACAGTGATGGAGTCGCTACCCTCGCCAACAATCTCAAGAGTGCCATCGGGTATCTTGATCCACCCCGGGTCATCCCCGCCGACCATCGTCTCAACCGTCTCGTTCATCACATTGACGCGGTAGTCGCTGCGGACGAAGTCGTGCTTCAGCCCGTCCACGAGGTAGTATTCGCCCGTCGGGAGGCGATAGACGGCAAAGGGCCCTGCGCCTCCAGGGTCCATATAGATGCCAACGCGCTTTCCGGATGGAAAGACAATGCACTTGCTGTACTCGGCGAGGAATGGGTGTGCCGAGCGGAACTCGACCTTGAACGCCAGGCTGGAGGAGTCGCCATCCGACAATTCCGCAGTTTGCGCCTGCGAACCGCCGGACGATGTCGCATAGGCGAAGACGGCGGCGGCCATCCACGAAGCGGTCAAACCTATGCCAAAAAGGACAACCCCGACAATGCCGAGAAAAAACTGGCCTGCCGCGCGCTTCCACCGACGCCGAACCAGCGCAAGGATGAACGCCGCGACGGCCACGAGCGACATGGCTGCGAGGGCCACCAATGCAATGACGCCAAGTGCGGCGCCGAACTTGCCGAGCGGCGCCGCGAGGATTATCGACGCGAAAAACATCCCCGCCGCCACGCACCAGAATACGAACGGTCCGAAAACCGTTTCAAACAGAAACTTGGCAATCTTCCTGAACATTCTCATCTTGTCCCATTCGGTTAGTTGAGGCGCTTTCGTTCGGTCAGTTGAGGCTTTTTGGTGGGATAGGTGTCAGGCTCCTTCAACTTTTGGACACCGCTGTGTCTAGGGGATGTCTAGGTTGACTTTGAAGAAGAGCGGAGAGCAAAGGGAGAAGGTGAAGGAGCCCACTTCCTTCCCGTCGTATGAAATGACAGCGTTGCAATCGTAATCTGCTATTGTGTTGTCGAAAAGCGGGAAATAAAGGCGCCCTTGCGGACAGTTCACGGATTCCAGCTTTCTTTTGCATCCGGCTATCATCGTGTAGGACTTGGTGTCGGGATGAATGAAAACCAACATGCGAATGCATTCGACCTCGCCGTCTTCAGGCTGAACCTCCACTGAAAACTTATTCGTTTGGATGCCCTCGCCCGTCAAGGTTCCTTCCATGACGAGGTTGAAGAAAAAATCCTCCCGCCCCTTTTCGTGTTCAATCGCCTTGAACATCCTCAACGCCCCCTCCTGACATTCGAAGAGCGGGGGTTGTCTTGAAAGCGAGGAATAGAAAATGTTGTCGCAAATGTTGTCGAAAAGGGATTTGCCCTTTTCAAACTCGGCAGTCAAGTCATCACGCCAACGCGCCAGCTGGGAATCAGATGCGAAATAGGCAATATCCCCCGACCTGATTGGAATCTTTTCGAATGAAACCTGCGAGGACAAATTGGACGATGCCGCCCCCATGAGATCGAAAATCGTTTCGATGGATCCCGACGTCCTGTCTTGGCCGAGTATTCTGCGCTCTTTGCATAAGACGCCATTCAGGTTTCGGAATAAGAACAAGCAGCCACCATCCTCTGTCGCGGAAGCTTTTCCGTCATTCAATACCCGGTAGGTGTCAAGCCCGTCCTCTGCGCCCGCACCATCCTTGGAGATCGTTCCCATGGCTTGATCGCCTCCACTCAGCCTCTTTCGTTGAAGGTCAATCTGAAATTCCAATCCGGCAGAAACGCCCAAAGGCGCTGGTTTGAAGATTCGATTGACCGAAAAATCAGTCAAATTGGTCACAAAAAAGGGCGAAAATACGAAGCAAGGGGCGGCAATGGTGAGCGTTTCATTTCTCGCTTTGGAGTAAAAGCTGAAATTGACATCGGCCAAAACCGGCCAGTGGTTGGTGATGCCGGCAATCCGTCCGCTGCAGGTGAAGTTCGTCACACGGCACTCTGCAGGCAGCTGCAAGGAAATGGCAATTGCCGCGTCAAGGGGAAAAAAGCCGTCCGCATGCGACACATTTCCAGCTTGAAGAACCATGCCGCTTGCGTCGTTGCAGATTACAGCTTCTTCAAGTTCGCCATACTGATCGAATGACTTCGCCGACAATGTCGTGTCGGAATTGATTTTGAAAACGACATTGGACAACGTCGGCCCCGCCACGCCGATCATTGGACTTCCCAGGAATGCGAAAACTAAAAGCAGTATGGCCAAATTTCGAAACGCACGCATAAAACCGCTATCCTTTCTTTGTATTTAAGTTTATCATCTTCCGCTTTGAATGTCAGCTTTTGCGGTAATCGAAGGTTTTGGACAGGATTTACAAGACGAACAGGATGTAGAGAAAGTTATTGTGAGATTGTGGAATTATGGAAAAGGGCATTATGGAATTTTGAGGGCGAGCTAGAAGGGGGCGATTGAGTTGGAGAGGTAGAGGGTGTCGGAGAGCTTTTCGCAGGAGGAGAGGAAGGGATGCGGCGCGGGTGCGGACGGGAAAAGGAGTAGCCACGCATAGTTGGAGTGAGAGCCGAAGCGCATCCAAATGAAGGCGGGGAGATCCTTGGCCGGGTCTCTTGGAAGCACAATAATCTCGGACATATTCGGAAGCATGTCCGAAAATGAGCGCAGGTCGGCCGTTTTGGCCCATTCCGGGAAATCGTGGAAATAGAAGTTGTGGCGCACGGAAGAGCCTGCGGCGGCGGTTTGCGCCGCATCCACCAGAATGGTGCAATCGTTGGTCAAGTTGGTCGGAGAGGAAACAGACGCAAGCGCGTTCGTGGCGATGTCGTGGAGTTGCTTGTCCGTGTAGTCTGTGATGCCGATGGCCCGGTCGATGAGTTGTCCGCAACCAACGAAAGCCGCGGCAAGGATGACGAGGAGGAGAAACCGAAAAGGATTATTCATGTTGGTGTGACGAGGCATGGCGGTTAGCCTCTACTTGAGATACTTGCGTCCTTCGACATCGGATAGGATTCGCATTTGCTGGGACTCATCGTGAAATGGTTGAGACCAACCTCGTTCGCAGTATTTGTTTCGTTGCAAAAATCCTCATGTGTGTAAAAGTATAGCACATGGAGATGAATATCTCCTATCTACGCGCGGAGCAGCAATCGGAATTAAGTGACACAAACGCCAAATGAACACCAATGACAAAAATACAAATGAAAACTCCAAATCTCCCATACTCCCAAACTCCCGGAAGCGAAAGCAACCCCGCGCTTGGGAAGAAACGGGGTAGTTTTGGCCGCAAAGAACGCAGAGGACACAGAGATTTTTGGACAGGATTGCCGCCAGGGGCGGATATCTCCTATCTCCTATCTACGCGAAGCGACCAAGCGAGCGTAATCGTCAGGCGGCGCGGAGGGCGCAGAGCGTTTTTGGACAGGATTTACAGGATTGACAGGATTGTGCGGGGCTGGTTTTTACGCAGAGCAGCAAAGGCGCAGAGAAGCAGAGAGATTTAGAGTTAGGGCCATTCCCGGAGGGTTCCGTGAATTTCCGTGTCGCCGCAAAGCGGGGTTTCCGTGTCCGTGAGGCAAGGGGCGGCGCCAAAGGCGCGGGGAAAGGCCCTCCTCGGCCGGCGCGAACTTGTTCGCAGACGGACGCGGAGGCCTTCCCCGGGATTGCGTCAGCAATCCGCCCCGATGCATTTATCCCCATGAATGCTCCCGCGCGCAGCGCCGTCGGGTCGCTCTGCGTTTAAAATCGTCGGGGAAGGGGAGTCACTCGTCGCCGTCGGCGACGGGGCTACACCTGAAGGAACGCGTTCAGGTTGAAGGCCGCGTTCGCTTCCGCGGTCCGGGAATCCAGCGTGTTTTCCGCCTCGCGCATTCCGCCGAGGATTTGCCGCCAGCGTTCGACCTGCGACAGGGTTTCCTCTAGAATCGCGCCCATCGTCTCCTCACCATCCAGCCGGGCGAGCGGCACGGGACGCATCAGCACATAGGCGTCGGTCTCTGGATTCTGGCAGAGCGTGCCGCCGTTCGTGCCGAGGAAGAGGTGGTTGGCCTTCAGCATCATCTCGCCGAACCTGCCGTTGGCGTCGGGCGGCGGATAGCCGATCTCGGCGTAGATCACGGCGCATCCGGCCTCCTCGTCGCTGATCAGCTCCACCTTCACGCCGTCGATGACCATGGCCGCCACGCCGTTCTCGGCGGAGAGGCCGTCGATGCCGTATTTGGCGGCGAATTTCTCGACCAGTTCCTCGTATGACATGGTCTTCCCTCCCTACCTCCTAGTCCTCGATCTGGATCGGGGTCGCGACGATCTTGCCGTCGACGTCCACGGTAGCGGTCCAGCTGAACTTCAGCGGGCTGCCCTCGGGATTGGAGTACTTGATGTTGACGGTGCCCGTATTGGCGTCCTTCGTGAGCGTGTATGTAATGGCCCAAGGCTCTTCAAGTCGGGGAAAAGCGTATTGAAAGCGGTGGTGCGGTCGAGCTTTCCGGAATAGACGAGTTCCGCGGCCTTGGGGAAGTTGACGAGCGTGCGTGACACGAGCGCGGTGTTGAAAGTGGTGAACGCCATCCCGTTCGGCGACTTCTCGCGCAACGCCTCGGCCATCGCATAGATGACGGAGCGCTTCTCGGGGGAGATGCCGGCCATCGATCCGCTGACGGCATCCATCATG
>JAEEGL014628589.1_pt1 | contig 10099 bp, 8 predicted proteins | sample 9134231 | NCBI WGS metagenome assembly JAEEGL01 (sample SAMN16246548, study PRJNA631951) | gut metagenome | biome: gut microbiome; feature: rumen; material: fiber-attached | host: Bos | place: Iran: Karaj | collected 2018-10 | reverse complement strand
GGGAGGGATAACAGTGTCCGAGGTTCGTATCCGCGAAAATGAGTCCCTGGAAAGTGCGCTCAAACGGTTTAAGCGGCAGTGCGCCCGCAGTGGCGTTCTTCAGGAAGTTCGTAAACGCGAGCATTATGAAAAGCCCAGCGTAAAGCGCAAGAAAAAGGCCGAAGCCGCACGTAAGCGTAAGTGGTAAAAATTTCGCACTTTTCCCTTCCCGTCCGGGAAGGGATTTTTTGTATATTCTGACCATTTAAAGTGCTTGAAAACGCACTTTCATTTTGGTATAATTTTATCAGTTCATGATCTTATGAAAAGAGGATGTCATGGTTTATACGCTCGGGTTGGCGAAATTTGTAAACTCTCGTTATCGCGATTCTGCAAATCGCCTGAGTCGTTGCGAACTCCTTTCCATGCTCCGTGCTCTTTCCCTGGATTGTGACGTTTTTTCCGAATCCCTTGGCGGGGCAGATTTCCTGACGTTCGAATGCCGTCCGCTTTCCCGTACTGAACTGGCATGGCTTTCATCGCATTCATCTGTCTTTTTTATCGGAGAAAAGGAAAACGGTCTTATCCGTCCCCTGGAAATTTCCGGCATGAACTATCTGGATGAAGATCTGCCTGAAATTCTGAAATACAAGGGCAAAACGTCTGCGTCCTTTACGCGTATGATGATAAATATTGCTCTTTCCCTTTCTCCCTATGCCTTTTCTGATATGCCGCTTACTCTCCTGGATCCTGTCTGCGGGAAAGGAACAGCATGCTTCTGCGCACTGCAGGCCGGCATGAACGCGATCGGCCTTGACCTTGACCGCAAGGCACTGCACGAAGCTGCTGAATTCTTCAGCCGCTATCTGAAAATGCATATGCTCAAGCATTCGACGCGTTCCTGGTCAGAAACCGCCGGCAGGTTTTCCCTCCCGGTCAGGGAATTTTCCTTTGCTGATACCAGGGAACATTATCAGCAGAATAACACTCGCTTTCTGCGCCTCGCTGAAGGAGACACCGCGCTGGTTCCGGCTCTTTGCAGGCATCTTCCGGTTCATCTGCTTATTGCAGATCTTCCCTATGGCGTCCAGCATGCCCCCCAGTTCGGGAAAAAGCCGGAATCCTTTTCCTCGATGCTCTCACGTGCGCTCCCGGCCTGGAAACAGGCTTTGCTTCCGGAAGGTATTGCGGCTGTCAGTTTCAACACGCTGACCCTTCCCGTCAGGCAGGTTGTCGATATTGCCCGGGCTTCAGGTTTCACTCCGGTCGAAGGAAGTATCTTTGCGGACCTTCGCCATGAAGTTGAGCAGGCTGTTGTTCGGGATATCGTTTTCATGATAAATAAGTCCGCTTAAGGAGGTTCCTGATTCATGACTGAAAAAGAATTGTCTGCAATGACGGTCATGCAGCTTCGCAAGCTTGCAAAAGAACATAATGTTACTCTCGGTGCCGGTATTGATAAAGCCGGTATTATCAGAAAAATAATGGAAAACGCTTCTGAATCTTCCGTTTCTCAGAGCGGCTCATTCTCCGGCGGAGATTCCCCGTCTGAGGAGCCCCGTTTTCAGGCTGCCTGGCATAATGCCGAATCGCCGCGTTTCAATGCACGCCCTGCTTATCAGGCCCCCGGAAGTGCGCCAAGGCCCGCATGGCAGAATACCACCCCTTCCGGCCATCAGCTTCCGCGGGAACAGCAGCGTGTTCAGCCCGTCCGTTCCGGCAGTTTTACGCCCCGCTTCGGTCCGGCTGCCGCCGCGCCCGCTCCTGCCGAGGCTCCTCCTGTCCGGCATGAATCTCCCGCTTCGGCTTCCGGGCCTCTGCCTGAGCATCGTTTCAGTGAAACGCCCGCATATACGCATCGTATTTCTGCCAATTATTCGCCGGCTTATGTTTCTTCCCGCCCGGCCGAAACATTTGCACCCGCGCCGGCCCAGGATCCCGGAATGAATACGCCGACGCTTGAGGAACTGCTCGCATCCGGCAATTACCAGGAAGGAAGCGGAATCCTCGAGCTGCACCCTGATGGTTACGGTTTTCTGCGTGCGCCTTCTTTCCTTCCTTCCACAAAGGATATCTATGTTTCCATGGCGCAGATCAGGCGATTCGGCCTGCGGACCGGCGACTTTATCGAAGGGAAAATCCGCCCCCAGCGTGAAGGGGACAAGTATTCGGCGCTTCTGTATATATCAACCATCAATGGTGTTTCTGAAGAGGAGGCTTTTAACCGTCCTGCCTTTGATGAACTGACTCCTGTTTATCCTGACCGGCGGATTTCGCTTGAGTCACCCGGCAGTCAGTCCCTTCCGGATATGCGGCTGATAGATCTGATCGCTCCGATCGGATTCGGTCAGCGGGGGCTTGTTCTTTGCCCTCCCGACACCGGTAAAACCGAGCTTATGCGGAACTTCGCACGCGTAATCTGCCGTAATTATCCGGATGCTGAAGTATTGATGCTTCTGATTGATGTAAATCCTGAAGATGCAACGCTGACGCGTGACTCTGTTCCCTGCCAGGTGCTTTCTTCCAGTTTCGATCAGGCTCCCGAATCGCATCTCCGGCTTTCTGAGATAGTGCTTGAACGCGCAATGCGGCTTGTTGAACAGAAAAAAGATGTAATTCTTCTGGTAGACAGTCTGACGCGTCTTGCAAAAATATATACAACCGCTGCAGTCCAGCAGGGACGCAGTCTTCCCGGCATGGTTAACCCTGCCAGTCTTTTCCGGGCGAAAAGGATGTTCGGCGCAGCAAGATCCTGCAAGGAAGGCGGGAGCCTCACTGTAATTGCGGCAATGGACATTTCCACCGGTTCCAAAGTCGATGATTCAGTTGTTGAGGAGTTCAAGGGCACTGCGAACATGGAACTGACCCTTGACCTGAATGTTTCCCGGGCGGGAGTGGTTCCTTCCCTGAATCTCCAGAGCAGCTTTACAAAAAACGCAGATATCCTTCTCAACGATCAGCAGAAAGAAGGGCTTTCCCTGATCCGGCAGATGCTGGGTTCCACTTCTTCCGCCGTCGCTATCCCCCAGCTTCTTTCCATGATGGAAAAGACGGAAACAAACGCAGCGCTGCTTCTGAAAATGAAAGACTGGTTTGCGCTGATGAACCGATAATTCATACCAACTGAAAAAAGCACCTGATTTCCCGGTGAAAGAATCAGGTGCTTTTTTCTGCACATATAATTTTCAGCGAATGGAAATAAGCTGTCCCAAATTATTCAGTGTTACAAGCCTGTACCCGTCTTCAAGCCCGCATCCGTATTTTACAAGAATATTATCGTCCTCCACCGTTATCTCATAGGGATCAAATACTTCGGGATCATCGATTTCCGATTTCCACAGCACCTTTCCGTCCATGGAAACAGCGACAGGATCCGGTCCGTCTGTTCCTGCAACATACACTGTTCCGTTTTTTCCGACAGCGATCGCGGCAGCATTTCCCATCGGGCAGTTCGCCACAGTAACGCACCAGCGTTCCCGGCCGCTGAGCAGGTCAAGCAGCGAAAGACCGTATGCGCCGTTATAAACCATAATCTGCCAGTCGTCTGTTGTGCCTCCGATAAAAACTTTCAGCTGATCATACTGTCCTGTTTTTTCAGCCCTTTCCTCATGGCCCCAGATCGGAGATCCGTTGATAAAGCATCCGATACGCAGAACTTCCCAGTCTGTTTTGTTTTCCTTGATCCATTCATGCGCAGCAACGACGGACATATTGTAGTCTTTCCATTCAAGAACAATTTCACCGGAGCCGACAACTTCCTCCATGGTCATTTTTCTTGTGATGGATGCGGAAAGCGGAGGTTCGCATTCCGGCGCAGGCCACAGATACCCGATCAGTGCATATCCGGTCTGGCCTTCATATTCACATTGGTAAAATTTATCGTCGCCGATATCAATACAAGAATAAACAATGGATCCGAGCGGAATCTCAGCGAGCCTTTCGGATGTTTTGCTCGGCTCTGCCCGCAGTGAAATCCATTCCTTGCACCAGACAACCCGCATAGCACCTTTATAGTTCTTCGGCTTTTCCTGCGGAATACGGTCCGCTGAGGCAGCTGGAATCAAAGCCAGAAAAAGGAACACCAACAGAAGAAGCGCCGAAACAAACCGGGTCTTCCGCTTTTCCATAAGTCCTCCCCCTTTTGTATACACTGTAAATATTATACTTCTTTCTTAAGATTCGTGCAACTTCAGTTTGGTTCAGCATATGTTTTTTCATATCGATCCGATAAAAAGAAAAGGCCGTACGATTCCGTACGTCCTTGCCTTTTATTCCATATTGAAACGCTTCTTGAAGCGATCAACACGTCCGCCAGTGTCTACGAGCTTCTGCTTGCCGGTGTAGAAAGGATGGCACTTGGAGCAGATATCAACCTTCATCTCTTTCTTTGTGGACCCGGTCTCAAATGTTTCACCGCATACGCAGCGAACGATGCATTTGCCGTACTGGGGATGGATGTTTTCCTTCATTGCTGTTTCACCTCTTTCGCGTATGCAATGGCGTTAAACGCAAAAAGTATAATATCATAAACGAAAGCGTTTTGCAACATTTTTTTGCATTCTTCTTATATTTGTTGTACAATGGCAGATGTGGCCGGGTTGCCCTGTCTGTACAGTTCCGGGGGTTCTTCCCTGTTCTGCCCGGATCCATTGTATCTCACCTTTCGGAGGATTATATTTTTATGAGCCAGTCCAGTTCTGTTCAGAATAATAAGTTTGATGTCGGCGGCCAGGCGGTTATGGAGGGCGTCATGATGCGCTCCCCAAACGCAACAGCCGTTACTGTCCGCCGCCCGGACGGGACGATGGTAACAAAGCTAACCCCCTTTGTCCCGCTGAAGGAGAAACATCCATGGATGGGCAAACCGTTTATCCGCGGCGTTATCAATATGTGTACCATGCTTTACTATGGAATGAATACGCTCAGCGACTCGACAAAAATGCTTGGAATTCTTGATGAAGAGCCCTCGGCATTCGAAAAATGGCTGGCCCGGAAGCTCGGCAAGGGAGTCGATAAGATTGTAATGGGGTTTGCCGTTATCCTTGCTGTGGTTCTTTCCCTCGGCCTCTTTATGGCACTTCCGGCCGGGCTCGAGTCCATTCTGAAGAGTGCCGGAGTAAGTCCTGTAGGATATACCCTTACAGGGGGGCTCCTGAAGGTTTTTCTTCTTCTTGGATATATGTTCCTGGTTGGTTTTGTTCCGGATATCCGCCGCACCTTCCAGTATCACGGAGCGGAGCATAAATCCGTGCATTGTCACGAGTCCGGTCTGAAGCTTACGCCGGAAAATGCAAAAACATTCTCCCGCCTCCATCCGCGCTGCGGAACGGCTTTCCTGCTGATTGTATTTGTTATCAGTATTTTGCTTTTCCTTGTATTGAACGTTCTTCTTCCGATCAGCAACTTTTTCCTTCGTTTCCTTTTCCATCTTGCGATGCTTCCCATCGTTGCAGGCATCAGTTATGAAGTACTGATGGGTCTTGCACATTCCAGTTCAAAAACATCCTGCATTCTGCGTGCCCCCGGTATGCAGATGCAGCGTCTAACCACCCGGGAACCCGACGAATCCATGCTTGAGTGCGCTATCGTTTCTGTAAATGTCGTTCTTAACGGTTTCCCCGAAGGAACCCCAAAGACGCCGGAAGGCTGGGGGATCTTCCGCACCTATGACGAATCCGAACCCGGTCATGTCTTTGCAGCGTTCAGCGGTGAGTCAGAAACAGCCGGTCCGTCAGAGGCATGAACCCGCGTTCCCTTTTGCTCGAAACCGCGGCACGTTTCCGTGCTGCCGGGATTCCGGATCCTGAGACGGACAGCGCTCTTCTCCTTTCTTTTCTTACGGGACAGACTCCGCTGTCTCTCCGCCTGAATTCTGACACAGAGCTTTCCCCTGACATTGTGGAGTCCTTCCATGCGATGGCCGAAAGAAGGCTGGCTCGTGAACCGCTCCAGTACATCACCGGCGAAGCGCCGTTCTGCGGACGTTTCTTTCATGTCGACAGCCGTGTGCTGATTCCGCGTCCCGAAACGGAAGAACTCTGTGCGTGGGCGCTTGATTCCCTGCCCGTTTCAATGCCCTGCCAGGTCCTGGATCTTTGCTGCGGCAGCGGCTGTATCGGGCTGACGCTGGCGGCTGAACGCCCTTCCCTGCATGTGACGCTTTCCGATTGCTCTCAGGATGCGCTGGATGTTGCAGCATCCAACGCCGCTCGTTTCGGTCTGCAGATTTCCCTGCATCGCGGAGACCTTTCGGAAGGCCTTCCATCTGCTTTTTTTCACTGTGTCGTATCAAATCCGCCGTATATTCCTTCCGCAGAATGCCGCGTTCTGCAGCCGGAGGTTCTGCGGGAACCGGCCCTTGCGCTGGACGGCGGTGCCGACGGGATGGATTTTTACCGCCGGATTTCCGATGAATCCATCCGGATTCTCAAGCCTGGCGGAATTCTGCTGCTCGAACTCGGATACGGTGAAGCGGACGCGGTATCTGCCCTGCTCGCTTCAGCCGGTTTTACCGGAATTTCGGTGAAAAAAGATTTCCGTGGAATCGCCAGGATGATGCTCGCGGTGTCCCCCGCGCGGAGGAATTATGTTTGATAAGCTTAATGCTGTACTTGACCGTTTCCGCGAACTGGACGAAGCAATCTCCCAGCCTGAGGTTATTCAGGATTATGCAAAATATCAGGAATGCCTGAAGGAACGTTCTGCGCTTCAGCCCCTTGCGGAAAAATACGCGGAGTATCTCTCCCTTTTGCGTCATCGTGAAGAAGCCTCCGATCTGCTGTCGGATCCATTGCTCGCTTCCGAAGCCGAAGCTGAAATCTCAAAGCTGTCCGCAAAATGTTCCGAACTTACTGAAGAATTGAAAATCATGCTCGTTCCCCCGGATCCAATGGATTCGCGCAATGTCATCCTGGAAATACGGGCCGGTGTCGGCGGCGAGGAAGCCGCCCTTTTCGCCGGTGATCTGCTGCGGATGTATCAGAAATACGCCGATCGGAACGGGCTTTCCTCCGAAATCCTGTCCCTCAGCGATACAGACCTCGGCGGAGTGAATGAAGCGCTCCTGATGTTTACCGGCACCGATGCCTTTGCGCGTATGAAATTCGAAAGCGGCGTCCATTGTGTGAAGCGGGTTCCGATTACGGAAAGCGGCGGCAGAATACACACCTCCACCGTAACCGTTGCCGTCTTTCCCGAAGCCCGGGAAATTGAGCTGGAAATCAATCCTTCCGACCTGCGCATCGACGTTTTTCACGCCTCAGGCCACGGCGGCCAGGGAGTGAATACCACTGACAGTGCAGTACGTATCACGCATATTCCCACAAACACGGTCGTCTCCTGCCAGGACGAACGAAGCCAGCTGGAAAACAAAGCAAAAGCCCTGAAAGTACTGCGTTCCCGCCTTCTGGACCGCCAGATACAGAAAGAAAATGCTTCCAGAGCTATGGATCGTAAAAGCCAGATCCGTTCCGGAGACCGCAGTGACCGGATCCGGACTTATTATTTCAATCATGATTATGTTGTGGACCACCGTCTGTCTCTTACCGTAAACCGCGTTGCCAACGTTATGAACGGTGAAATCGGCCCTTTTATCGACGCACTGCGCCTGGCCGAAAAAACAGAAAAACTCTCAAACCCGAATGAACGGATGTGATCAGAACATGGAAACACTCATTCTTTCCGCCTCAGCATCATCCCTTGGTATGGCGGCGGATCTTCTCCGTTCCGGGCAGCTTGTGGCTTTCCCTACGGAAACCGTCTACGGCCTCGGTGCTGATGCTATGAATGCAGAAGCTGTCCTGTCCGTTTTCCGGGCAAAAGGACGCCCTGCCGATAACCCGCTGATTGTGCATATTTATGACCGTTTACAGCTCGCAGACCTCTGCACTGTTCCCGCGGAAGCTGTTCCGCTGATGGACGCGTTCTGGCCTGGCCCGCTCACTATCCTTTTTGAAAAGTCTTCCGCCGTTCCCGATGTGGTAACAGCCGGCCTTCCGACGGTAGCTGTGCGGATGCCTTCCCATCCGGTTGCTTCCGCGCTGCTGAAAACCTGCAGCCTTCCCGTGGCCGCACCTTCCGCCAATTCTTCCGGTCGCCCCAGCCCAACCCTTGCCTCCCATGTAATGGAGGATATGCAGGGAAAAATCCCCCTGATTCTTGACGGCGGTCCCTGTGATGTCGGCGTGGAATCCACCGTCCTTGACCTTTGCCATGGAACGCCTACTATTCTGCGTCCCGGCGGCGTTACGAAGGAAATGCTGGAAAAAGTCCTGCATAAGAAAGTGGCGCTGGCCGGCAGTATTCTGCGTCCTCTGAAGCCGGATGAGCAGGCGCTTTCGCCAGGTATGCGCTATAAGCACTACGCGCCGAAAGCCTCTGTCACTCTCGTGGAGGGCGATGAAAAAGCGGTGCTTGCCAGGCTGAGGGACCTGTGCAGTCAGGAGCGTTCTGCCGGGCGGAAATCGTGTGTGCTTTGTTTCACCGAGCATCTGGACGCGCTCCGGGACTGCTCGCCGCATGATATCGGTTCCTGTGTCCATGCTGAGGAAACTGCGCATCTGCTTTTTGATATGCTGCGTCGCCTGGATGAAGAGGGAATGGAATCGGTTTTCAGCGAAGTCGTTCCTGCGGAGGGCGTCGGTCTTGCGGTCATGAACCGCCTGGGACGGGCGGCTGCCTTCAGAATTATACACGCGTAAGAACAAGGGCTTTCCGGATATCCGGAAAGCCCTTGTTCTTTCGTACTGAAATCAGATATTCAGAAGATCACTGAAAGCCTTCAGAGCGCCGTCTGTTTCATGAGCCAGCACACGTTTCGCCAGCACCTTGCCCAGCTGCACGCCCTCCTGGTCAAAGCTGTTCAGGTTCCATGCGAATCCCTGGAACATCACTTTGTTTTCGAAATGGGACAGCAGCGCACCCAGTGATTCAGGCGTAAGCCGGTCGCCGATGATAATGCTGGAAGGCCGGTTCCCGGCGAAATACTTATTCCGGTTTTCGTCATCCTTACCGCACGCAAAAGCCATGATCTGGGCCGCAACGTTCGCGCACAGCTTCTGCTGGCTCGTGGTGCCCTGGATTTCCACATCCTCCTCAGCCTGGCTTCCGCGGAATCCGATGAACTGCAGCGGAACGATATCCGTCCCCTGGTGCAGCAGCTGATAGAAGGAGTGCTGTCCGTTCGTTCCGGGTTCTCCGAAGATTACCGGTCCGGTGGGATAATCGACCGGTTCTCCGAAGCGGTTCACACTCTTGCCGTTCGATTCCATATCCACCTGCTGCAGATGCGCGGGGAAACGGCTCAGGGCCTGGCTGTACGGAAGCACGGCTGTAGCCGGATAGCCCAGGATGTTCCGTTCGTAAACGCCGATCAGCGCGTCGAGCATCGCCGGGTTCTTCATCAGATCCTTTTCCGCTGCCAGCTTGTCTTCTTCCGCCGCGCCTTGCAGGAACCGTCCAAAAATTTCCGGGCCGAATGCCAGGGAGAGTACGGCGCCGCCGACCGCCGAGGTGGAGGAATAGCGTCCGCCGATATAATCGTCCATAAAGAACGCGGCAAGGTAATCGCTGCTCTTTGCCAGCGGAGATGTCTCGCTGGTCACTGCAATCATATGTTTCGAAGCGTCCAGCCCCCGCTTCTTGAGAGCGTCCTTCACAAACGCTTCGTTTGTAAGGGTTTCCAGCGTGGTGCCGCTCTTGGATACAAGAATGAAGATGGCATGTTCCGCGTCCGTATCACCGAGCACGCCCGCCGCGTCATCCGGGTCCACATTGCTGATGAACTTTGCGTTCATTTTGAAGCAGCCGTTTTTCTTTGCCCAGTTTTCCAGCGCCAGATACATGGCCCGGGGCCCCAGGTCGCTGCCGCCGATACCGATCTGAACGACCGTAGTAAAGGGTTCTCCCTTCTCGTTGGTGATTTCACCGCGATGCACTTTTTCAGCAAAAGCGGCAATTTTTTCCTGCTGCTGTGTATAGAAGGCGCGTTTGTCAACGCCGTCAGCATTTACGGTTTTTCCAAGCTGTCCGCGGGTCAGCTGGTGAAGCACCAGCCGTTTTTCACCGGTATTGATGACGGCGCCGTTGTACAGCTCTTCGAATTTTTCAGCCAGGCAGCTTT
>JAEEGL014224442.1_pt1 | contig 10099 bp, 5 predicted proteins | sample 9134231 | NCBI WGS metagenome assembly JAEEGL01 (sample SAMN16246548, study PRJNA631951) | gut metagenome | biome: gut microbiome; feature: rumen; material: fiber-attached | host: Bos | place: Iran: Karaj | collected 2018-10 | reverse complement strand
CTGGTAAACTTGCCGATACCTTAGCCTATGACTTTACTAAGAATCTCAACTTCAACTATACCGGCTTTGATGGCGTCTCCTTCTATAGCAACAAGGATACCGCCTATGGTGTTGGTCAAACCACCAATGCTGGTGTGACCACTCGTCCATCTCTTCCCTACATCGACTATGTGGAAGATATCTATGTCGGCTATCGCTATTATGAGACTGCTGATGTCGAAGGTATGTTTAAAGATGAAACCCGTGATGTCTTAGATGAAAACGGTGCTGAAAAGACTCTCAGAGGTTATGATGCTGTTGTTCAGTATCCATTCGGTTATGGTTTAAGCTACACCACCTTTGACTGGGAAGTCATCTCCATTGATGTTCCTTCTGGTTCTGCTCTTACTGCCGATAGCAAGATCAACATTTCTGTCAAGGTCACCAACACAGGTGATGTGGCTGGCAAGGATGTTGTCGAATTATATCAGACTCCTGAATACAAGGCTAACGGCATTGAAAAGAGCGCTGCTAACCTCATCGGCTTTGAAAAGACTGAACTCATCAAACCAGGTGAAAACGAAACCGTCAAATTCGAAGTCTCCATGCGAGATTTTGCCTCTTATGACGCTTATGACAAGAACAACAACGGCAAGACTACCTATGAAGTCGAAAAAGGTAACTATCAGTTGAAATTTGCCACTGATGCTCACAGAGTCAAGACAATCGACTTCCTTGGTGGTGAAAAGAATGTTGCTGGTGTCTTAACCTATCATGTCGATAGTGATATCATCCTTGATAAGGATCCTGTCACCAACAAGACAATCGATAATCTCTTCACCGGTTCTAAGGCAATCGATGGTGTCTCTGTCGATGGTGGCGAGGGTGAAAACGCTAATATTCCATATGTCTCCAGAGGCGACTTCAAGAATCTGACTGGTCCAATTGAACAGTCCTCCACTCATGATGCCGCTACTGGTAGAGCAATGGGTGCCAAGACCAAAGAATATGTCACCTTTGCTGGTAGAGATGGAAGAGATCAGAGTAAGGCTAACGCCTGGGATAATGCCACTACCGACTTGTTCGGTAATGAAATTGCCAACAAGGAAGTTCTCTTTGGTCAGTCTGGCAATTTGAAGGTCGCGGATAGTAATGGCGTTCCGACTGAACTTGGTTATCAGCTCGGCGCTGATTACAACGACCCAAAGTGGGAGGATGTCTTAAATCAGGTCAGTTATGCTGAAGCGATGGCCATGGTCAACAACGCCCATCCAAACTGTAAGGGTATCGCCTCTATCGGCATGCCAAATCTGATCAACTATGATGGTCCAGCTCAGATTGGTTCCTTCACGGATAAAAAGTTAAGAGGTGTCGGTTTCCCAGCTGATTGTGTCTTAGCTCAGACCTGGAACAAGACCCTTGCTTATGAAGAAGGCTTATCTCTTGGCGCAGATATGGAAGCTCATGGCTTAACCGGCTTCTATGGCACTGCCATCAACATTCATCGTTCTCCATTTGGTGGTCGTAACTATGAATACTATTCTGAAGATCCAATCCTCACTGGTAAACTTGCCGCTAAGCTCACTAAGGGTGTCAAAGACACTGGTAAGATGTCCTTTGTCAAACACTTCGCTGTTGCCGAAACGGAAACCAGCCGTGATTCTTTATACACCTGGCTTACCGAACAGGCTTTAAGAGAAATCTATCTTGAACCATTCAGAATCGTTGTCGAAGAGGGTGGTGCAAATGCCCTTATGACTTCCTACAACAGAATCGGTGCTTTATGGGCTGGCGGTTCCACCGCTTTACTTCAGGGTGTCTTAAGAGGGGAATGGGGCTTCAACGGAAGCATCATCACCGACTATTCTGATAACAACCAGTTCATGAACATGGATGAAACGCTCCGCTGTGGTGGTGACTTAGGTATGTCTGTCTCCTTGAAGTTCAACATCTCGGCTTCCTCTTCTAACCGTGCTAAGATGGCCTTAAGAGAAGCTGTCCATCACACCGTCTATAGCTATCTCAACTCCAAATATGCCTTACAGGAATATAACAAGCATCCATATAATGGTAAGGAAATCACTTCCGCTAATACCAAAGAAGCCTTCAACTGGGTCACTCCAGTCGTGGTTGACTTCAATATCGTTCTTGGTGTTACTGCTCTTGGTTTAATCTACTTCGGTGTCTTTGATGCCATCGGTTTAGATCGTCCATTAGCCAAGAAAGAAAAGGAGGAAGCTTAATCATGAAGTTGAAACATTTAGCCTTGATCATCCTTGCTGCTGTGACCGTACTTGCTTGTGCTCTTGTTATTCTCATTCCATTTATCTCCTATAACGCAAGCGTAGCAAATACTCTCTTACTCTTCAGATAAAATGAAAACTCGAATTAACATCTTGAAACTTGTTAATTCGAGTTTTTTCTTTGTCTTTGTAACTTTGAAATATCAACAGTCTGGTATCTACTTCGCAAAATCATTCTTGTGAAGTTAAATCCGAAGAATTAAAAGAAGTTTGTGAAATAAGATTAAAACTTACAGCAAAAATATGGTAACCCCAAAACTATCCAAGCTTTGGTCTCTTGGTGATACCATAGGCGTTTCCGTATGTCTGATCAGAAATTGTGTAAATGTAGTTTTGATCTTCTACTGGTCCGATATCATCATTGCGATGAGACCATTCTCCTGGCCAGAACTGATTGAGTCTAAGTGTATCATGATAGATTTCAAGTTGACCAATTTCACTGCTGGTGGATAATCGATCAAACTCTGGCATATCGCTTAGATCGATAATCGCGCTAAGATAACCAGAAGAAGAAATCTCATCTAAGCCGATCAATCGAATATAGTCGTTTCCATTGTCAATCCAACGTATTCTAAACGTGTAAAACCCCGAAGGGAACAATCTGACGGTGCCACTGATTTTTAACTTCACACCATTCTGCTGGAAAAGAGAGACATGATCCATAGTAAAACTATCAGGACAGTCTGATAAATAATAATAAATCTTTCTTCCCGTGATTTCAGCTCTGAAGACATATAAGTCGGATTGATAACAGATTCCTTCTAGTCTTTCATGATCCGATAAGGAATAGTTGGTGATGGTCTCTTGATGGATACTTCCACTTTGAAGCGTATATTCCATCTTGATTGCATAACGATTCTTATCTTTCAAGATGTCATCCACTCTGAGATAAACATCAAAATTCCCTTGTTCATCCTGAATGATTTCCTCTGTTTCTTTTTTATCTACACCATCTAAAATCAGCTTTAAGTTTTCATGCTGATTATAGCCTTTCAGATGGAAATAGAGATATTCGGTGGCGTGTTGACTTCTCACCTCATAATTCATCGAGTAATAAGTGGTCAATAGATTATCTTTTTCGCGATAGACGAGTTTGACATCATCATCCCAGACTTCAAAAGAATATTCATAACTCTTTTCTTCACTGACAAGATAATCACAAATACCAGATAACTGTCTTGGGGAAATATCGCCAGTGGAGATATAAATACTTTTTGTGTCGCTAATTCTAAAGTACAGGTTATACCAGGCGCCTTCTTTTCTAAGCGTGGTGACATCTACAGCAAAATCAAAAAAGGTATCGTGCAAGTCAAAATTGATAGAAAGAATATCTTTTGAATCATCCTGTTTGTTATCAATAACAAAGGTTGAAGATTCATGTAGTTCTGGTAAAAGAAGTTGGCCTGTTAAAGAAAGAAGAACCTTTCCTTCTTCATTCTTCTTTAAGGCGAAGTCTACTAAAGTAAGTTCGTCTTCTGTAATAGGCTTATCCTCAGAAGAGGAGATTTCTATTCCACTAGAAATCGGGTTGTCAGTCTGACAACCCGTCAAGAACATAGCTAGAAGTGAGACAAAACAAACTGCTTTCTTCATAGAACTATATTATAAAGTTTTTTAGTCAAATGTAAAACTGACCAAGGAACGACTCTCAAGAGAATAATTGTAGAACTGATGCTCTAACCTGACGCTGATCGTCTTCATCTCATAAGAGGTATTGGCAATAGCAAGAGAGTACTTGTCACCCTTTTTAAAGGCGATGGCTAAAATTGATTCATCATCACAAAGTGTAGATAAAGAATACGTCGTCACATCCTTTTGGATATGAAGCATATGACTGATAGCAGCTAAGCCATAATAAGCAGGACGTTTGGTATAGATTAAACTACCATCTTGGGCAGTATCAATATTGACCACACCATAACAGGTAGATTTCTGACCGATGTTTGGTCCACCATTGCTATCAAGAATCAAATTCCAGTATAAGGTACCACTTAAGCCCTGCTGAAGGGCCTTGATGGTGGTGTTTCTACAGACATACATCAAGTCGGTATCAAAGCGAGAATCATGTTCCCACTCAGTGATTTCTGTCATGTAGACTTCCTTTTCCGGATAGAGTTCACGAAGTTTGCTAACACCGGTAGGAATACTCTCTGAACCATAGCCGTGTATGGCAATCGCATCAAATAAATTGCGGTGTTCATCTTCGGCAAATTCATTTCCTAAATAGGAGTACATACCCGGTTCACAATTGTGATCATAGGCGATCAGCTTTGTGCACTCTGGAAGGGTAGAATTAAGTTGTAAAGCAAGTAAATCAGCCTGGCTTGGGGAAAGAAACATACAGGGATAATCAGCCCCATTAAAGGTCGGCTCATTTTCAAAAGCAAGGTAATTGATGTTGATTCCTTCGTCGAGATAGCGATAGCAGAATTCATTTAAATACTGACCAAAGGTTGGAAGGAATTCATCCTTAAGGGTTCCACCACAGAGTTTTGGTCCATCGACATCTTCACTTGATGCATGAGTGTTGACCTTCATCCATTCTGGAGCAGACCAAGGAACAGCGATGATCTGAAGATCTTTCTTCATGGTGTAGATTTCCTTGATCACCTGAATGATTTCTTCATCGTGTTCTAAGGTGAAGTGTTCTAATAAATTATCCTCACTTCCTTTCGTATCACAACAGGTAAAGACATGTTCTTCGGCATGGAAATCCGATGCACCAATAGGAACACGAATGGCATTAAAGTCCGCTCCTTTAGAAGTAAACAGATCTTCTAAGATGGCTTTTCTTTGTTCGCCCTTCTTATCTAACATCAGCTGATGAGCTGAAGCATGGGTCAGGGCAGCGCCAAACATTCTTACTGGAGCAAGACTTGAATTCGTATCAACATCAATAAGAGCACTACCTTCCTGACGATTGCTAGCAGTAATGTTATCGATTTTTTCAAATAAAGATTCCTGATCACCAGTTGTCAATCTCACCTCACTGGTCTTTTCATAGGTCTTTAAAGAACTCGATTCTTCTTTCATAGAAGAATCAGAAGTCCTTACGTCAGGAGTAGAGATATTGACCTGACAACTCGTTAAAAGTAAGAAAGATAACATTGCGATAGATAAGTTTTTCATCGTGACCTCTCTTATTATAGAAATATTGTCGCCCGTTTGGGCGACAATATTCCATAGGATATCGAAGGAAATTAAAGAGCAGTTTTTTCTAAACGGTATTGAGCCTCACCCCAGCTCTGGCGGACATTACCAACTTTGAATTTGTGAGTAGCAGTGCTAGCTTCAGCAACATCGATAGTATAAGCCCAATCGCCTGGCCAGAATTCAAAGTTCTGAGTTCCAGCAGTCAATAAGAACATATAAGAATCATTGCCCTGACCTGGATCGACAAATTCAGGAGCAGAGGTGACATCGACAGTAAACTTGACATAGCCATTTTCATCAACAGCATCCGTTAAAGAAGCAGTGAATTCAGTATTCTTCAAGGAGAAGGATAAAGTAGAGGTATCAACACCCTGACGTAAACCACCATAGACGGTGAGTTCCATCTTATCAGCATTGTTCTTCAATTCGACAGTACCGATAGAGAAGGTATCGTTACCATTCTTCTTTAAAGAAATAACACCCTTAGAATTGGTTCTGTAACCATAGACAGCATCAGAAGTAGAACCTAAAGCTGGCTTAGCGGCCAAGTCTTCAAGTTTGACATTGATCGTCTTTTCTTCACTTTCAGCAGTGTAGGTAAGGCTCAAAGCGACATCGCTAGCGGCAGCGATACTAGAAACATCGATGTTGCAGGAGAAGGTATTGTTAGTGACAGTTGCATCCTTAGTCAAATCGCCGACATGGACAGTTGGAACACCAGTAGAAAGCTTATAATCGCCTTCGACCTTTAATTCCATAGCACCATTGTTGTTGATGTAGCTTAAGGAAGTGACCTTGACATTGTCATCATCTGGAACAACTGGAGCAGTGTAGGTTAAGGTGACAAGGCCATTAGCCCAAGATGGGGCGCCCAAGTTAGAACCAAAGTCCATCTTGATGACAGAGCCATCATCCATGGTTAAGGTAGTAGCCTGCAAGTCTCTGAATTCGAAGTTGCTGGAGGAATTGTTGATATGCATGAACCAACCGTTATCTTCACCGCCATCTTTTAAGATCTGAGCGACATCAAAGGAGATGGAGTAAGTATGGTTGACCGTATCAAGATTATAAGTAGCATCTAATTCATTGACACTGTTCTTTTCATCAAACTTCTTGGTTGTCCAGGTATTATACTGTTCAAAGTCAAGATAGAAAGCCAAATCCTCAGCAGTCAATTCTTCATTGAAGTAAGAGGAATACTGACCAGTGATGGTAAGCATTGCCTTATTTTCTTCCTTGGCTAAAGCAGTAGAAGTAATCTTTCTTTCAGCCTTGGCGTATTCCTCATTTGCACCCATGACGGTGATATCGCAATCGCCCTTGTTCCAGAAAGCACCAAACTGAACCATATAGGCCTTATCGCCGACAACAAGTCTCTTAGCAGTTCCGCCTGGCTTGAGTAAGTCCATCTTCTGGAAGCCACCGTTGCCGTTATCAACAAGCTTATGACCGAAGTGGGTGGTATAAGAACCATTGTCCAAAGCAGTGATATCAAGACCGAAGGTGACAGTGTTATCCTCGCCGAAAGCGAAAGTTAAGCTGGTATCTTCATTATCAGTATCAATGACAGTACCCCAACCCTTCTTGTCGATGTTGTCGTTGTGCTGTAAATCCATACCCCAGTCAAAGGCTTTGAACTGAGCTTCGGATAAACCGATGTACTTACAAGCAACAGAGATTCTGACCGATAAATCCTGCTGGACTAAAGTGACATCATCAACCGTGTAGGTACCAACAGCAATTTGGAAGGTTCTGACATGTTCGCCGAAATGAACTTCGATGTTCTTGACACCAGTGGTCTCAATCGGCTTAGTCAAATCTTCAATATCAGGAGAAGTGTAGGTGACAGTAGCATACTGAGCAGGGGTGAGTTCCACTAACTGACCCTGTTCATCAGAGGTATAAAGCTTGATACCTTCACTGGTGAATGTATCAGACTGAGATGGAACGAGTTCGTTGATGATATAGCCAGTCTTGGCATCCGTTAAATCCAAGCCTAAGGCAACAGCAGTCAAATTGACATGGATGGTGACTGCTTCATTTGGCATGACGAAGGAATAAGTACCAGCACCTATGGCAGTACAATCCACAGCATTAGCCTTGACAGAAGAGATTTCCTTCATGGAATCGGTGACAGTGACCTTGAAGGTAACCGTCTTACCTGGATAGGTATTGCTATCCGATAATTCAGAAATGGTGTATCCTTCACCATTTTCAGCAGTGATAGCATGAGCAGTGTTGAGTTCAACTCTGATGACGACAGCTTCAGCTGGCATATCGAAGCTATAAACATCGCCGGTCTTGACGCAGCTGATGTTGTTGGCTTTGACAGCCTTGATGGCCTTGTTAGTGTCAGTGAGGTTGACCTTGAAGGTGATAGAAGTACCAGCGATAGCATCCGTGGCCGATAAGTTGGTGATTTCATAACCTTCACCATTTTCAGCAGTGATGGTATAGGTCTTTGGCTTATCTCTTAATTCAACAGAGATGGTGACAGCTCTAGCTGGCATGGTGAAAGAGTAGACACCATTATCATCAGCAGTCAACTCAGAGGTGTTATATTTGACCTTGGAGATGGTCTTATTAGCATCAGTGACATTGACCTTGAAGGTGATCTTGTCGCCGCGCTTGGCAGTCGTGGCACTCAAATTTGTGATTTCATAGCCAGCGCCAGTTTCAGCCGTAATCGCATACGTCTTAGCTTCCACAGATTCTGTGACGCTAGAATTTTCGGCTGTAGAAGGGTTAGTAGATTCACCGCAACCGGTAAGCATTAATAAAGGGAGAATCATTAATGCAGCTTTCTTTAATTTCATAGTATATCCTTTCAATTGTTGAAGCGAAGGGATAAGAAAATTGAACGCCTGACTTTTCAATTTGCCTATCGAAACACTTCTTTTTTACGTCAAAGGGATTGTAAGCGCTTTGCAAAATGACTTTCGTTTTTTTACTTAACTCCCCGAAATTTTTTCGTAACTTTAGATTTTGCTTTTCGTAAATGTGAACAAAACCACGAGTTTTGAGTTGATTTCAAATAGTTTTTTGTCCCAATTTGGCTACAATAGAAGTATAAAAAAGGAGTCGTCTTATTATGGTTTTATTCATTGATACTGCGAATTTAGAAGAGATTAAAGAGGTTTCAACCTGGTCTTATGTCAAAGGTGTCACCACCAATCCATCCTTAATTGCCAGAGAGGGTCTTTCCCAGAAAGAAATCATTTCTCAGATTGTCAAACTTGTCGATGGTCCTATCTCTGCTGAAGTCACTGCCGAAGATTATGAAGGCATGGTAAAACAGGGGGAAGAACTCTTTGCTATTGATCCAAAACATATCGTCATCAAATTGCCAATGACCAATGAAGGCTTGAAAGCCTGCAAATATTTCAGCAAAAAGAACATTCCTACCAATGTCACGTTATGCTTCTCTCCTGCTCAGGCTTTGTTAGCCATGGAAAGTGGTGCTACTTATGTTTCTCCATTCTTAGGTAGACTTGATGATGCCGGTTGGGATTCTATCCAACTGATCAAGGATATCGTCGAAATGAAGAAGAACTATGGTTATACTACCAAGATCATCTGCGCCTCTATCCGCAATGTTGCCCATGTCATCAACTGCGCTCTTGCCGGTGGTGATATCGCTACTATTCCTTATAAAGTCTTAGCCAAGCTGATTTCTCATCCGCTTACTGATGCTGGTTTAGCCTCTTTTGCAAAAGACGCTGCTAAGACACCAAAGAACTAACAATCATTTTTTGCCTTTCCGAAAACAGAAAAAGAGCACTCTCGTTTCCCCGGAGTGCTCTTTTTCTATAATCAATATATCTTTGGAGGAACAAAAGATGGAATTTGGTGTTCAGCAATTGCAGTTAGGAAAGATACTCAATAGTAAGAAGAATGCTTCTAAAGCGTTAAGAATCATGAGTCAGTCTCATTATTCTTTAATTGAACTCAATGGTTTCATGATACGGAAGTCTCCTTTTATCGTCAGACTGCTTACTTCCTTATTTCAGATGCCCATCAAGAAGTCTTATAAAATGGACTGGAAGAAGCTAGTTGAAGAACATAATTTGAAAGTCATTTCTATTCATGAGGATTTAGATACCATCGAAACAAAAATGGATTTGATAAAGAAAGAATGTGAAGACTATCAATGTCAATATATTGTGGTCACTGGCATGTATAACTATGATTACTCTTCCTATAAAGAAGTAGAAGCCCTGGCAAGACGTCTAAATGATGCCGGTAAGAAACTAAAGGAAAGTGGCATTTCTCTTCTTTATCACAATCACAATGTGGAATTTGTTCATGTCGATAAGAATCATCTTGCTTATGACCTATTGATAGAAAAGACCAATCCGGATTATGTCAATTTTGAATTTGATTCTTATTGGCCCTCTGTTTCTGGTGTGGATGTCTTATCTTATATGAAGAAACTAGGTTCAAGAATCATTCTTCATCACATCTGCGATAACGGAAACCTGAAAAAAGGAAACTTCATTACACCAATCATCAAAAACAAAGCGGTGGAACTAGGTTATGGTCAATTAAACCTTCAAGCCATGTTGAATCAGGATATGATAAACAACACGAAATATGTCATCCTTGAGCAACATAACCATTATCTTCATGATGATCCTCTTGAATCCTTGATTGTCAGTTCTGAT
>JAEEGL010816886.1_pt1 | contig 10099 bp, 6 predicted proteins | sample 9134231 | NCBI WGS metagenome assembly JAEEGL01 (sample SAMN16246548, study PRJNA631951) | gut metagenome | biome: gut microbiome; feature: rumen; material: fiber-attached | host: Bos | place: Iran: Karaj | collected 2018-10 | reverse complement strand
GGATCGCGCCGCATATTCGCCCAAAAAGACCGGAATCGCGCCGCCGTAGCGGGTGGCGGTCATCTCGTCGTCGGTGCGACCGTAAACGCCGCGGTCATAGTAATCGGTGTTCTGCAAAAACCACTGCGGGTCGTTGTAGTAATGCTGATCCGTAGCACCGGCAAAATCGAGCGCCGTTTTGCCCGGATGGTCCTTGAGCCATTGCGCGGCATATTCATAGGACTTGATATAGTTTGCGCCGTGGGTCGCGTCGGACGCGCCGGCGGAATAAACCAGCTCCGTGCCATCGAACAGGGCGGGATCCTTCTCTTTGGCGTCGTCAAACGCCTTGCGGAACGCGGCAAAGCGTTCATAATAATCGTTGCCCTCGTTTTCGTTGCCGATGGCGATGAACGGCAGGTCAAACGGCGCCTCATGTCCCAGTGCCACACGCACCTTGCCCCAGGTGGAGTCCGCGCCCCCGCGGCAGAACTCCACAAGGTCGAGCATATCCTGCACGTACTGCGCAAAGAGCGGGTCGTCCATTGCCACCGGACCGCGACCGCGCATCTGGCAGAACAGTCCGCAGTTGAGCACCGGCACCGGCGCGGCGCCGAGATCCTCGGCAAGCAGGAAGAATTCATAAAAGCCCAACCCGTAGCTCATAAAGCTGGGCCACGGATCCTCTGTTGCGGCAACGTCGGTCCAGATGTTGATGCCCTGTTTGCGCGCCGCCACGTCGCCGTAGGTGCCGCCGAACGGCAGCGGCAGTCCGTCGCGTCCCACGCCGATGGAATCCTTCCAGTTATACGCCGTTGTTTTGTCGTAGCCTTCAATCACACAGCCGCCCGGGAACCGCAGAAACCGGGGGTGCATCTCCTCGAGCATCTGCCCGAGATCCTTGCGCAGCCCGTTGTCGCGCCCCTTGTAGGTGTCTTCCGGAAACAGCGAGATCATGTCAAAGCACACGTCTCCCGTGCCGATCAGCAGCTGCAGCGAAACGTTTTCGTGCGCCGTGCGGTCGGCGGTCAGCACGGCTTCGTATTTTGTCCAGCCGTCGCCCGCAATCCGTACCGTCGCTTCGGCGGCGGTTTCGTTCCCGACACACAGCCGCGCGGTCACGTCGCCGCTGTAGCTGTCGCTTTTTGCATAGAACGACAGCTTGTACTTCGCGTCCTGCGCAATCGCCATGCCGTCCAGAAAACCGCGGTTGGCAAGCCCGGCGGGCGTATCGGCATCATTTTTGACCGTGACAAAATTCGGGTTGTTTTCGTTCAGTGCGTTCTGCGGCTGATCTGTCACAACCTGCAGCGCCGCACCGTTCACCGCCGACCAGCCGTAGAGCTGATCGCCCGCGGCAAACGCGTTGAACTCAAACGAGCGATTGACCGCCATTTCGGCATACAGTCCGCCGTCCGCCGCAAAGTTGATATCTTCAAAGAAGATGCCGAACAGCAATTCGGATATTTCGTCAATCTCCGCATCCGCACCGATGGAGAGCGCGTAATCCGCATCCGCTTCGCTGTAGGCGGCAACGGTGTTTTCCGCCGGGCGCTCGGGCTGCACGGGCGTGGGTTTACCCGCGCACAAGGCCGCAAGCATTGCGGTCAGCGCAGCGATTACCTTGCGCAGAAAGACCAGAATGGTATACTTCATGTGTGGTACCTCCTCGTTGTTTTCTCAAGCTGATTATAATATAGGTGCGGCGGCGGTGTCAATGTTTTTTTAGGACCGAGGGCAGGAAAGAAGGACCAAGGGCATAGGGGTGCAGAGCGGAAAGACACAGTCGATGCCGTTGGCGTGCAGCGTTCATTCCAAGACGCAATACGTTCAAGATTGAATGTATCCCTTTCCCCTCGGCCCTTGGTCCTTGGCCCTAAAAAAAGACCGGTTGCCCGGTCTTTTTTTTATAAGCTTTTCAGCAGCGCGCCCGACGTTTTGACCTCGGTCGGAAAATCGAGACACCGCGCTTCGATTGAGCAGCGCGGGCAACCGGCGTCCGCCAGGGCGGCAACAAATCCGGCATAGTCAAATTCGTCCTTGTCTTTCGGGAACGTGCGCTTGTGTTCCGCAATGGCCGGCTTCGGGTTGGAGATGTGCCCGTGGGCGATGCAGCCTTTCAAACGACGGATATCGTCGTTGGTATCGTTCACAAACTGCATGTGGTACACGTCCGCGAGACACGAGACATGGTTGCTGCCGGCAAACGAGGCGAGCATCACGCCCTCATTGAGCGTGTGGATGATATTGGTTTCCTGCACATTGAGCGGCTCCACGGCAACCGTGATGTCATATTTTTCTGCAAGCGGGGCGACCACGTCGCGCAAAAACAGACCGAGCTGGCGCACGCCGTCGCCAAAGGACACGTCGTCGGGCAGGCGCCGGGCACCGCTGGAGCCGAACGACACCACTTTGAGGCCCCATTCTTTGCCGCGTCGAAAACCGGTCTCAATAAAGTCGCGCATTTCCTGCCGGCGAAAATCGGTACCGATCACCTTCATCGCGCCCGGCAAAAAGCAGTTGGCTGCTTCGCAGCGGATGTCGTTGTCGTGCAGCGCGTTCACGAACGCCGCGCGCTGGTCTTCACTGTCCAGAACGATCGACTGAAAGCCGCACTCCACGTAGTCAAATCCGGCGTCCTTTGCCAGTTTGACCTGCTGCGGCTGATCGACGCCGAAACATACACCGTATTTCATACAGATACCTCCATTGGGGAAAATTGCAAACGGTCAGGCTGTTGACCATAAAAAGCCTTAGTCGTTATAAATCGTTGCGTAGCGTTCCTGCCGCTGGCTGAACGTGCCGTCCGGCAGAAGATCCAGAACGGTATAGCCCTGCAGCCATTCGCTTTCGGGCGCGCCGCGGCGACCGAGCCCGTAGGCGCCGTAGCCCGACGGTTCGATATAGCTGAGCAGAATGCCTTCATAGTCCACACCGAAGTTGTTCAGATGATCGTGCCCGCAGAACGCCGCCTGCGTGACGCCGGTTTCTTTAATTGCGGCGAACAGCCCGTTTTCATAGCAGGTGGAGCAGATGTTTTCGCGCTTGTCGCCGTAAAGGAACGGTTCGGTCTCAATCGCTTTGTCATAGGCGGGCAGCGGAATATGCTGCAGCAAAATTGATTTGTAGCTGCCGTCGGTCTCTTTGAGCGCCGCAGCCGTCTCGCGATACCAGCGGATCTGGTTTTCATGCGCACCGTCGTAGGGCGATTTATCGGGAATCAGCGTTTTGGCGGCGGCGGTCTCCTCGTCGATTTCGTCAAACGTGTCGAGACAGAACACGGTCTGCATCAGCTTGCCGTCCGACCCGAGCAGGCGGATCACATAGTTGCAGTCGCCGTCAATCTCCTCCGGTCCCTTGCGCATCACGCAGTGGTCATAGGACGCAAAGATGTCCACCATTTCGCTGCGCTTGATGGAATAGGGGTTGTCGCCCTCGTGGTTGCCGAGCACACCGCCCCAATAGACGCCGAGCTGCTCAAAGATCTGTGCAAACTGATTGGCGCGCTTTTTGTTCAGCCCGCTTGTCACGTTGTCGCCGCCGACAAGCACCAGGTCGGGTTGCTCGCTCCGGATTGCGTCGACCATGCGGTCCACGGTTTTATAGCTCGTTTTGTTGTTGCCGTCGAGATGCTGGTCGGTGAACATCAGAACCTTGAACGCGCCGGCGTCGTTCTTTTGCAGCGTGACCGTGTCGTCGCTCTCCGACACAACCGACAGGGTCTGATGCTCGATGGGTTCAATTTTTTCAATGGGATAATTCAGCGCATGGGGCAGTTTGGCATATACGATTGCACCGGCAACAACCAGCAGCACCAGCACCACTGCCAGGCAGCACAGCAGAATCTTTTTCTTCTTTGTCATGTAATCGCTTCCCTTCATCGTTTCTCCTGCTTTCATTATAACGAACAATTTGAAAAATGCAATTATTTTTTCTGATTTTTTACGCGCGGAATTGACTTTCCTCCTTTTCAATATATAATAAAAGCAGAAGACTCTTTCCGGAGGTGATCCGATGGCGGATTCCCTGTTGTGCCGACCCGATGCGTTCTCCCCTTGTCTGCGCTTTTGCGTGTGCTCCGATCTGCATATCAAAGAGGCAGGCGACGCACACGTGCAGCGGCTGCGGCAGCTGATGCAAACAACCTATCGTATCGCCGCGGCGGACCCTTTGTATCAGCGGCTCGATCTGTTTTTGTTTGCCGGCGATCTGACCGACCACGGCAGACCGGCGCAGTTCCATGCGTTTTGGGACACCGTGCAAAGCGAACTGCAGCCGGACACAAAGGTGCTCGCCTGCATTCCGCGCTATCACGACAACTGGGAGTTCGGCAAGGGCGGCAAAAAAACCGGACTCTCCCATTTTCGCACGATCACCGGTCTTACGACCGACACCCATCTGCGCGTCGGTCCGTTCCATTTCATTGCCGTGTCGACCAGTGAAAAGGACTGCTACTACGACAGGAAACAAAAGCGGTGGCTCCGGCAGGCGCTGAAAGAAGCAAAAAAAGACAACCCGGACGCGCCGGTCTTTTTCATGCAGCACGAGCATGTGCGGAACACCGTTTACGGCAGCAGCTCGTTTGACGGCTGGGGACTGACTTCGTTCAGCCGCATCTTCCGGAAATATCCGAACCTCGTGCATTTTTCGGGACATTCCCATTATCCGCTCAACGATCCGCGCTCGATCTTTCAGCAAAATTTTACCGCCGTCGGCACCGGCGCGCTGAGCTACGCGGAATTCACCGTCGGTTCCCGGCGCACCGTGCACCCGCCCGCGTGCGAAACGATTTCACAGGGCTGGATTGTGGAGGCGGACAAAGAAAACACCGTTGTGCTGCGCGGCTATGACTTTTTATCGGGAACACTGCTTTGCACCTACGTGCTGCGTTTTCCGGCGGATAACCAAGCGTTTCCGTTTACACCCGCGCGGCAAAAAGCGCGCTCGGCGCCACCGCAGTTTCCTTTGGACGCCGCGCTGCAAACGGAAGCAGCCGACAGCGGCTGCCGACTCACATTCCCTGCTGCGCAAAGCGCCGACCCGTTTCCGGTGTTCCGCTACGTTGCCGAGGGCTATGACAAAAACGGCAACCGTCTTTGCAGCGCAGATGTGCTGCACGAATACTGGTTCAAACACGACAAATCAACCTACACGATTCCGCTGCCGGACACACCCGGCATGACAGCCGTTGCCGTGCGCGCCGAAAACGCCTACGGCATGGCGTCGTCCCCGCTGAAAACAAACCTTTGATCTGACAAAAGGAGGCATCTTCCATGGCATCCCTGAAAGAGAAAATCCTGGCGATCAAAAACAATCCGTCGTTTACCGTGAAGGAACAGCTCGGCTATTCCGGCGGTATCTTCGGCAACACCATGGGGCAGGACTGCGTCTATACCTACTCCAGCAAATTCAACCGCGACTTTCAGATGATCGACGCGGGCAAGCTGACGCTGCTGGAAACCGTATCGGCGATTTTTTCCTTCCTCATCCCGCCCATCGCCGGTCCGATCCTTGACCGACCGACCCTGCCAGGCAAGCGCAGCACCGCCAAAACGATTCTGCGCTATACGCCCATTCCGTTCGCGCTGACAAGCCTGCTGCTGTTTGTTGTGCCGTCGGGCAGTCCGCTGATGAACCTGATCTGGGCGTTCGTCTTCACCATCGCGTTTGAAACCGTCGACGCCTTTTTCGATATGGCAATGTCGACCATTTCGCTGCGCATGACAACCAACGCGAAGGACCGCAAAAACTTCTATACCATCGCTTCCCTCGCGGGATCGCTGGGCTCCATGCTGCCCGGCTGGCTGCTGCCGATTGTGGTGGAAAAGTTTTCCGACATCAACCAGCAGAAGTGGGCGCACTTCTTCGTTGCACTGTTCTTCTGTGTGCTCGGCGTGTCGGTGATGCACGCACCGTATTTCACGCTGAACGAAAAGGTGAACGTTACACCGAAGGAAGGCGAAGAGAAGGTAACGTGGAACCGCAAGAAGATCTCTGCGATTCTGCACAACAAGCCGTTCATGATCACCATGCTCGCGTCGGTCTTTGAAACGATTCGCAAGGTCACCTATGATCTGCTGCCCGACCTGTATCGCGAAACGTTCGACAACTACGGCATGAAGGCGTTTATCGACATGATCAGCGGCTCGCTGTCGTATGTCGGTCTGTTCCTGGTGCCGATCATCGGCGCACGCGTTTCCGGACGCACGATGCTGGTCGGCGGTCACCTGTATTCCACCGCGTTTTATACCGCCATCGCCCTGTTCGGCGCAAAGTTCGATCTGACCCGCGTGCGTAAGTGGCGCTATCTCATCGGCGTGCTGATCGGTCTTTCGGGTATGCCGAACTCCGGAATGGACGCGGCGCGCAAGATCATCGTTGCCGACTCCACGGACTATATGGAATGGTACAGCGAAAAGCATCTCGGCGAAGCCATCCGGTCCGACGGCATGCTCGTTGCGGCGCAAAGCATTGTCGGTCAGCTGAACAAGCTGATCCGCGTCAATATCAAAAACCTGTCGCTGATGGCGATCGGTTATCAGAGCGGCAAAAAAGACGCCGCCGGCAACACGATTAAGGTGGTGCAGTCGAACGCCACGCTCAAGGGCATCTACTTTGTCGTTGCGCTGTGCGGCGCTCTCGGCAACTTCCTGCCGGCGGTCATGTATTCGCTGGACCGCTTCACCGGCAGACGCAGAGACGATATTCTTGCGGAGCTGGATGAGATGCGGAAATACAGAGCCTTTGCGGAAGAGGCGGAATCGGTAGGTGCATCTGTATGAGACTTCCCAACATCTACGGGTACGGCACCCTGTTCGCCTACAGCGGACTTGCCGGAGACAACGACTACGGCGCCGCCGACTTCGTCGCCATGACAATGCCGCAGCCGCTGACGCTGCGGTTTGACGCCGCGGACCCTGTGACGCTGCAGCTTCCCGTGGAAAGCGCAGTGATGGATTTCGTGCTGTCCGACGTTTTGCAATGCCGGCAGGCGCTGGTTGTGTTTGCAGATAAAAACACCGTCGTCGGCCGCTCTGCCGTGCAGCCGTTGCTGTTTGCGCAAACGGCAAAAACCGAAGCCAAAAACGATCTGCAGCTGCTTTGCGCCAACGGCTATGCCTATGCCCTGCTGCGGCGCAACGGGCGCTTTGCCCTGTGCCGTGCAAACACGGCGGCGGACGCCTGCAAAGCCGCAGAAGACGCCCTGCAGCGCGACCCCTGTGCGCTGCGCGACGCGATTCTTTCCTATTATGAAGAGAAGCCGCGCTGCCGCAAGCCGCAGTATGAACGGCTCTATTATAAATGCCTGTCGGTCAACCGCGTGAACGTGTACAGTCCGCAAAACGGTTTTTCCTGCCGCTATACCACGCCCGACCGCCTGCCGCACAAACACATGTGGCTGTGGGACTCCATGTTCCACGCCATCACCTTTGCGCAGTATGATCCGCAGATGGCAAAAGAGGCAATCCTCGCCGTTTTGCAGTGTCAGCAGGAAGACGGCTTTTTGCCGCACATGATGAAAAGCACCACCGTTTTTTCCGCCATCACCCAGCCGCAGGTGGTTGCCTGGGCGGCGCTGGAGGTTTACTTCGCCACAAAGGACAAAGACTTTCTGCTGTTCTGCGCCGACAAAATCGCCGCGTTTGAAACGTGGTTTTTGAAAAACAGAGACCAAAACGGCAACGGGCTGCTCGAATGGAAAACCGACTACAGCAACGTGCGCTGCCGCTGCGACGAAAGCGGCATGGACAACTCGCCGCGGTTTGACACCACCAAAACGCTCGACGCCATTGACGCTTCGTGCTTCATGGTCCACGACTGCCGCTGCCTCGCGGAAATCTATCGCATGCTCGGCAACGAACCGGAGGCGGCACGCTTTCAGAAAATTGCGGACGATATGGCGCAGAAGATCAACGATCTGTTGTGGGACGATTCCATCGGCGCCTACTGCGACCGGACGCTTTCCGGCGAGCTGACCCATGTGCTTTCTGTCTGTTCGTTTTTGCCGCTGTTCGCCGGCGTATGCACCCCGGAACGCGCAGAAAAGCTCGTTGCACATCTGCACAACGACGCCACGTTTGCAACGCCGCTGCCGGTGGCGTCCATCTCCCGTAACCATCCCGATTACGGCGCGGATATGTGGCGCGGCTGCGTGTGGCTCAACTTTAACTATTTCATCCTGCGCGGACTGCGGCAATCCGGCTATCCGGACGAGGCACAAGCCCTGCTGGACCGCACGCTGCAGTGTGTGGACCGCTGGTTTTGCGAAACCGGCAACGTGTTCGAATTCTATGACGCGGAAGACAAAACCGCGCCGTGGAGTCTCAACCGCAAGGGGCCGCAGCCGCCCGTGCCGGATTACCGTATCCGCATGCACGCCATAACCGATTTCAACTGGTCGGCCTGCTTCACGCTGCTGATGATTCAGGACGCCGGCTGAAAACCGTTCCCCGGAGGACCCCTATGACGCAGACCGCTGACACGGCGGCATTGTCCGTGTTTTTGCATACCGCCATTGAAAAAAAGCAGATCCACGTCTTTTTGACCAACCGCAGCGCACAGCCGTTTCAGGGCTTTGTGCACTACAGTATCGAAACCAACGACGGGCGCGTGCGCGGCGGCATGCGCGACGAGGTGAAGGCGCCGGCAAACAGCACGGTGCAGCTGATCTTCTTTGACCGGCGCGAGCTGGACGAAAAACGGGAGCTGCTGCGCATGGAGCTGTGCGACGAAAACGAGAAAACGCTGCAGCGCACATTTGCGCAGGGCAAGGGGCTCAAACCGCTCCGGCTGTGTGATCCGCAGCTGCAGCTCAGCGCGTTTCTGCGTGCCGGGCAGGTGTTCGTTTCGGTGCGCGCTGCGTGCTTTGCAAAGGACGTAACGCTTTCGTGCGACGGATATACATTTTCCGAAAACGGCTTTACACTGTTTGCGGGCGAAGAAAAAACACTGGCGCTGCCCGGCGCAAAAGCAGATTTTGCCGGGGAGGTCACGGTGAAAAGCGCATATGACCGGCGATAGACAGACAACAAAAGACCGCAGCCCGATTCGGGCCGCGGTCTTATTATATCCGATTACACTTGATTAACCAAATCGGCTCAGAGCGCTTTCCAGTTTGTCCATCTTGATGACCATGCCCGTTGTGCTGAACAGGCTGTCGTCCACGCTGGTGGAAAAAGACCTGAAGTCCACTGCCGCTTCACCGGACGGTTGGATTCGTTTGAGCACACCGTTGTCAAAATAAAACTTGATCGTAGATCCGTCTGCATCCGTAATGGTCTCCACATCCATCTGCTTGTTATTCAGGGTTTCCTTGCTTTTTTGAATTTTCGACGTATCCACATCGGACAAACTTTCAAACATGGCAGAAAAATCCATTTCAGCGCCAATATTCATGCCTTCTTCGCCTGTATCCACGACAAAGAAATCAGAAACAACCATATAGGTCTTGTTCTTATCTTTCAGATATACCATGCGCACTTCAACGGGGATCGTTTTGCCTTCTAAGGGAAGCTGATCCATTTTCATAGCAACATTGCCGTTCTTCATTGCCATCGTCATCGGCATCGTCCCAAGCTCCGGATCCGACATGACCATTTCCATCTGGAACGTCTGACTCTGAATGGCTTTCAGAACTGCAAGCGACTGATAATCCGCAACGGGACCGGCAATCGTTACGGACACCAGGTCGGAATAGGGACCATAAACCTTGCTGCCTGTACTGTCGTTTGCATATGCACGAACCGCAAACAGCATTTTATTGCCCGCTTCCAGATTCGACAGTTTTGTGCTGGTACCTGTGACTGCAGACTTGCGGGTATATTTGCCCGTTGCGCTGTCATACTGCGCCAGCTCATAGCCATCCGCGTTGGTGACCTTATTCCACGTGAAGGTCACATCCTTGCCACTGATCGCCGTTTTGAGACCGGTCACCTTTGCCACCGTCACAGCCGGGGTGGTCGGATTGGTCGGTGTTGTCGGGTTGGTCGGCGTCGTCGGATTCGTGGGATTTGTCGGGTTGGTCGGCGTCGTCGGATTCGTGGGATTTGTCGGGTTGGTCGGCGTCGTCGGATTCGTGGGATTTGTCGGGTTGGTCGGCGTCGTCGGATTCGTGGGTTTT
>JAEEGL010779996.1_pt1 | contig 10099 bp, 7 predicted proteins | sample 9134231 | NCBI WGS metagenome assembly JAEEGL01 (sample SAMN16246548, study PRJNA631951) | gut metagenome | biome: gut microbiome; feature: rumen; material: fiber-attached | host: Bos | place: Iran: Karaj | collected 2018-10 | reverse complement strand
TGTAAATCCTGGAGAAAGCCATGGCAAAGGTTTCGCCTTCAAGCTGTCCGGTGACGGCCAGGGAGGTGGGCTTTCCAAAGAAATCTTGGGAAGGGTCCTGGGCACGCTTGTCAGCGGGCAGGGTGGTGACCGTGCAGGTGTTGCCTGCACCTTCGGCATCGTTGCTCGTGATTAGCGGGGTATGGACATAGACATAACCGCGGTCCTGAAAATAGGTGTGAATGGCCATAGCGGCTACGGAGCGGATGCGGAAGACGGCCTGGAAAAGGCGGGTCCTGGGACGCAGATAAGCGATTTCACGCAGGAACTCCACGGAATGGCGCTTGGGCTGAAGCGGATAATCCTCAGGGCAGTCGCCTTCAAGGGTAATGGCCGTGGCCTGGACTTCGGGTGTGGTCGGATCCTTGTAGGAAGGAACCACCTTGCCGACCACCGTGATCGCGGCACCGACATGCAGTGCGCTGACGGATGCGAAATCCTCGATTGTATCGTCATAGACGACCTGCGGGTTTTTGAAGCAGGTGCCATCATAAAAATCAATGAAACCAATATTTTTCTGTTTGCGATGGTTGCGGATCCATCCCTGCATGCAGATTTCTGTTCCCTGCAGTTCTTCAAGGCGTTCCTTGAGCTCGCGGGTCGTAATGACTTGCATGGCTGTTGCCTCCTAATCAGCGGATATTACTGTGGTATCTTATCACAGTTGCAGACCTGACGCAAGGGAATGCTTGACGGGAAGAGACGGCGGTGTTACTATGCGCGCGAAAGATGAGGGAGGGAATTCGGAATGGCAGCGGTCAATATGACAGAGGGGGCAATCCCGCGCAGGCTGGTAGGGTATGCAGTCCCTCTGGTCCTGAGCAATCTCTTTCAGCTTACATATAACGCAGTGGACTCGATCGTGGTGGGCCGTTTTGTCGGAAAAGAAGCCCTGGCAGCCGTGGGGACCTCTGCTCCGGTGACGAATCTTCTGGTCCTGGGCATTTCCGGACTGTGCATCGGCGCATCCGTCATCATGAGCGAGTTTTTTGGAGCCGGCAATGAAAAACAGCTGCGAAAGGAACTGGCTACCACCATGGTGGGCGGTTCTGTTCTGGCCGTGCTGCTGACCGTACTGGGCATGCTCTGTGCACAACCGCTTCTTCGCCTGATGGCGGTCCCGGGGGATGTGCTGGAGCTTTCGGGCGGATACCTGCGCATCGTATTCCTTGGGGTGCCGTTCACGTTCCTGTACAATGCAACCGCTTATGCGCTCAAGAGTGTCGGGGACAGCAGGACGCCTCTGGCCTTTCTGATTTTTTCCTCTGTGCTCAATGTGATTCTGGATATCCTGTTTGTCGGCGTCATGCACGGGGGAGCGCTCGCATCGGGCTGGGCAACCGTGTTTTCCCAGGGACTTTCCGCGGTTCTCTGTATCGCCTATGTGCGCATGCGGATTCCTCTCCTGTGCATCCGTCGAGAGGAATGGAAACCCGACAGGGCCCTTCTGCTGCGCACACTGCATGACGGGGGTATCACGGCACTTCAGCAGAGCTGTCAGCCGATCGGCAAAATCCTGATCCAGGGTGCTGTGAATTCATTGGGTGTGGATGCGATGGCCGTCTTCAATGTGGTGGGCAGAATGGACGATTATGCCTGCATGCCCGAACAGACGATTTCAAGCGCCATCACAACATTTATGGCCCAGAACCGCGGAGCCGGAAAGATCCGCCGGATGTGGGATGGTTTCGTCAGCGGCATGCGCATCGAAGCTGTCTATGGTGTTTTGATCGGTCTGGTAACCTTTCTGGCACGAAGGCATATCATGCTCCTGTTTGTGGATGCGGGTCAGACGGAAGTGATCCGGCAGGGAGTGACCTACCTGGGATGGATGTCGCTGTTCTATCTTTTCCCGGCTATGACCAACGGTGTCCAAGGTGGTTTCAGAGGGTTGCGGCGGATGCGGATGACGCTGGCCGGAACCCTGATCCAGATCACGTTCCGTGTCATTTTTGTCTTTCTCCTTGCACCTTCCATGGGTGTTCCCGGTGTGGCCTTTGCCTCTGCCATTGGATGGTTCTTCATGCTGCTGGTTGAGGTCCCGATCCTGTATATGGCGTGGAAATCCCGGAAAGAGGAGTCCGTCTGAAACCGGGGGAAAGGGAAGGAACCCGCCAGGGTGAAAAAACTGCCGGAAGATTCTTTTGGAAAACAGTGGTTTCTGCTGTGTGTTTCTGTTATAATCCCAGACATCTGTGGACGAGGTCTGCAGTGCAACTTTCCTTTTCACCGGTGCTGTACCGCAGTCCGGGTGCCGATGCTGAACTGGGGTGAGGACATGCATTTTCTGCAACAAAAGATGGAAAGCCTTCTGACGACTGATCAGTTTTCCTATAAAGAGCTGCGCAGCATGTACCTGACGCTGCTTCTTGACCAGTTCTTTATCATGATCATCGGCATGGTGTCCACGGCGCTGGTTTCGTCCGTGGGAGAGGCGGCCATCGCTGCCGTTTCCATGGTGGGAACCGTCAATGGAATGGTGAGTCTGGTGTTTACCTCCATGGCGACCGGCGGCGGCATTGTAGTCGCCCGGGCCAAGGGACGGAATGATTATGCCGAAATCCGGAGAGCCATCGGAGAGGTTACGGGAATCTGCGGTCTGGTGGCGGTTGTGCTCAGCCTGCTTCTGATTGCGGCGTCGGAGCCGATTGTCCGTATCTTGTATCCCAACGTGGAACCGCTTCTGGTCGAGTATGCCGTGGTTTATATGCGCATGATGGCGGTTTCCTTTATTCCGTTCTCGGTTTTTAATGCCATTTTCAATATTCTCAGGAGTCTCGGAAGCATCCGGCAGAGTCTCATTCTCACGATTGTGATCAATGTGATTCATATGCTCCTGAGCATTCTGTTCATCAACGGTATGCATCTTGGCGTGGAGGGCTCGGGTCTTTCCTTTATCCTTGCGCGTGCCATCGGAATGATTGCAGCCCTGCTGATGGTGCTGCTCTTCAGCAATGATTACGGTCTGCATATCCGTGATTTCTTCCGCTTCAGCCCTTCAACAACCCGGGAAATCTTTTCGCTGGGGATGCCGCTGGCGGTTGAATCGGTCCTGCTTCAGGGCGGCATGCTGCTGGTGCAGGTCTATCTTGCCCGGCTCACCACGGCTGACCTTGCAGCACATGCGGTGTCAAACTCCATTCTCGGTCTGCTGGTTGTTCCTGGCTCAGCCCTTCTTACGCTTTCCGGAACGGTTTGCGGCCAGTGCTATGGTGCCGGGAAATGGGATCTGACGAGACGCTACAGCCTGAACCTGATCCGGATCGGGCGCGTCATTCTTCTGGTTGCTGTGCTCATTTTCTATCCGCTACTTCCTCTTCTGCTGCAGTTCTATCGGGCAACCCCCGAGGGAACGCCCATTATCATGACGGCAATGCGACTCGCCATGGTCTGCCTTCCGGTTCTCTGGTGTGACAGCAATCTTCCGTCCATGACACTGCGTGTTGCGGGAGACAGCATCTATACAGGGGTTGTCTCGGTGGCCGCCCTTGCACTGGGCCGGTGTGTGCTTGGATATATCCTGACCATTCCGCTTCATCTGGGGGTTGCAGGAATATGGATTGCCATGTGCCTGGAATGGCTGGGCAGAGCCATTGCCCTGCGTCTGAGAATGCGGGGAAACACCTGGCTTCATCTAAGAGACAGGAAAGCAGATGTCTGACTTTTCCGAACATTCCAGCAAAGAATCCGTGCAGCACGGGTTCTTTTTTTCACGGAAAAAACCGCCCCGAAGTGGGGCGGGAGGGAGGGCTGTTTACTCGCAGAGCTCTTCAATCCAGGACCGTCTGGCCAGAGAGTCCAGCCATTTGTCCGGAATGGCTTCACAGCCGTAGAACAGGCCTGCAAGGCCGCCTGCGATGGCAGCAATGGTATCTGTATCTTCGCCAAGATTGACGGCTTTGAGCAGAGCATCCTTCAGGGTTGACGTGGTGATGAGCGTCCATACGGCGGCTTCCAGGGAATCCACGACATAGCCGCTGCTTCGGATCTGGTCGGCAGGAACAGCCGCAAACTGGTCCAGATCACGAAGCCGCCGGTAGAACAGAAGGTCGGACGCATCATACAGCGTCTCCTCATAGAGCGCAAATCCTTCGCTCAGGCCGTTCTGGAGCAGGGTTTTCAGATCACCTTCACCGTTCACAATCGCCCTGGCCATGCAAAAGTAGAGACCGCAGGCCATCTGGGAACGGATATGAGGGTGTGTCAGACCACCGACCTGATGGATGACGCGGAGGGCATCCTTTCCCGAAAGATCCCTGTCGATACAGAAGAGACAGGCGGGCATGATCCGCATCAGGCTCCCGTTGCCGTTGTTCCATTCACTGCTGCTTCCGCAGGTTCTGGGATTCTTCGTATGCTTATACCGCTGGATGGCCTGCATGGTCCCGTGGCCGACATCGTACGCGTACCCATATGGAGTAAAGGCTCCCTCATCCAGCCAGCGGACAAAGTTGCTCATGATGTCACGGAGATCAATGTCCTCCTTCTCCCGGATGCTTGTCAGGAGCGCCAGTGTCAGACTGCTGTCATCTGTCCATGAGCCCGGAGGCAGATTGAATGTGCCATATCCACGCATTCCACGGACAGGTATTTCAGCAATTTCCTCCCTTGACCGAAACTCGACAGGGCATCCCAGGGCGTCCCCGGTGACAACGCCGAGAATCGCATTTTTCCACATGGTTTTCATTTCTGATTTCACCTCTCTGATTGGGAGGATTTATTTTCTGGACTTGAAATCCTCCTCGATTTTCTTTTTCCAGCTGCGCCGGAGCGGAGCGCTGGAACGTACACAGGACATCGCTTCGCCGACCGTTTCGTAGTTCAGCGCCTGTCCCACGGAATCGTTGTGAAAGTTAACGGCACGGTCTTCGTCAATGCCGAAGCGGGAAGCCGTTTCCACGGCATCGATGTTGGCCCCGAGAAACAGGAATTCCCAGCCGTATTTCTCTTTCTGGCGGGTGACCATCTGCTTGACCTCGGTGCTGGTGTAATGGCGGGAGGCGTTTTCCATACCATCGGTGGTGATCACAAAGATGGTATGCTCCGGAACATCCTCCTCGCGTGCATATTTATGGACATTGCCAATGTGATGAATGGCACTGCCAATGGCATCGATCAGCGCCGTGCTTCCGCCGACGAAATACTGGCGCTCGGTCATGGGCTCAACCCTGTGAATATCTACCCTGTCATGAATGACCGTACTGCTGCTGGAGAACAGGACAGTGGAGACCAGGGCCTCGCCTTCTTCCTTCTTCTGACGCTCGATCATGCTGTTGAAACCGCCGATGGTGTCCTTTTCCAGGCCGGACATGGAACCGCTCTTATCGAGAATAAACACCATTTCTGTCAGATTCTTTTTCATTTCGTTTTTCCTCCTTTTGCTGTCCGCAGGTTCATCCTGCATGCTCATCTTAGCAAAAAGGAGAAATTCCGTGGTCGTCTGTCAGGCGACAAATGAAACGCAGGAAAACCGAGGCGTACGGATTTCTGCAGGGCATTCCGGTTACAGTTGCATCAGATGGGCGGAACAAGTCCGAAGATGTTCCATAGCTGCACGGATTTGCGATAAGTCCGAGGCATCCATTTTCTCGGGCTTTTTGGAGATCAGCCGTGTCAGTTCTCTTTCGGCCTCCGTGATACGTTTCTTTTCCTCCCTGTCCAGCTGTTTTCCTTTCTCGGAGAGGGCTTTTTCGACGTCCTGAATCAGGTGCTGGGCATCATAGCCGATTCCGGAGGCTTCCCGCCTCAGGGCATCCTGCTCGGCATACTGTTCGGCATCCCGGATTGCGTCCTGGATTTCCGCTTCACTCATTTTATCGTTGGCGGAAATGGTAATGCTCTGCTGCTTGCCCGTATCCTTGTCCATGGCGGACACGCAGAGAATGCCGTTGGTATCCAGATCAAAGGTGACTTCGATCTGCGGAACACCTGCCATGGCACGCTTGATTCCCTTGAGGGTAAACTTGCCGATGGATTTGTTGTCAGCGGCCATGGGACGTTCTCCCTGCAGTACATTGATCTCCACGCTCGATTGGAAAGGAGCAGCCGTCGTGAAAATACGCGAGTAATGGATGGGCAGGGTAGAATTCCGCTCAATGAGCCGCGTAGCCACGCCGCCCACGGTTTCGATGGAAAGGGAAAGGGGTGTGACGTCCAGGAGAAGCATACTGCTGTTGACACTCAGTGCCTGGCTGCCGGAGAGGGTCTGGGCCTGGATCGCTGCACCCTGCGCAACACATTCATCCGGATTGATATTCCGGCTGGGTTCTTTCCCGGTCAGCTGGCGGACCTTTTCCTGGACAGCGGGGATGCGTGTGGAACCGCCCACGAGAAGGACACGGCTCAGGGAAGCAGCGGATATACCTGCATCGGCGAGGGCTGTGTAGACTGGCTCTGCCGTCCGGTCGACCAGGTCGCGGGTAAGTTCATTGAATCTGGCCCGGGTAAGGGTGAGCGACAGGTGCACAGGCTGTCCGTTCTTCTGGGTCAGATAGGGCAAGTTGATTTCTGCCTTTTCAGTGTTGGAGAGCTCTTTCTTTGCCTGCTCGGCCGCTTCACGGACCCGGGAAAGTGCAACGGGGTCCTGCTTCAGATCCGTCTGCTGGGTCCTTTTCAGTTCCTCAAGTGCCCATTCTACAATTCTTGCATCGAAATCATCGCCGCCCAGGTGGTTGTCACCACAGGTTGCAAGGACTTCGATCAGGTTTTCACCGATCTCAATGACCGAAACATCAAAGGTTCCGCCGCCCAGGTCGTAAACCAGCACTTTCTGACCGGTGCCGGTATTGAGGCCGTAGGCGAGGGCTGCACTGGTGGGTTCATTGATGATCCGCAGGACATTGAGACCTGCGATTCGGCCTGCGTCCTTGGTGGCCTGACGCTGCATGTCATTGAAATAGGCCGGGACTGTGATGACGGCATCGGTCACTTTTTCTCCCAAATAGCTTTCCGCGTCACTGCGGAGCTTGCGGAGAATGGTGGCGCTGATTTCCTGAGGTGTCCAGTCCCTGCCGTCAATCCTCGTTTTCCAGCTGGTCCCCATCTGACGTTTGATGGAAAAGACAGTACGGCTGCTGTTCATGGTCGCCTGATTGACGGCAGCACTTCCCACCAGACGCTGGCCGTCATGGGTAAACGCGACAACAGAAGGTGTCGTCCTTCCGCCGCGTTCATTGGGTATGATGACCGGGACGCCGCCTTCAACAACAGAAACACAGCTGTTGGTTGTTCCGAGGTCGATTCCGATTGCTTTGCTCATATGCATATCTCCGTTTCTGATCAGAGTTGCTGAAATTGTGGACAAATCTGTCGGATATAATGATAGCACAGAAACCATGGACTCAGTATGAACAAATGCGGGATCCTGGGTATCCCATGCCGGCATAAAAGAGGAAAAGAAAGAGAACCCGGGTTTTCCGATATCAAAACAGGCAGAAGCATGAAGCTGTCTGCCTGTTTTGATGTGTACCTGCGTTTTTCCGGTGGGATCTCCCCATCACAGGATCAGTCTTTCAGATTCTGATACAGTGTGTCGAGCAGCACACCGGTGGGGTCACACATATGTTCCCAGTAGAAGATGCCTGCATAATCCTCGCGTTTGACATATTCACATTTTTCCTTCAGACTCCTCGGATCGTCAAAAGAGAGGAAGGTGCTTCCGTTGAACAGGAAGGGTGCTTTTGCTTCATCATCCCAGTAGTAGACATAGCCGTTTTTGTTCAGGCAGGTCTTCTCGAGCTCGGCCCAGGCGGGACCGTATCCGCCGCCACACTTGGAAATCTGCAGGAAGCCATGATTGCGGTCCTGGATGTTTTCCCATTTGCGGGAGTAGAAGGCGGCTCCCATGAGCAGCTTGTCCTTCGGAACACCGCTCCGGACAAAGAGACGCAGTGCCTGGTCGCAGCTGTTCTGGAAGTAGTCACCGACATTGGAATAGAGCGCCGTATGATGGCCGGCGAGGGCATGGAATCCGCACTTCAGGTCGTAGGTCATGAGATTGATGAAGTCCAGGTCCCGGGAGACAGCGGGAAGGTCCACACAGGTGGGGTAATAGACGTCTGCACCAGCGGCCAGGGTCAGCAGCGGATGCTTGCCTTCAACCGTATCCAACGCCTGACGGAGCACGTGGCAGGTTGCCGTGAAGTTGACACGGTCATCCTTGCTGACATCCTGATTGTTGGAGGGAACACAGGGATATTCCCAGTCAATGTCCACACCGTCAAAACCGAGCCGGGTCACGACATCCACGCAGCTGCGGCCAAAGGCTTCACGAAGTTTCGGATCGGCGCAGACGGTGGTAAATGCATTGTTTTCCCCGTCATTGTTGACCAGGGAGAGACCGATTTTCAGATCGGGATTCCAGGTACGGAGCTGGTCCATCTGTGCCATCATGTTTGTGACATCCTTGGTGACAATGGAGCCATCCATGCGGAGTTTGCCGAATGCCAGCTGAATATGGGTGAGCTTTCTGGCATCCTGTTCATTGACAGTACCGTGTCCGCTGACATACGCCAGCAGTTTCTTTGACATGCGACTCATCCTTTCCGGTGGAATCAGTTGTTTTCTGGCGATTGAAAGCGTTTGACAAGGTCAAGGTAGTCACTGTACAGCTTTTCGGGTGAATGATGATCCCCGTAGCAGGCGGCTGAACCAGGTCGTGCCATCATGCCGGGATAGGCATAGCAGAGAAGTTTGTCGACATGGGGGGACACTGCCTGCATCTGCTGCTCGATCCGGCTGATCGGAGCGGGAAGCAGGGCACTGCCGTAGACTTTTCCCTCAAACCGGAAGATTTCCATATCACACCAGAGACGGCTGCGTCCCGCGAGATCATGTGCGCGGCGGAGACCTTCATAGTATGCTCCGGTCTGGGCCGCCGTGGACTTTTCAACACCGACCTCATCCTGATAGGCAATGTAGTCGACGTCGAGATGCCTGAGCTGCTCCACAAACACGGAATCCGGAGAAATCTTGTTGGTTCCGTACGGTGCAATCAGGATTTTTTTGGAGGGATCGATTTCCCGGAGAAAACGGCAGTACCGTTCGGCATAATCCATAAAGACAGGAGCGAAATAGGGACCGGCCTCTGTTTCATCCGGCAGGTACCATCCGACAAAGGCAGGACTGGAGGAATAGGCATCATACAGGGTCCGTGCGGCCGTCCGGGCACGTGCTTCCACCTCCGCGCTCTGCATATTGCCGATGGGGTCAACCCAGTTGCCATAGAATCCGACCGACAGGAAAACGGACATCTGATGGGCTTCTGCCTGGGCCATCATGATATCCATGGCGTTCGGACAGACCATATCGCTCCGGGGATAGACCTGAACAGGGGCGTAACTCTCTGCGCTGTTCTCCCAGGCCAGGGAGGAACAGGTGAGCACGAGGGTATCCATGCCCAGGGCAGCCATATCATCAATCATGGCTTTCCACTGCTCCGCAGAAAAATCGTGAAGGGAAGGATTGTAGTACGTTCCCTCAACAGCGGAATGATGACGCAGTTCAAACCAGGAGCCTGTAAGGAGTTTCATGACGATCGCCTCCGGTCTGCAGCGGATAGGGTGACTGCAGAAACAAACAAAAAGTGGGAGATATAAGCCAAAAAACAAAATTAAGATGAAACAAAGTGGAGAGTAAAATACGAAAAGAACAGAAATACAAAGTCAAAGTGGAAACGATGCATTTGACATGGCATCCGGTCCCGTTACATGCTGTGCTCTTTGGTGAAGCGGACCAGTTCATCGACGGTGGTAAAAGCAAGGCCGGTGACGGTATCTGCACAGCCATAATAGATGGCGATCCGCCCTGTGTCTTTGTCGGTGAGTGCAGCGCAAGGGAAGACAACATTGGGTACATCCCCGACACATTCATAGAGTTCCCATGGTGCCATGAGATAATCTCTGGAGCGATATTTGACTTTCCAGGGTTCATCCCGGTCCAGAAGCGCGGTGCCGATGCGGTATACGTAACCGTTGCAGGTGGTAAGAACGCCATGGTAAATCAGAAGCCAGCCTTCATCCGTTTCAATGGGTGCAGGGCCGGGACCAACCTTGGTGCTCTG
>JAEEGL010308805.1_pt1 | contig 10099 bp, 8 predicted proteins | sample 9134231 | NCBI WGS metagenome assembly JAEEGL01 (sample SAMN16246548, study PRJNA631951) | gut metagenome | biome: gut microbiome; feature: rumen; material: fiber-attached | host: Bos | place: Iran: Karaj | collected 2018-10 | reverse complement strand
CTATTGCATTGCTGCTCAGACCTTCGTCAACTCGGGCGGGCAACCCTCTCTCGGGACGGTTTACATGAACTTGCAGCCCCCAGCGGGTACAGCCCAATGATCACCCATTGGCTGGTGGTCTCTTACACCACCTTCTCACCCTTACCTCTTTCGAGGCGGTTATTTTCTTCTACCCTTACCTACTGTCACCAATAGCTTCTACTTTCAGAAGTGGGGCGCCCTATGCTGCCCGGACTTTCCTCTCGCCACCCCCTTAATCTCCCCCTTTTGAAGGGGGAGAATAAAAAGAGGGGGTATGCCAGCGACAGACCGTGACAGTGCTTTCGGCTGCAAAGGTACGAAATTTTGTTGAATTACAAAAGCATCAGAACAAGATAATTGCAAATACACAATCAAAAACATGATATTCTCTTAAATTTGTCAGTAATTTAAGATTTCAACTGTTAATCGCAAAGAGCCGTTAAGCCTTCAAGTCGAATTGTTAAATTGGGACAAATATTCACGACATTTTGTCACATTCCGAAAAAATGCACCTATATTTGCACCCGAAAACGATGAACGTGATCATTAAACATCAAAAGTTAAACATTAAACATTATTATAAAAATGACAGAGAATATGAAAAAGATCATCAATGTGGCAACGCCAGCCTTCTGTGCCGTTGCTTTGGTACTCTCAGTAGCAGCCTTCAACAAGACCAATGCTGCTAATCCCTCTACTCCCACCACGATGACCGCCTCGGCTCCTGCCGTGCAGCCCGTAGATCTGACCTACGCCGCCGAGAAGGCGTTGCCGTCGGTGGTATATATTAAGAACACGCAGAACTCAAAGGTGCAGACCGTTGAGTACAGCGATCCCTTCGAGGACTTCTTCTCAGATCCCTTCGGTGGTTTCTTCGGTCGCGGACAAGGCGGTAACAACGGAAAGCGCCAGCGCCAGATCCAGACGCCGAAGCGCACGGCTGCCGGTTCGGGTGTGATCATCTCGGCCGACGGTTATATCGTGACCAACAACCACGTGGTAGACGGAGCCGACGAGCTGATGGTGACGCTGAACGACAACAAGGAATACTCTGCCCGCATCATCGGTGCCGACGCCACCACAGACCTTGCGCTGATCAAGATCGACGGCAAGAACCTGCCCGCCATCCAGATTGCCAACTCTGACGACGTGAAGATCGGCGAATGGGTGCTGGCCGTGGGTAACCCCTTAGGCCTGAACAACACGGTCACCGCCGGTATCGTCTCTGCCAAGGCCCGTTCGATGGGTTCTGGTGTCTCGTCGATGATCCAGACCGACGCAGCCATTAACCAGGGTAACTCAGGCGGTGCGCTGGTGAACACCAACGGTGCACTCATCGGTATCAACGCCATGATCTACTCGCAGACGGGTTCGAACATCGGTTACGGCTTCGCCATCCCCACCACCATCATGAACAAGGTGGTCGATGATATCAAGAAGTACGGCAACGTGCAGCGCGCCATGATCGGCATCAAGGGTTCCGACGTGAATGTCTATGTGGACTCAGAGAAAGAGAAGGGCAACGAGGTAGACCTCGGCACGATGGAGGGTATCTATATCGCTGAAGTCGTGGAAGACGGTGCCGCCGCAGATGCCGGTCTGAAGAAGGACGACGTGATCACCCACATCGACGGTCAGAAGGTGACCAAGTTCGGTGAGCTGCAGAACATCATCGCCCAGAAGCGTCCTGGTGACAAGATCACCGTGAGCTACCTGCGCAACAAGTCGAAGAAGACCGCCACGCTGACTCTGAAGAACGAACAGGGCAACACGAAGGTGGTGAAGAACGCCGACCTCGACGTGCTTGGCGGCAACTTCCGCGCCATCACCGACAGCCAGAAGGAGCAGCTGAACATCGGCTACGGTCTGGAGGTCATCAAGGTGAACGGTGGTAAGCTGAAAGACGCCGGCGTGCCTAAGGGCTTCATCATCCAGCGCGTCAACGACAAGAGCATCAAGACCATCGACGACCTGCAGAGTGTCGTGAAAGAAGCCTCGACGAGTAAGGAGCCTGTGCTCTATGTGCAGGGTATCTACCCGACTGGCAAGAAGGGCTACTTCGCCGTACCGCTCGAGAACGACTAAACACCCTCTATTCCATACAAAAATGGCAAAAACTGAAAATTTTTGCCATTTTTTTTGGTCGTTTCATAAAAATGCCATAACTTTGCATTTCACTACGTATACTCAACCAATGAGACAACTGAAAATCATAAAATCGATTACTAACCGCGAGAGTGCCTCGCTGGAGAAGTACCTGCAGGAAATCGGCAAAGAGGAGATGATCTCTGCCGAGGAAGAAGCAGAACTTGCCCAGCGCATCCGCAAGGGGGACCAGAAAGCCCTCGAGCGACTGACCAAGGCCAACTTGCGATTTGTTGTCTCAGTAGCGAAGCAGTATCAGAATCAGGGCATGAGTCTGCCCGACCTCATCAACGAAGGTAACCTGGGACTGCTGAAAGCTGCAGAACGGTTTGACGAGACCCGTGGCTTCAAGTTCATCTCCTACGCCGTGTGGTGGATCCGCCAGGCCATCCTGCAGGCCATCTCCGAGCAGAGCCGCATCGTCAGGCTGCCGCTGAATCAGGTGGGATCGTTCAACAAGATCAACCGTGAGATCAGTAAGTTCGAGCAGTTGAACGAGCGCCGTCCGTCACTCGATGAGATTGCCGAGCACATAGATCTGCCGACTGAGAAGATCGACGAGGCGATGAGTATCAGCGGGCATCACGTATCGGTAGATGCACCCTTTGCCGAGGGCGAGGACAACAGCCTGCTCGACGTGATGGTGAACGAGGATATCCCCTCGACGGATAAGGACCTCGTGATGGAGTCGCTGAAATCAGAGATCCGCCACGCGCTGAGCATCCTCTCCGAACGGGAACGGAAAGTCATAGAAGACTCCTATGGCATCAACGGTCAGGAGCTCACACTCGAAGAGATCGGTGTGAAGTACGGCCTCTCGCGGGAGCGCGTCCGCCAGATCAAGGAGAAAGCTATCCGAAAGCTGCGCACCTGCACGAAGAATAAGATATTAAAGACATATTTAGGATAATGAAACCCATCAGACACATCACTATCAGCGCAGCACTCACCATGTTGCTCGCTTTGTCATATTCTGCCGCACAGGCAAAGAACGTCGTAGAGAAGAAGGCCTACATGTTCGGCTTCTCTGCTTCGTTCAACGACTCCATCCTCTATTTCACTAATATCCAGGAGGTTGACAGCGTGTGGTTTACGCAGAAGAAGAGCTTCCTCGCAGGCCGCAGAGAATATGCGAACCAACTGCGTGATTATTGTAACGACAAGCTCAACCAGCCCAAACGCACTTGCATCGTCATTGGCGACAAGCAGTACAAGAAGGTGGCGAAGAAATACGAGAAGATGAAAAAAATGTACACCCAGAATAAGAAAGTCACTTACGACGTTCGTTTTATCTCTGAGGAAGACTTCAAATTTGTGCCCGTCAACATGAGTGACAGCAAGGAGGAAGTCACCCCGGAGAAGCCTCAGAAGAAACCAAAGGCACCAAAGGAAAAGAAAAAGGATGGCAAGATGCCACCCCCACCAAAGAAATAATCCTCGGTTTACCGAGGATTATTTGTTTCAAAGAGTTTCATTCGTTCTTCAAGCATCGCGTACTGATGATCCTCGATGAACGAGGTGCAGACGCGCAGGCCCTCCTGTTCTGAGCCGCAGGTGATCAGGCAGATGGCCGATACACCATAGTACATCAATTCATGGGCCAGTTCGCCCGACGTCATGCCAGGATAGCCGATGGTGAAATAGAAGCCGTCGGCGATGGGTTCATCGAGGTCTTTGTCGTACACCACATAGAAGTTGTGACGACAGAAGATCTCCTTCAACTTCTTAGCGCGTTCGCCATAGACAGAGATCTCCTTGCGGAAGTCGTAACGACCCTCGTAGGCAGCCTGCAGCATCGCAGCCATCGCATACTGGGCGCTGTGGCTCGTGCCGGAGCTCAGGGCATAGAGCATGCGGGTAGAGAACACGGGACCGAAGGGCAGACCCTCGTAACGGTTGGCGAGGTCTTCAAAGTGACGATGGAACAACGCGTCGGAGATACAAGTGACACCGATACGCTCGCCGGCATAACTAAAGGCCTTCGAGCCGCTGATGAGCAACATATAGTTATCCGTATAGCGGGCGACGGTGGCCTGATAAGGCGGCTGGAACGGTGTGGAGAGGTCCTTGCGGAAGTCCATTGCGAAGTAAGCCAGGTCTTCCATCACGATGGCATCGTACTTCGTGGCCAGCTGACCGATCACCTGCAACTCTTCCTCCCTGAGACAAATCCAAGATGGGTTGTTGGGATTGGAGTAGACGATGGCGCAGATATTGCCCTTGCCCAAATAACTCTCGAGCTTCGGACCAAGTTTGTCGCCACGATAGTCGTAGACATCGAAGGTCTCATACTTCACACCCATCACCTGCAACTGCATCTTCTGCACGGGGAAGCCGGGGTCGATGAAGAGGACGGTATCCTTGCGACGGTCACATTGTGAACAGGTAAGGAACGAGGCGAACGTGCCCTGCATCGAGCCGCTGACAGGTACACAGCCTTCGGGCTTGATGTCGACACCAATGAACGCCTTGACAAACTGCGAGGCAGCCTGTTTCAACACAGGGGCGCCCTGAATATCGGGATACGAATGGGCGATGCCGTCTTCGAGGGCTTTGATCTGTGCGTCGACACCGACCTGTGCGGCAGGCAGTCCGGGGATGCCCATCTCCATCTTGATGAACTCTACCCCACTCGCCTTCTCAGACTTCGCGGCCACCTGCTTTACCTCACGGATCGTTGCCTTGGCAAAGTCCTTGATGCCGAGTTCCGCCACCAGCCCGTCAACGATTTCTTTCTTAATTGGAGTTTCCATATATTTTTATTTTGGCACGGATTTCACGGATTAACACGGATTTTTTATTTTAATTCCGCGCTTGTATTTTTGCAGATTATTAAATTAATCCGTGTTAATCCGTGTAATCCGTGCCTTATTAATAATTATTTCTGCGCAGCCTTGCCAATGGCGAGGGCCTTGATGTTAGCCTCGACGATAGCCTCACCCTTACGGCCGAAGACGCGGCGGATGGCATCTTCTAACTTCTCGTACTCAATGCCGAGAGCCTTCTGGGCAGCGCCCAGCAGGATGACGTTCGCACTACGGGGCACGGCGTTGTCCTTGGCCGCCTGTTCGATGTCGAGCACAATCACGTTCTTGATCTTTTTCAGATCCTGGTTGATCTTCTCGATATCAGGATAGTTGGGGATATTGACGAACGGCGTGCTCGATGTGATGATCCAACCATCCTTCGAGAGGAACGGCAGATAGCGCAACGCCTCCATGGGCTCCATGGAGATGATGACATCGGCACCACCGAGGGGAATCAGGTCGCTGGCAATAGGACTGCTGGAGATGCGCAGGTTTGACTGCACATCACCACCGCGCTGACTCATGCCGTGCACCTCGGCCTGTTTGATATAGAGGTTCTCCTTCATAGCGGCCTCACCGATGATGGTGGCGATAGAGAGGATACCTTTTCCTCCTACACCGCAAAGTATAATATCTGGTATCTTATTATTCACTAATCACTATTCACTATTCACTTCTTCTCAGCAGCTTTCTTCTGCTTCAGATGACGTTGCAGGGTCTGCATGCACTCACGACGCGGGATGATGACACTCACACCGTGATAGTTGATCTCCTCACGGATGGCTGCCGTAATCTCGGGCATGTTCTTCGGAATGGGATTGACCACCTTCAGGTGATCTTCAGAGAGACCAAGTCCCTTACAGATAGCCTCGAACTTATTCGTACCGGCCGAATCCTGTCCACCGGTCATGGCCGTCGTCAGGTTGTCGCTGATAATGACTGTAATATCCGCATTCTCATTGATGGCATCAAGCAAACCCGTCATACCACTATGTGTGAAGGTCGAATCGCCGATGATAGCTACTGCGGGCCACTGACCTGCATCGCTGGCACCCTTGGCCATCGTGATCGAGGCACCCATGTCAACACAAGAGTGGATGGCCTTATAGGGCGGCAGGAAACCAAGCGTGTAACAGCCGATATCACCAAACACACGGGCATTGGGATACTCGCGCAGCACCTCGTTCAAAGCCGTATAGACATCACGGTGACCACAACCCTGACAGAGTGCAGGCGGACGCGGCGTCACATCCTCACAGGGAGCATAGTTCTCACTAAGTCCGATGCCGAGGGCCTTCTTCAGGAAGTCGGGATTCAACTCACCCGTACGAGGCAGCTCACCAGTCAAGCGGCCCTTGATGACAGCATTGCCGGGCATCACACCACGCACCTGATCCTCGATAAACGGCTGACCCTCTTCAGCAATCAGCACCTGCTCACAGTCGTCGGTCATACGACGGATAAGCTTCTTAGGTATCGGATACTGTGAGATCTTCAATACGGGATAAGGACAACCGTTGGGATAGCACTCCATCAGGTAGTTGAAAGCGATACCGCTGGCGATGATGCCGAGTTTATGGTCCTTACCCTCGATATACTGGTTGTATTTGCTGTCAACAGCCATCTGCTCCAGCAGCGGCTGCTGACCGGTGACCACGATGTTACGCTTACGGGCAAAAGCAGGCAGCAGCACCCAGTTAGAAGCCTGAGCATTGTAGTTCAGTTCGTTCTGCTGACGTGGCTCGTCCTTCACCTCGACGACAGCACGCGAGTGGGCCATACGGGTGGTGACACGCATCAGGATCGGCAGATGCAACTGTTCAGACAAATCAAAAGCCTCCTGCATCATGTCATAGGCCTCCTGCTGCGAGCTGGGCTCGAGTGTCGGCACCATCGCAAACTTGGCGTAGAAACGGCTGTCCTGCTCGTCCTGAGATGAGTGCATCGACGGGTCGTCGGCTACCAGCACCACCAGTCCACCATTCGTTCCCGTCATACCTGAGTTCACGAAGGGGTCGGCGCAGACGTTCAGTCCTACATGTTTCATACACACCAGAGCCCGCTTGCCCATATACGACATACCGAGCGCTGCCTCCATGGCCGTCTTCTCGTTTGTTGACCAACGGCGATGGATGTTTCTCTCCTTGGCAATGGGTGACTCCTGGATATACTCGGTGATCTCCGTCGAAGGAGTTCCGGGATAGGCATATACGCCACTCAGACCTGCATCGATGGCACCCTGGGCTATCGCCTCGTCACCTAACAATAGTTTTTTCATTTACAATTTACTTATTTACAATTGACTATTCTTGATTTTTAATTTAATTGCGCAAAGGTACGACTTTTCAGTCGAATAAACAAAAAAAAGCGGCCTTATTTGCATAAAGCCGCATTTTTATTCAGTTTCGTTTCAATCAGAAGGTGTAGCCGAGGGTCAGGAGCAACTGATGGCGCTTAAAGTCGACATTGGTCATACCCACACTCTGTCCGGACTCAAACTGCTGCATAGGATAGAAATCACCCTTAGTCGTGTTGAACTGATAGGCGAGATCGAAGTTCCAACCAGACACTTTATAGCCTACACCACAGGTAACACGATGCGTATCCTTCCAGTTCACGTAGTCCGTCGTAGAGGAATAAGCCACACCCGGAGAGTCGAGCATCATATCGCGCACACCGTTCTTCTCATACGATGACGACACGTAGTTGTATCCGAATCGGAGGGCCAATGCGGGATTGGGCTTGTACTCAATACCGGCCTTCAGCAGATGGGTGGCTTTCAGCGAGTTCTTTGTGTTATACGCCATCACACCATCGGAATATGAACGTTCGTAACTATAACCGTCACTGTCATCGTAGATAATACGGTTATCGGCAGAACTATAGTCCGACACCTCGTAACTGACACCCAAGGCGATGTTGTTGCCGATGGTATGTCCGAGGCTGGCACCAAACTTCCAGGATGTGTAGTAACGGAAATCATAACTCTCACCAGAGTACCAAGAGTCTTCAAGACCGTACTCTGAGTCGTTATTGAAGTCGGTCGAATTCTCGGCGGTCAGCTCAAACCAAGTAGGCGTAGAGACATTCAGTCCGATACGGAAAGGAGAATCCTCAATGGGTCGGAAGATGATGCCGGTTTTGATGTCGATACCTGTTCCATTGATATTACGGGTGTCCAGATAGTCAACATAATCCTCATTATTGTCATAACCGGTATAGCTGTTCTCCACATTCAGCAGACGCTCAGTATAGATGGAGTAGCCCTTGTAGTTCACATCGTGGATGCCGACAGTAACACCCCAGTAGAAACGGTCACCCTGATTTCCACTCACGCAGAAGTCGTACTCGTTGATCCAACCGCGTGAGGAACGATCAAACATATAATGGTCGGCGGTGTTGTAGTTCATCCAAGAATCCTCACCTTCCATCTCAAGGTTCAAGGCATTCAGATTCAGATAGTCTGACTGGCTGAAGGTCTGGGCCCTTAAGGGACTGGTCTCGTTCTCATAGCCGATCACGTCTCCCTGTTTATTGAAGTCCCAATAATAACCGCCACTCCTCACATTCTCGAGGTCAGCCTTATGGTACGACAACATATTCAGCGAAGCATTACGTAACGAGTTTGCTGCAGATAGGATCTGATTGAAGTTACGGCTCTTGTGGAAGTTGAAGCCTACATTCACGAACGACCTGCGACTAACGCGCGAGGAATAGACGATACCTAACTGGTCGAAACTCATCTTAGTACCATTCTTACCATCAAATTCATGGGTACCTTGCTGTGCTACTAAGCCAGCCGAGATACTGACGGTGGAATGGCGGAACAGTCCGATACCTGCAGGATTCGTGGAGATGGTTGAGATATCGGCACCCAAAGCCTCCATCGCACCACCCATACCCACATAACGGGCCGTACCGTTCAGATCACTGCCCAACAGACGGGCACTCTCATAAGTATCCTGCGCAACAGCCGGCAGTACTGCTGCCAAAGCCAACGCTGCAATATATATTCTCTTCATCATATTCAAATAATATAAACTCCGAATTCTTAATAACTATCTCCTTCCTCCCATACGGCTGCCGCCTCCGCCACCGCCGCCACGAGAACCGCCTCCGAAGCTGCCGCTACTGCTGCTACTGCTGCGCGAGCTGCTAAAACTGCCAGAGTTGCTACCTGAACTTCGAGAGCTGCTGAAACTTCCAGAATTGCGAGAACTGCTATAACTGCTCGAGTTATTACTATATGTACGCGAATCTGTGCGGCTGACCCTGCCGTTACGACTGTTTCCATTGACAGTTCTGTAACGCAGTTCACCCTTGCGACTTGAGTTCAGGTTTGAAGAACCTCTGCGATAGCTACCGTAGGTTGAACCGTCTCTGCGAATGGTGCCGGCTCCGATATTCGCTGAGCTACGATAATGGCCACCACCGACTATATAGGTCGGATAATAATCGTAGTACCAAGGATTGTACCAAGGATCATACCAACCATATCTCCAAGGATAATACCAACCAGAGTACCAACCATAATAACCGTAGTTATACCATTCCCAGCGGCTATAGTACCAAGGATCATACCAGCCACCATACCAACCATAACGGCTATAATACCAGGGCGAGTGCCAACCCCAGTCGTAGCGACCTGCGGCATAGCCAGCCCAGAAGGCTTCATTGTCCGTCAGTTGGTAATCCTCAAAACGACTCATCTTCTTGGTCAGTTCGAAGTCTTCGTCAGAGATAGAGTCATTGGGATAGACGCCCTTCTCGGCACTGAAACTGATGGTATCGCTGACCGTCGAATCATTATTGATGGGTTCGTAATGACTGAAAGTCCTACGATTATAATCATCCACACTACGGTTACTGCCGACATAATAGGTTTCTCTCGGCATACCATATTTATCCGTCACCTTCTCCACCGTCTTCTTCTTGGGGACGAAGTAGAGGTCATCATCTTGGGCAGCCATTGTCATCGGCAACATCCCAAGGATCATTGAAATCAGTAACAGTTTTTTCATTTTCTACAAGTTTTAATGATTCACGATGCAAAAATACACCGAATTTGTATGCAAAAGTACGGAAAAACCCTAACTTATGATAGGATTTTCCCTATTTTTTGTAAT
>JAEEGL017355676.1_pt1 | contig 10100 bp, 11 predicted proteins | sample 9134231 | NCBI WGS metagenome assembly JAEEGL01 (sample SAMN16246548, study PRJNA631951) | gut metagenome | biome: gut microbiome; feature: rumen; material: fiber-attached | host: Bos | place: Iran: Karaj | collected 2018-10 | reverse complement strand
TGACGGACTTGATAAGTACAATAACATCTTCATGATGGCTGATTCCGGTGCCCGTGGTAGTAATCAGCAGATCAAGCAGCTGGCAGGTATGCGTGGTCTTATGGCGGATACCACAGGACGTACGATAGAGCTTCCCATTAAGTCGAATTTCCGTGAGGGTCTGGACGTTCTTGAGTACTTCATGTCAGCGCATGGTGCACGTAAGGGTCTGTCAGATACAGCTCTTCGTACAGCGGACTCGGGTTATCTTACCCGTCGTCTTGTAGACGTTTCTCAGGAGCTTATCATTCGTGAGCGTGACTGCTGTGAGGGAGTCGATGAGCTTCCCGGAATGTATGTAAGAGCATTCAAGGACGGCAAGGAGACCATAGAGCAGTTAAAGGACAGGATACTGGGCCGTTATGCATGTGAGGATATTAAGAACAAGGACGGCGAGATTCTCGTAAAGAAGAATCATATGATCAATCCCAGACGTGCAGAGCGCGTTTTGGAAGAAGGTGTTGATGAAAATGGCGTCCTTTTCGATGCAACGGATGAGAACGGAAAGCTTCTTTCTAAGGGAGTAAAGATCCGTACTATACTGACCTGTCGCTGCCATAACGGTATCTGTGCTAAATGCTACGGTGCAAATATGGCTACCGGAGAGGCTGTACAGGTCGGAGAGGCCGTAGGTATCATAGCTGCGCAGTCAATCGGTGAGCCCGGTACACAGCTTACGATGCGTACCTTCCATACAGGTGGTGTTGCCGGTGATGATATCACACAGGGTCTTCCCCGTGTTGAGGAGCTTTTTGAGGCAAGAAAGCCCAAGGGACTTGCAATTATTTCAGAGATAGCAGGTAAGGCTGTTATTAAGGATACAAAGAAGAAGAAAGAGGTAGTCGTTACCAACGAGGAGACAGGAGAGATTAAGACCTACCTTATTCCTTATGGTTCAAGAACGAAGATTACCGATGATCCCGAGGGTCAGATGATAGAGGCCGGTGACGAGCTTACCGACGGTTCGGTTAATCCTCATGATATCCTCAAGATCAAGGGAATAAGAGCCGTTCAGGATTATATGCTTCGTGAGGTTCAGAGAGTATACCGTCTCCAGGGTGTTGAGATCAATGATAAGCATATTGAGGTTATAGTCCGTCAGATGCTTAAGAAGGTAAGGGTAGAGGATAACGGAGATTCGGATTTCCTTCCGGGTACTCTGGTAGATGCCCTTGAGCTTGATGACATAAATGCAGCACTTGAGGCAGAAGGCAAGAAGCCGGCTGAGGGTAACCAGATAATGCTTGGTATAACCAAGGCATCACTTGCAACGAACTCATTTATGTCCGCTGCATCCTTCCAGGAGACGACCAAGGTTCTTACAGAGGCCGCAATAAAGGGTAAGGTTGATCCGCTTATCGGTCTTAAAGAGAATGTCATCATAGGTAAGCTTATTCCTGCAGGAACAGGTATGAAGAGATACCGTGATGTACTTCTTGATACGGCGATTGCAGATGAGTCTGCTGTGATTGAGAGTGATAATGCAGATGGAGAGACAGGCTTTGATGACGAGATCATCGATGATGATGAGATATTGGATGATGAGTATGATGATAATGAGTCGTCGGAAGAGTCATATGAATCTGATGAGACCTTTGATGAGGATGAAACAGCAGATGAAGAATAAGCTTGGAATCTGACCGTCACAGTACATGGTTTGATAGATACAAAAGCCGGACAAAAGAAGATAGTAGAATAAAGTAATTAAGTAATAAGAAACGGGAGCTTTCAAAGCTCCCGTTTCTGTATTGTTGATCATGTATTAATAACTATGCCAAATCTTTCCGGCTGCTTTAATAATTAGATGCTGCTTGAGATTACATGCATATACCATACAGTCTGTGAGATGTATTTAATGGTGTATATGTGAATCGGCAGTAAGCTTACCTTTGTTTGCAAAGTAAAGTTCACGCTCAAGATTTTCGGGATTGGTTGTGCTTCTGTAAGCCGTATCTTCGGTTATGATACCGTCTCTCACCAGATTGGCAAGGCTCTTATTCATAAGTATCATTCCTTCTTTCTCTCCGGTAGCGATAAAGTTTTCAATGCTCTGAAGATTCTTCTCACGTATATTGTTCCTGATGGCGGGATTAAGCTTCATGATCTCAAATGCAGGCACTCTTTTCTTGTCAACGGTTTCTACAAGCTGCTGCGACACAACCATCTGAAGTACCATGGACAGCTGTATATATATCTGGTGCTGCTGGTTGGGGGGGAAAGCATCTATGATACGTTCTATCGTATTGGCTGCTCCGATGGTATGAAGGGTAGACAGAACCAGATGGCCTGTTTCGGCTGCTGTCATTGCAACGCTTATTGTTTCAGGATCACGCATCTCACCCAAAAGTATAACATCAGGACTTTCTCGCAATGAAGCACGCAGAGCAGTAAGATAGCTTTCGGTATCGGATATTATCTCGCGCTGGCTTACAATACTCTTTACATGATTATGCAGATACTCTATTGGGTCTTCAAGAGTGATTATGTGCGCTTCACGATTCCTGTTGATCTTGTCTATCATGCAGGCTAAGGTCGTGGATTTACCGCTTCCTGCAGGTCCGGTTATGAGTACCAGTCCTTTCTTGTGATCAAGTGGGAAATTGATTATCTCATCAGGTATCATAAGTTTCTCGGGATGAAGGTTATCAAAAGCGATTACACGTATAACAGCAGAGAGAGATCCTCTCTGTTTAAAAGCATTCACACGAAAACGTGCAGCTTCTCGAAGTGTAAATGAAAAATCGTCATCGCCGATATCCTCAAGGTGTTTGAGATCCCTGTTGCCTGCCAGCCCGTATATTTCGGAAATTAGGTCATAACAGTCTCTTGGCTTCAGTATTTCGGTAGATTCACCGTATGACACAAGATGACCATGTACCTTATAGGTGAGTGCACGTCCTGCAACGATGAAAATATCCGATGCTTCGTTTTGTACTATTTCTTTTAATATGTCCTTGATCGCCATAATCATTCCTCCTACACTGCCTTTTGTCATAAGGGATCTGCTGACTTTGCATCCTTATGATTATTACATATTATGAATTTTTACCATGATTCTATTCTGTCGTTGATCACTCTATCTTATACTTACTGTGTTCCAATTCTCTATACTAAAGACCGTATGATCTTCGCTGTCGGGATAATGTGCCCTGAGTGAAACATGAAGCTCCAATGTCTCGTTTATTGGTACTACATAGCTAAGCATTACAGGATTGTCAGCACTCTGTTCCTCACTGATCATTACCGAATCATTGTCTGAAAACAGAGCAGGGATAGTGCTGTAGAACTCAGCAGGATTACTGCAGCTCTTAACATGCTTGCTTAACAGTCCCTCTATATTGGTCATATACAGCTCGGCCATTCGGTTAGCCTCATAATATTCCGTGGTCCTGCGGGCTGTCTGCAGGCTCAGCGCATAGTCTGATCTGGCGGTAACATAGGTAAGCGCAGAGAAGCATACCATGCACAGAAGCATGAATGATACCAGTACCGAGCTTGTTCCGATGTTTACTCCGCCGCGAATCTTCTTATCCATTCCGATCCTCTTGATTAAAATAGTGTATACCTGTTATATCAATAGTAAACGAAATAAATAAATTCGTTCACTATAATACCCGAATGATCTATACTTTCTTCATAATATATGGGATATCCGGACTATCCCCGTGGAGTGTTCATATACTTGGTGGCATCAAGCTCATATATCAGACTGTCGTCTTTAAGGCATGCCACCTTTACATGCATATTCTGTATGGCACCCGTGGGAGTCAGCGTTACATCGGAAGCATATACGGCACTGTCTGCATCGCAGGGATTGAAATCATTATCATAGAACACAATGAAATATGAGTCATCCCCTTTAACAGCATCCGGAAAAACGGATATAATGCTGTCTATGTCTCCGTCGGTCCCCCTCATAACTTCTGCGAAGCCGGTAGCTATGGATACAGCTTTGTTGAGTTCTCTTGTTTTCTGCCCCATAACATGCGCATTAACAAAGCATCTTACACATGATGCACTGCCCCATGTCAGTATCAGTGTGACAATGATCATCTCGATAAGAAAAAGTGATGATCCGGAGGTTCCCATATTTTTATTCATAAACGTCTCCCTTCCCGGAAGCTGAGATCTTATCGGCTGCTCCGTTATCGGCAGTGTCTTCCATATTGGGTGAATGGCTGTATATTGAAACATAGAATTCTGTATTGTTGTTATACTCATCAAGTATATAAAAGCGGTACAGTGAATCACTGATCTTCTCGGCTCTGAACTCATTAAGCTTTATTATATTGATTCCGGCTCCCTTGATGAGTCCGATATCGCCTTTGGCCGTCAGCTCCTTAAGATAACCCTCGTAATCATAGAGGTAAGTACAGTATTCGTCTCCGTTCACATACTGCTTAAGCTTAAGAACCGGCTGTCCATTGTTTATCATAACCTCAACACAGTTCTTTTTATCATGCTGATGAACCTTCTCGGTGACATATGCCAGGGCAGTGCGGGAGCTAAAGTTAACATCCATGTCATGTGCGGTTTTTTTATATATCTTTGCCCCGAAAAGAACCACAAAAAGAGCACACAGCATGAGTATGCCAAAGATCATAAAAACGAATATGGTGTCAATTATTGATTTTTCTTTTTTGACACTGTTCATTCGGCAGTCCTTTCTATAATGGTAACATTGGGCATAAGGTTACTTCCTATAGGTTCGTAGTCTATAAGAAAACGTTTGTGGTCATAAGTAAGACCGTAATGTTCTTCGATGTATTCCAGAGAAGGAGGATATGAGCCTTCCACGGAGTAGCAGTGGACAATATCCCTTGTTATGGCGTCTTCCAGGATTTCTTTCTGGTTTGCGGCATTATAGGTCGACAGATTGTTCAGACCGTAAAAGAAGAAAAGGATAACAAGCGCAAAAAGTATCCATGTATAGTTCAGCTTTTTCAGTATTCCCTTTTTATTTCCGGAGCTTTCGAATCTGTTCATTCTTTCCTCATTGTTTATAGTGAATAATTATGCATCAGCCTATTGTTTTCATTATGTTCATAAGAGGGAGCATTACTGCAAGCAGAATAGCACATATGACTATTGAAAAAGCAATAACGAGCGCAGGTTCCAATACGGCAAGAGCATGGCTGATCCTCTTGTCTACCTTCTCATCATACTTGACCGCTATATTTTCCAATGCTGTATTAACAGAGCCTGATTTGCCGCTTACTGCGATCATTCTGGAAAACAACGGGTTGAAGATCTCGGCATCTACCAGGAGTTCGGAAAACCCTTTTTTATTATCACGGTTTCTCATTTCGTGCAGGCAGTTAAGGATCTTGTCATGAACAGGCTTGTAATCAACCATCGTAGAAACCATTTCAAGGCTTCTTTCTATACTGAGACCGGCATTCCATGTAAGAGCCATGCCGGAAGCAAATCTGGCTATCGCAATCTCTTCATTAACCTTACGTGTCATGAAGAAGCCGGACAGCTTCATTGCGACAAGATCGTGAAAGGGCTTGGAGGTTTTGTACATTATAAATACGACTATCATTAATATTAGGAAGAATCCGATGATGATAACAAGGTTTCTGCCAATAAAGTTACCGAAGTTAAGAAGCTGTTTTGAGAATCCGGTCATTTCAGATCCGAGCTGTATGTATACATCATTAAATATCGGAAGTACCTTCGCTACAAGTATCAGTAAAACAAAGAACATAACAGCGATCATTATAAGAGGCGCTTTCAGGGAAGCCTTGACCGTTTCTGAAATGGTCTGTTCACGGCTGTAATGGAAGGCCAGTGAATGCATGACATCAGTGAGCTTGCCGGAGTCTTCTCCTATACGGATCATATCCGTGCAGTATTTCGGAAATACTTCCGCATGCTCCATGGCTTCATGCAGACGTTTGCCGGAGTGAAGCTCGTTTACCAGCGAGGTGAGAATGAGCTTAAGATCCATGGAATCTTCAATCTCCGCATCCTTAAGCATGATCCATACTCCGTCTACAGGCATTATGGCCGCATCAAGCATCATTGCCAGCTGTTCGCAGAATACTGCAAGCTCCTCGTTGTTAAGTTTTTTGATCTTCTTTTTGGTCTTTTCGGTTATTTCCCTGTCCATTGTAATCTCCTTGAGGTTGGAACTGACAGACAGTCCTTAATAATTATACATCACGTTATATTCAGCCTTTTTGCCTTTGCCCAGCAGTCTTCCGATATCAGGTCCTTTGCTTTCCGAGCTGTTGGCATCGAAGGTTGGATCCATAAGTGTCCATTGTATTCCGTCGAATTCGATAATGTCATCAATCCAGCCGTGATCTTTTGTGTAAACGCTGACCCATGCATGATAGGCATCTCCTGAATAACCTATTTCCATACGGGTGGGTATTCCGACACTTCGCAGCATTGCAGCCATAACAGCAGCATAATCATAACATATGCCTGTTCCGGTTGCCAGGGTTTCATCTACATCGGGAAGATAACCTGCCTGTACATTGGCTGCTTTATCATAATCATATGTTATGTTCTTGATCATATAATCATATACTTTGGCAACTGCTTCAAGTTCAGTCGTGCATCCGTTTGTCAGTTCCTTTGCAAGTGCTGTGGTATCGGATTTCTCATTAAAGTTGACACGCTGGTTGGGATAAAGGAACGGCGCCTGTTCATCATTAAGAGTTACATCCATGTCTTCTATTGCATATGCCATTGCATATTCATTATCCTGCATATTCTCATAAACGGTAATATTATAGGGACCGCTTCCGAGAGACAGGGGGATTACGGTATATTCACCCGGATTGATATCGTAGGTGTAGGTTATACTTGTTCCGGAATTAAGCTGGAGCTTAACCTTGGGACAGTCGCCCTTATATATAATGTAGAAATAACCGTCGGAAGAGTGTGAGCTGTCTATGCTGACATAGTCATTTCCTTCAGCGGCAGCTTCATTAAGCTCGGGAAGACATATGTCCCAGTCATTAGACCAGACATAGGCGGCAGGCTCGGTCATCCGGACCTCGGTTTCCCTGTCGGCAGGACTTACAGGCTTCCCACAGCCGGTAAACAGCAGTGACAGACATATAAGAGGTATCATGATATGCGATTTATTACGTTTCAAATAATAATTTTTTTCTGATGGTTTCATTTCCTGTCAAATGTTCTGAGTCTAATGTTTTGTCCGATACTTAGGCAGCCTAATCATCAGCCGGTTTGTTGACATGTAAATCCGGATTTCCGGATTCGGCGCCGCCACCATTATCGTCATATCCGTCCTTGACCTTATAAGCGGACAGGGTAGCGGTCAGTGTATGGCCGTGTTCATCCGGAATACATATGCTGAGTGCTTCATTGTTATAAGGGAACTTAACGATTCCTTCCTCCCTGTCTACAGATAGAGGGAAGATAACAGTTCCTTCTTTGTTACGTGCATATATCGCATCATAATCGATGTCGTTCCCTGCCAGCTTGAGGATAAAATAATCCTTATAGAGCTGATGATCACGAATTATTATGCGTTCGGTCGCGATTCCTCTTGATTCGATCTTCATGTCATTGTTAATGAGAGCCACCGGTGATACAAGTGTGAAGAATAGAAAACCGATCGCAATCCACTTGCAGGCATCTACAAGTGTTGTCTGAGCTATACTTTTTAGAATCAAAAGGTCGAAGTTGATATTATCCGATTCAATATTGCAGGCGGCAAAAACATTCTTAAGAGTATCGCCGGCAGCCTGCCTCGGCATACTGTATTTTTTCCTTCGTCCAAAGATCATGAATTACCGCCTCCTTTCCTAAGCGCCTTTTCCAAGGCTTTCTTGCCGCTGGCTATGTAGCGTTTGACTGAACTTCTGCTGCATGACAGGGCTGCTGCTATATCCTCAAGCTTCATTTCATTGTAGAATCTCATTACAATAACCTGCTGCTCGAGAAAGGGTAGGGAGGCGACAGCCGCTTTAACGGCTTCAATCTCTTCCTTATCTTCATAGTGTTCATCGGGGTTGTGCTCAGGCCGGTCATCAAGTACAAGCTCCAACAGCTCTGAACTCATTGAATCAGGCCTTGACTTTCTCGTCATATCGTAACAGACGTGAAAGCATATCTGATTGAGCCATGCGACGAACAGAGACGGATCTTTTATGTTGTTTATATTCTTTAGTGCCGATATGTAGGTTTCCTGTAAGGCGTCCTGCGCAAGAAAGGGGTCGCGCAGATAGTGTCTGGAGTAATTGTAAATATGGTTATATGTAGTGGCATATAATTCCGCAAACGCTTCAGAACTGCCGGACTGAGCCTTGATCACCAGGTTTCCTATATATGCATGATTAAAATCAGGCATTCTGTTTTAACCTTTCGCGGGAATACAGGGTGGAAATAATTGAAAGGAAGTTCCTGAGTCCTTCCTGCTCGTTTAAAACATAGCTGAGCTTTATTTCCATTGCCGGATCCTTTCCGTCTTTATTGTATTCCTTTACGTTTGTGTTTAATTCGTTGACAAAATCCTGCATCTTCTGTGCCGGACAATTTTCTATAATAAGAAGAAACTCGTTTCCGCTGTTTCGTCCCACGAAACCGTATTTATTGCCCGCAAGTTCGAGAAGGTTGGAGAAATCATTAATATACTTATCGCCGAAAAGCCTTCCGTGGGCAACGTTTATTTCATCAATCCTTGGCAGCTCGATAAGCGCGCATCCGAAACGGCTGACATCCCTCCACCCCATGTATTTGGATATCATGACATCACATCCGTTTCTGTTTGGAAGAGATGTGAGCGAATCCAGATATGCGGTCTGGTTAAGCTTATGTGCCTCAACGATTTCTTTCTGCAGCTGGGAATAGTCAGCAATAAGACACACTGCCGAATAGATCATGAACGCCCAGAGAAATACGCAGATCGTCAGAAGATTACGGTTAGTGTATATATTGTTCTTCAGCAGAGGATCAAAATTAAGATAGCAGAAGAACATGATCCCGAACAGGATAAGAAGAATGAGCTGAATGAGCTTAAACATCTTGAAATTTCGATATCTGTCAGTTTGCATTAGAAGGATCTCCCTTAATTGAATTGATATTTATATAATACTCCAAAAACTTGTAAAAAGATATAAAAAATCTGAACCATTTTTATACATGGATAAGTCTTTCTTTATGAGGTGGGTGAAAAGGGGAAAGGAAGGTATAATGAAAGATTTCAGGATTGAACTTAAAAATTCGGGATTGGGTATTGTAATGGCTGCTGCCACTGTGCTTGCGGTTCTTGTATGCACAATTCCCGCAAGGGTCAGCGGAGATTCCGTAATGAATGCTCCGCAGGGCTATAAGCTCGTGGCATCGGATATTACTTCAGATGAAGCAGACAGCAGACTGGATGATTACAGTCTTAATGTGGTAATAGAAGATGAACCGATCCCTCTCAGTGCAGGAAGCATTGATTACCGGGGACTGGTAATGCCGGTTGTTCTGGCAAGTCTTCTGATAGCATTTGCGACCGGGTATTATATCTGGTACAGAAATCATAAAAAGCGTATTGCATCGCTGTTGGTGATGGGACTGAACGGTGATGTCGATATAGATGGGATGGATGATGTGAGCATTCTCCATCCATTTAGAACCGTCCGGTTCGAGAATGAGCTCGAGAACAGGGTGGTATCAAGCACAGCGAAAGGTGTATAGGGGTATACATCAGATATGAGCCGGATCGTGGGGCGGTCCGGCTCGATTTATTTTATTTAGTGCTTGACTTTACGCAGCCTAAAGGGTAAAATTATTGAGCGTGTCAAAAATTGCGTGTTTTTTTGATGCGTTCAAAATTTATTTACTATATTATAAACAGGAGGTGAAAAGAATGCCAACATTTAACCAGTTAGTAAGGAAGGGAAGGCAGACATCTGTAAAGAAGTCTACGGCACCCGCTCTTAACAAGGGTTTCAACTCACTGCACAAGAAACCCATTGAAACTGCTTCACCGCAGAAGAGAGGCGTGTGCACGGCTGTTAAGACAGCAACTCCCAAGAAGCCTAACTCAGCTCTTCGTAAGATCGCCAGAGTTCGTCTTTCTAACGGAATGG
>JAEEGL017085006.1_pt1 | contig 10100 bp, 12 predicted proteins | sample 9134231 | NCBI WGS metagenome assembly JAEEGL01 (sample SAMN16246548, study PRJNA631951) | gut metagenome | biome: gut microbiome; feature: rumen; material: fiber-attached | host: Bos | place: Iran: Karaj | collected 2018-10 | reverse complement strand
TATTCCACTCTACCAATATGATGATGAAGCAATTCAAGCTATAAAAGATTTAGGATTTAAGGTCGCATTTGCTGGAGGAAACAGAAAAGCTACAAGAAGTAGTAATAAGTATTTAATACCAAGATATCCAATATATAATGATCATACTGCAAGTGATATTGCAAGAATGGTAAATTAAAAATGACTAAAAATAATTAGTCATTTTTTTATTAATATTTAATTAAATCTTTGAATGATATTTATATATAGGGTTAAGCATACTATTTAAAACTTCATCAGATAATTTTTTATGAAATTCCTGATATGATAGTTTTCTAATACTTTCATGTCCTGATATATAATCGTTGCCTTCATAGTCAAACATAGAACTATAAACAGTTAAATTATCACCATTATCCATTCTATAATCATGTTGTATACTTCTATTAGTACCTTCTGGAGTATGTAATTCTTTACATGCTGCTAATTTAATATTATATAAGAAAAATTTTACCATTTCAAATCTGTTTCCATCTTTCAATAGATAGAATGTAATATTAGTACTAATATTATCATATCTGTCTATATGTATATCTAATTCAAGATTAGACTTTAGTTTATACCTAAGAAACATTGAATCATAACAGCCACTGACCAGTCCAAAACCTTTTATCTGTTTTTTTAATTTACTTACAAAATCATTTAATGGTTTAAAATCAAACTTTTTAAAATAATTTTCAAGCATTTATATTTCTCCTTTATTTTATTAAAACAATTACATTTTCTTTTAAGCGTAACCTGTTATTTCTTTTTTATTTTCTCTCTTGCTTTTAGAAATTCATCAAGATATTCTGTCCACTCAGGTGCATTCTCTTCACTAAATAGGTTATATAAAAAATCTACAACTATTTGGTATCTTTTTTTTGCTTCTTCTTTTCCAGAATTAGTTAACATCAAATCTTTAAGTTTTAATACTTTTTCAAACATGTGACACACACCAGTATCAGCACATTTTCTAGTATACTTTTCAGCAGTCATATTTTCAATTGGAAAAATGTTTCTATCAAAGAAAGATTTTCCATTTTTTATAGTATATTTATAAATTCTTAAAATTCCAGTTGCTCCTAGCACATCACACATGTCTGCATCTGATGCTATTTTACCTTCAAGAGTCGGTGGATAATAACCTTTTAATCTCTTACTGTATCCAAAGTTATTAAGAGCAAGACACACCTGTTCTTTAACATCTTTTTTAACATTACACTCATTCATAATTCTTACTGCATTTGTAAGTTTTTGAGCATTTTCTAGTCCAAATAATTTATAATCATCTACATCATGTAGCAGCGCTATTAATGAGACTATTTCTTCATTCGCATGTTCTTTTTTTGCAAATTTTAATGATAAATCTACTACCCTATTTATATGGTCCATCCCATGCCCAGAATCATCTTTACTTAATAATTCTACTACTTTTTTTCTAACATCTTCTACCATCTATATTACCTTTATTTAACTTTACTTTTTTATTAGTTTCTTATCATTCCATACTTCATTTATATGTTGAGTTAATGCCATAATAAAAGCATCTCTTGTTAGATCAATTCTATTAATTACATCATTTGTTAAAAAACTAATTCCGCCTTTTCCACTTCTTAAATCATTTTCTTCAAATATTTTATCCATTACTTTGCTTAAATCTGTAGAAAGTATTTCTTCTACGTATCTATCTGGGACTGGAAATGCTTGACTTGTTCCCCAACTTTCGTAGCCATTTTTATCTTTTATAACTGCAATATTTACTATAATCCATTTTCCTAGTAAATTAGTTATTCCTGATTCAACACCTAAAAAGTATTCGGCATCAATTTTGTTGTCTTTTGCATATTCTATTAAATTATCAACTCGATTTCTTGCGCCTTCATATATTTCATTGTTAAGTGGTTGTTCACTAACATTTGATGATACGGGTATTCCTTTAATATCAATACTATCAAAATAATTTTCAAAAGCATCTTTTGCTCCTTGAATTTTTCCTGGATTTTTTGTTCCTATTAATATCTTCATTTTTTACTCCTTATTTATTTCTTAATTTATTTTTATTATATTAAAAGCAAGCAAAAAAGTAAAATAAATTAAACTTTACTTTTTATATACTTTATTCGTATTTTTATTTTCTAATTTTAAGGCTTCTTCTGTTAGTTTCCAAATTTCATTATTAGTTTTTACTACATTCCATACAGGTTTATTATCTTCAAAAGATTGATGTATATAATAAAGAATTATATCTTCTTCACTTTGAATACATATTTTAATATCACATTCAGTTCCTTCTTTTATGCTTCTTCCTATATCATCAAATTCCATGTTAATATAAATATTTGCTTTTGCTTCGTCACCACTAGTTAATCCTCTATATCCATAAACAGTATTTTCAGTATTAAGTTCATATAAAGGTTTTGTAATATTTTTATTAGTTATTAAATTAATATTTTCACTTATAAATTTAGATATATATATATCTTCTTCTGTAGTTAATGGTTTTTTACTAAATGGTGAAAAATCTCTTAAAGTAAAATCTATTCCAAAAGCATCATAATAAGGTTTCATATTTTGAAACATGAAAGTTTTAATTTTATAGATGCTACTAAAATCATTGTATTCTCCTTCTTTATGAAATACTGCGTCATCTAAAACTAATATATCCATTGGATAGATTATATAACCTCTTTTATAAGTACTAGTCATATTATTAAGTATATCTTCCGTAAAATTTGGATTTAAATATTTTATTTTTCCTTTTATTATTTCATCTAATTGCTTATATAATTTAGTTTTATCTTCTTTATGGATATCATCTATATTACTGATAGAATTAACACATATTTGGGCACTCCTAAGTAAAACACTTATTTTATGATTTCTTCCATAAAAATTAAAATCTTCTATTTGAAAATCACTTGTTCTTATTTTTTCTATTTTTTCTTTTATATCTTCTATTGTATTAGTTTTATTACTCATATCAAAAGTTCTCCTTTAAATTGTTTATTATTATAACATGGTTTATTGGAATAATTAATACTAAAATATTTTTTTACATAAAAAAATATTACACTACTATTTTTGTAACATTTTTAATATTTTTAATAAAATTTCTTCTTCATCTATTTTAGTAATTTCAAAACATTGTTTACCTAAATCTTTAAAACTAGCTCCACAGTGATATAATATTGTCTTATCTATAATTATAAAACGATCATGAAAAGTATTATTAATTATTAACTCTACATTTTTATACTGTATTTTATATTTTTCATAATCCTGATTATTATACTTATTAGTTACTATCTTCACTTTCTTTTTAGTTTTAGAAAGTATATCTAATATATTTTTATCAACATAATTATCTATTATAATTATTTCTTTTTTGCTTTTATTAAATATATCTATTAATAAAGAATATGCATCATATATTTGACCTTTAAAGAATAAATGGTTATTTTTTTCTTTAAAATTAGAAAATGTATTTTCTACTAATTTTAATCTTTCTTCATGTTCTAACACTAATTCATTTATATATTTTTGTTCGATCAAGCTAGAAGAAATATATTTTCTCATTAACACAAATGCATCCATTATATTAATACTTACTTTAGTTGCAACTTTTGATTTTAAAATAGTAGCAAGCATAGCAACACCTTGTTCTGTAAAAACTCTTGGCAAATATTTCCTATGATGTCCTTTACCTGGCGTATTATTTTCTATGGTCGAAATTTTCGACCTTAGAAAAATCCATTCATTTTCTGTTAGAACCCAACTGAATCTCTCTGGAAATTTTTCTAAATTATTTTTTACTGCTTCATTAATTCTTTTAGTTTCTACCTGATATAACTTAGCTAAATCAGAGTCTAACATTACTTGAACTCCACGGACTTCATAAATCATATCTTCTATTCTTAGTTCTTCATTTAATACAATATTATTCATATAACCTCCTGAATTCTTGGCAATATTATATCAAACATATTTTCGTATATCAACTATTATTCCTAGAAATATTAAGAATAATTCCAATAGATGCCATAGAAACTAATAAAGATGATCCGCCATAAGAAAGAAATGGGAGTGTTACTCCCTTAGCACTTTTTGCGTTATAAAAAAATAAGGGGTTGCCCGTACTATTGTGATAACTTTTAAGATATTAAATTAACTTACTGGCTAAATTAGTAAGTTCCTTAAACTTAAAAAACACTTTAACTTCTTTTTCTTTACCGTTATCATATACAACAATTCTACTAATCAAATTTTTTATTGTACTCCTAGATGGAGTTTTTAATTTCATAAAATTTTCTACTGCTTGGCGACATTTAGTAAATTCTTTTTCTTCCCGCTTATCAGAAAATATTTTTAATTTATTTTCAATTTCTTCTTTTTTAATCTTTAATTGTCCTAATTCTTTTTCATGATTATCTGATAGACTTTTATACACATCAATAGATATAATCCCTTCCAATTTATCATTATATAAATTAGAAATAATATTTATCTTTGTTTGTATATCATTATCTATTTTATTTAGTTCCTTTTGCATTTCATCTATATCACGATTATATACATATACTGAATCTTCAACTAAGTTTCTAATATCATAATGCTTAATAAACTCTTCACCTATTTCATTTAAAAAATTAATTATATCTTTTTCTAATAAATGATAATTTAATCTGTTAGGTGTACAACCGCTCATGATCCCTTTTCTTAAATAGTGATTACAATGAGTGTATTCAGATGATTTTGACTTTGTTTTTTTCACACTAACACCTAAAGTATGACCACATTTACCACAAAACATCATTCCTGATAATAAAAATCTATAAAAATTTCTATCTTTAGCTGTATGGCTTTTTTGTTTTAGTATTTCTTGAACTTTTTCAAAATCTTCCTTACTAATTATTGGCTCATGTGTATTTTCAACTATTATAAAGTCTTTTTCATTTAGATGTTTACATTTCTTTTGATTATAACTAATCTTTTCATGGGTATGTTGTACCATATTACCAATATACATCTGACTTTTTAATATATTTCTGACAGTTGAATTTTTCCATATACCATAACCATCATTTTCAATAACTGCTAAACCTCTAGGTTCTTTCTTATAAACGATAGGAATTGGTATTTTATCTTCAGTTAATTTTCTACATATTCTAGTAACTCCTAAACCTTCCAAACATAACTCATAAATTAATTTAACAATTTTAGATGCTTCTGGATCAATTATTAACTTATGTTTATCTTCTGGGTCTTTGATATAACCATAGCATGGAAAACTTCCGATGTATTCTCCCCTTTCTTGTTTTATTCTAAACGATGAACGAACTTTTTTAGAAACATCTCTCAAATATAAATCATTAACACCTAATCTTAATCCTAACATAGAATCCCCGATATTAGAATCATACGAATCATTAATTGCAATATATCTAACATCATGTTCTAAAAAATACTCTTCAATATAGTTTCCAGTTTTATACATTTCGCGACCAAGTCTTGATAAATCTTTAGTAATAACACAATTAATTTTACCAGACTCAATATCTTCAATCATTCTTGTAAATGCAGGTCTATCAAAATTACCACCAGAATATCCATCATCAACATATTCTTCAACTATTTTTAAATTGTTATGTCTAGCAAATGCCTCAATTATTAATCTTTGACTTTGTATAGATGATGATTCATCATTTCTACCTAAATCTTCTTTGGATAATCTCAAATATTCAGCACAATTATAGATTTTATTACCCACTAACATTTTTTATCCCTCCTAATTTAATGGGTTTTAAGTATCTACAACCCAATGATAGCATCATTTTTTTGCTTTTGCAAATCATCATTAATACCTCCAGTAAGAATTTGTTCGTTTCTAATTTCTTCACGATAGCAAGTTTCTAAAATATCTTTTAAATTCTTGCCTTTATTATCAAAAAAGAAAGTAAATTTTACTTTTTTGTTGTTATAAATTTTGATCATATCATCACCTAATTTAAGGTTATGATAATCTCTTTCATTTAATGAATTAAAAACAGAATTAGACATTTTTGTTTCCTTTCTCTAAAGATAAATCTTTTTCTAAAGGATTTTTTAACTGAATTTTAATTTATGCATAAAAAAAAGCAACATTGTAGTTGCCATAAAATTTATTATTTTCTTTAAATTATAATTTTTTTTTTACTTTAGACGGATTTACAGCTGCTACCAATTCATCACCTTCATAAAAATCTACATTATTATTATAACTATATATAATATTATGGTTACGATAATCTCTTTCTATGTCTTTTAAATCTTTATTTCCATCTTTAAAATGTTTACTTAATTTATTTATTTGTTTTAAGACTAAATTTCTATTATATGGAATTGCATCTTTAACTATAGTACTATCTTTCAACTCAATTATATATGAATTATTATATGAAAAATTTTCTTTATGATAACACACTGCTATATAAAATGACAACTTGTCTTCGTCATAAAAACACCCACTATTAGAACTGACTTAAAATATATTATCAATCTGTTGATCTTCTAAATTACTATCATTTATTTTAGATAATTTAATCTTACTTAATATTTCAAGTCACATTCTAATTTATGTTTTTTATTAAACAGATACTATTTTTTTAAATGCTTTGCTATCTCTAATCTATCACTGATATAATCATTTGCAAACAACCTAATTAATTCCATTTTGTCTTTTGTAGCTGGATTTTTATAATTAAATCTATCTATCAGTATATTAATATAGTTTTCATCATAAATATATTTCAATCCACTGGTAAAATTAAAATCAAATATAAATGCAATATATGAAATCCAAATATCAATAGCTGTTTTTCGATCACTACTCAAAATTGTTTTTTTAGACATAAAATCATTAAATACTTTGTCACTAATATTCGAGTTCTCAACTTCATACTTAGTTATTTTTGCCATAGAAGTAATATCTCCTGTTACTTTAACTCTAAAATTATCTGCTTTATCAGCATCTCTAATCAATTTGCAATGTAATAATTCTTTATCATTCAAATTATCTGTCTCCAATTTATACTTGTTATGATTAAATATTGCTAATTCAATAATATTATCATATGAATCTTGTTCTATAAATTCTCTAATCCAGTTATTATCAAACAACACTTTTACACCTAAAGCGGCATGATTAATCTTTTTTGAAGCCTCAATCAAACTACTATATTGTCTTGATTGTTCAAATCTACCTATATCGTGTAATAAAGCAATAACTTTTGCTAATTCTTTATCTTCACAAGTTAAATTTAGATCATCACAAATATATTCAACCATCTTTACTACATTACATGTATGATCATATTTTCTTTTAACGATTTCATTATCAATATCAAAATTATCTTGAATATATTTATCAAATCTTTTTTTCGCTTTTTCATACATAAATCATACCACCTCAATTATTAATCAACAATATCACTAACTTTAACATTATAATATTCTACTAATTATTTAACTACATTGTTATTAAGTTTTCTTTTCCCGTTTTCATATTTATTGTAAGTCGATTTATCTGCACTTACTTTCTTGATAGTATGACTCTAAAGCCCCTATTCTATAATTTGTCATTTTAGTTAATACTTTAGTTTGTTCATCACTAATTTGTTCTAATCGTTTTTGCATTAAAAAATTATTTCTTTTTTATGTCAAATTACACCACTAAAATCATAAACAGCATTTGATTTTAGTAATGTTAAAACAGTTTTTTCTTCATGTTTTTTTTCTTTCACTTTATTCAGCTTACACGTTAGTATTGTATCAAAAATAAAAATAAAAGTAAATAAAAAAGCTATATATAAAAAAGCTATAAAAAAAGAACAATATTTATTCATTGTTCAAAACCAGTTAATTAAATATATTCTATAGGTACCATATAATTATCACCATCATAAGCAACTATATCTTTTGTCATACATAAAACTATGCCATTACCTTTTTTTGCTTCAAAATTATTTACAACACTAAAGTTCTTGACAGCCTCCTTACCAGGATTAGCACTTTTTTTAATCTCAATTGGATAAATAATATTGTTATAATTTATAAGTAAATCTATTTCCTTTTGATTATTATCTCTATAATAATATAAATGTTTTCTTACATCTTTTCCGGAATTTACAAATGATTTGATTATTTCGTTAACAACATATGTTTCAAATATTGCTCCACTATATGCGCTTTTTTCTAATGTAATATAATCAACATATCCTGCCAAATAACAAGCAAGTCCTGTATCCATAAAATATATTTTCTCTCTTTTTATTGCTCTACCAACAACATTATTCATATATGGTTGTAATAAATATATTATACCTGTATTCTTTAATATTGATAACCAGGCATTTGCTGTCTTATCATCTATTCCAATTTCAGATGCAACTGATGTTGCAATAAATTCTTGTCCAGTTCTTGCAGCTAATGAAGATACAAATTTGATAAATTTATTTTCATCTTTAATGTTTATCAATTTTCTTATATCTTTTTCAATAAAAGTTCTAAAATAATCACTATAATATTGTTCAATGTCCTTTTCAGATGAATATAATTCTGGATAAAAACCTTTATATATTTTTTTATATAAATCTATAGTTGAGTTATATTCAGTTCTTTCCCTTTTTTTAATATCACTTATATTTGGTATAAATAAAGTACTATCTTTTTTTTCAATTTCTCTTTCTGATAAGCCATATAAATCAAGTATTCCAACCCTACCGGCAAGTGATTCAGATATTTCTTTCATTGTTTCAAAAATTTGACTACCAGTTAAAATATATAAAGTTTCAACTTTCTCTTTTTCACCAAAAGTAATTTTTTCATTATCATCATCAACAATCATTTTAATATATGACAATAATTTTGGAGCACGTTGAAATTCATCAATTATGAGTGGTGTCTCGTGTGTTCTTAAAAATAATTCTGGATCATCTTGTGCTTGATTTCTAAGAATCAAATCATCTAAAGTAACTTTATTAATTTTTCTGTCTAATTTTCTGGAAATATAATTTAATAAAGTACTTTTTCCAACTTGTCTTGGTCCAGTTATCATTATAACCTGATACTTATCAATCATAGAAATTAACTTCTTTTCTATATTTCTTGAAATATATTTCATTTTATCACCCAAAATAATAATAATATATTTAATAAATAATGTCAACATTTTCGGAATTGAATTCCGATTTTGATGCGTTTCATATTTCAAAATCATATTTTAAATGTTGTAATGAGCAGACAACCCCAAAAAAAGTTGCAGTTTTTTTGTCATTTTTAAGGATTATAACCAAAATCATCACTTTCATATAAAAATAACCACATATCAAATTCTCTAAAGCACTTTATTTTAAGGGGAAAATTTGACTGTAGTTATGAGTATAACAGAAGTGTAACACCTGTGACTGGTATTAAGCCAACTACTACTGACAGATTCATTATTGCTTGAAATATTAATTGGAAAATAATACCAAATGATAAATATTTTGAAAATAAATCTTTTGTATTTAGTGATATTCTTATACTTCTATATAATATTATTAGAAATAGTCCTATTACTATAATTGCACCTACTACTCCTAATTCTTCTGAAATAATAGAAAATATAAAATCTGTTTGTGGTTCTGGTAAATAAAAGTGTTTTTGAATTGAATTACCTAATCCCAATCCCAGTATACCTCCTGGGCCAATTGCATATAGACTCTGTATCATTTGAAATCCTGTCCCTAGAGGATCTTTCCATGGATTTATAAATGATGTTATTCTATCCATTCTATATGGAGCTATTATTATTAATATTATTATTCCGATTATCCCTAATAATCCTCCTGTAATAAATAGTTTCATTGATACACCTGATATAAATAATAATGCGACAATTGATAGTAATAAAATCAATCCGGTACCTAGGTCTGGTTGAAGCATTATTAAACCGAAAAAAATAAATATAACTACTAATATTGGTAATACTCCCTTAAAGAAACTTTCAATGTATCTTTCATTTAATGATAAATATTTACTTGTAAAAATAATTAAACTTATTT
>JAEEGL016188834.1_pt1 | contig 10100 bp, 5 predicted proteins | sample 9134231 | NCBI WGS metagenome assembly JAEEGL01 (sample SAMN16246548, study PRJNA631951) | gut metagenome | biome: gut microbiome; feature: rumen; material: fiber-attached | host: Bos | place: Iran: Karaj | collected 2018-10 | reverse complement strand
GTTGACCTCCTTGCTTTTGAGACACAAGAAAGTCTAACAGATGACGCCCGACGCTTCAACCTCCCGGCTGAAGCCCGCTCAATCAACCGTCACGCGCTATCGCGAAAAAGCCAGGTGTTGCACTGGAAACTCGCGCGCGCGCTTTGTTTGAGAGCGCTATGCCAAACTCCGGGGCGTCGGTCGATGAGATTGCCCAGGTTGTGGATTGTGCAAATGGGGGTGTTGCATATTGAATGACTTTGCCGTTGAGAACGCATGGTGGCGTGTGGTAAAATTTGCGGAAATGAAATGCAGAGAAGAGGAGATGCCATGAAAACAAGCAGCAAGACTGCGTTCTTTGCCCTGGCGGCCGCCGCATCGTTGCCGTTGGCCTCGTTCGCCGCCGGCGGCCGCAGGTGGAAATCGCGCGGTCACGGTATCCGCGACGCTCACGCGCGCTCATGCGGTGCAGAAGGACGGCAAGGACGCTCCTATCAACGGCGTCGTGAAGCTCTACGCAGTCAATCTGGAGACGAAAGCCAGGACGCTTCTCGGCGCGGCGGTTGCGGACGACGCGACCTTCGCGAACGGCGACACGGCGACCTTCACCTTCGAGACAGACCTTCCCGCGCAGTTCTACAATGCCAAGATTGTCGCCGAATAGCCGACAAGCGGCGTGTACTCGTCCCGTCAGAAAGGTTTCTAAGGCTAACTTTTGCCGCTTTCCGCCACTTGCAATTTCGCGGTGACTTTTGCTATAATTGTACTGTTCCGATGAGCGACCTTGATTTTGACATGGCTCGGAATCGAGGGTTTCAGCAATGGCTCTCGAGCAACCGGGCCACTGGGCCAAGGCTGAATGGCCGAGGCCAGAACCTCGCAAAGCCGCAGGTAGGGGCGCGCGTCCCGCGCGTCCGCAACAACACCGGCGGCATACCGAGGAGCCGGAAAATCCCAAAAGGATTCCGGCACGACCTTCGAAGCGCGAAAGCGCAAAAGGGGTCACGCTACGCAACTTGCGTATCGAGCTCTGATTGAAAACGACCAAAATTCAAGTAGTGAGCAAGATAGGCGGGAGCGTCGCGTGGTTGTTCAACCGCGCGACGTGCTTTCTTTCTGTATTCACTACAAGGCGCTTGGTCGTGCCTCAATCAGGATATGGATTGAAGGCACGCCGCGTTCTCTTTTCTGCGCCTTGACGTGGCCGGCCTTTGTAAACCAGGCGCGGAGAAAGAGAGTTCGAAGATGAAAAGACTGTCTTCCTTGGAGAAGATCATTCTACATAAAGTGTGGAAACTTGGCTATATTCGCGATAGCCAATATGTTGAAGAACTCCCTACTCCAGATTATGTATATCACTACACGCGTCGTGACACGGCGATTTCCATAACCAATGCCTTGCTTAAAACCAAAGAAGACAAATGCGGTTTTGCATTTACTGATTACCGATTCTTGAACGACAGTCTTGAGTACACGCTAGGCCTTTCATTTGCAAGCGATTGGTTGCTGCGTACAGAAGTGTTCCCAAGTTGTCTGCGAAGCGATGTTCTGGCGTTGTTAAAAGGCATATTTCGCTGCCTTTGTCAATAGGGGGCGGCAAATCCGACTTCTACGGCATGAGGACACGGGTGAACTAAATCGCCATGGGACGTTTGCGGCGCCCGCCATGTCCGTCTTTTTGGTATAATATACAAACCTGACACAACCCAACCAGAGGAGTGACGATGAAGAAGATCATGGCGCTTGCGGCGATGGCCGCGCTCGCCGCCGCGCCGTTCGCGGCGAAGGCCGCGTTCGAGGACATAACCACGGAACGCTATCCTGACGCAGACTGCGTGATAGCGGACTCCATCGACGACACTGCGTACAATCCCGACGGAACGTACGTGTCGGCAAGCGAGAGCTGGGTCAAGGTGCTGACGGAGAAGGGCCGCCAGGAGGAGAGCGTGCAGTCCGTCCGGTTCAACGCCCGCTACGGCAAGGCGTCGTTCGACTTCGTCAGGATCATCGGCGCGGACGGCGTCGAGCGCGAGGTGGATGTCTCCGCGACGACGAAGGAGACGACCGACAACTCGTCCGCCAGCTCCAACATCTACGACCCGATGAGCCGCAAGATCGTCTGCACGATCCCCGGCCTCAAGGTCGGCGAGACCGTCCACTACAAGACGCGCCGCGAGACGACGAAGCCGCGTGTCGAGGGCGTGTTCTCCAATGCCGACGTCATGGAGTGGACGATCCCCTTCGTCCGCAGCGTCGTGACCATAAAGTCGCCGGCGGAACTCCCGCTCGCCAAGATGGCCGTCCGCCATCCGCTCGGAAACGTCGTGGAGTCGCACGAGAGGCAGCCAGACGGCTCCGTCCTCCACACGTGGACCGCGACCAACTCGCCGCAGGCGTTCCCCGAGCCCGACGCCCCGCCGCTCCACACGCAGATACAGAACGTCCGCGTCTCCACGGCGTCCGACTGGCGCGAGATCTCGCGCTGGTACTGGAACCTCAGCCTCCCTCACCTCGAGAAGACGAACGAGGCGATGACCAACCAGGTCGAGGCCATCGGGCGCGACATCGCGAAGATATACAAGTGGGTCTCGCAGGAGGTCCGCTACATGGGCCTCACGCTCGAGGACACGTCGCCCGGCTACGCCCCGCACGACGTGAACGTCACCTTCGACAACCGCTACGGCGTCTGCCGCGACAAGGCGGGCCTTCTCGTCGCGATGCTGCGCATGGCGGGCTTCGACGCGTTCCCCGTCCTGATCCACAGCGGCGCGAAGATGGACGACGAGGTGCCCTTGCCGTACTTCAACCACGCCATCGTCGCGGTCTGCGCCCCCGGCGACGCGCGCGCGAACAAGGACGGGTTCATCCTAATGGACCCGACCGACGAGTCCAGCCGCGACCTCCTCCCGGCCTACCTGAGCAACTGCTCCTACCTTGTCGCGACGCCGAAGGGCGAGGGCCTGCACACGTCGCAGGTCCCGCCCGCATCGGGGAACTCCCTCCGCGTCGTCTCCAGGGGCGTCCTGGAGAAGGACGGCTCGCTCGTGATGAACGCGGAGCTTTGCTTCCTCGGCCTGAACGACAACATCTACCGCCGGGCGCTCCTCAAGCGCACGCCCGAGGACCGCCGCAAGTTCTTCGAGCGCGTGGTCAGGAACGTCGCGCCGGGCGCGGAGCTCGTCTCGTGCGACATAACGCCCGCAGACCTCCGCGAGACGGAGACGGAGCTCTCGGCGAGGATCGTGTTCCGCGCGCCCGAGTCGCTCCTAGAGGGCGAGACGCGGGACGAGCTGGTCGTGCCGATGGTCTCTCGCGCGCTGGGCGCCGCGAACTGGATGCTCGACGGCTCGACGTCGCTCGAGAAGCGCCGGTTCCCGCTTGTCATGGATTCGACGGCGATGGTCGAGGAGGAGTGCGAGATCGAGCTCGGCGGCGCGGTCGGCGCGGCGCTAAGCGTCCCGGAGGCGATGTCGATAGAGGGCGGCTACGGGTTCTCTCGCTCCTTCGAGGCGAAGGACGGCAAGCTCGTCGCGAAGCGCACGCTCGCGGTGAACGCCGTCGAGTTCTCGCCGGAGGAGTACCTGGAGCTCCGCGAGAACATCAAGCGCGTCGAGGCCGCGGAGCGCGAGCGCGCCGTGTTCGGGAAGGACGCCCTCGCCGACGCCGACGTCCGCGTGCGCTTCAGTTCGTCCGACTACTCGTTCACGGGCGAGAACTCGTGGGTGGTCACGAACACCGTCGTCAAGGAGATACTCACTTACAACGGCAAGAAGAGCTCTTCGGAGCTGACGTTCGGCTTCAACCCGCTCGTCAAGTCCGTCGAGCTCGTCTCGGCGGTCGTCTCCAACGCGGACGGGCGCGTCGCGTCCGTAGGGGCGAAGGAGATGAACGAGTTCGACTGCGGCTGGGCGGCGTCCGCCCCGCGCTACCCCGCGTCGCGAAAGCTCGTCGTGAACCTGCCGTCCGTCGAGATCGGGAGCGTCATATCCTACACCTGGGTGGCGACCGTGACAGACTCCCCGGTGCCGTTCCGCAGCGTCTGGTGCTTCGACACGTCCGAGCCGGTGGACGAGATGTCCGTGCGCGTCCGCGCGTGGCCGCTGGGCGAGGTCTGGGAGCGCCGCGAGAGGAACCCGAAGCGCATTCCGAGGGAGAACATGCAGCCCGACGCGATCCTGTGGCGCGACTGCGAGGTCGTGTCGAAGGGCGACTTCGAGTCCGCCGCGAAGAACCTCTCTCGCGCGGCCGACGTCGCGCCGCTCCGCGAGGGCGAGGCCTACGAGGCGGCGCTCGCCGCGAATGGCGCGGAGGCGAAGGCCGTCGCCGTGCGCGACTGGATGGCGAAGCACGTGAGGGTCAGGGGGCCGTCGCTCTACGAGGTCCCGCTCGAGAGTCAGCTCACCGACCCGGCCGTCGTGATGAAGGAGCGCTACGGCACGCGCCTCGACTACGTGCGCGCGATGTGCGCGGCCATGAAGGGGGCGGGGCTGGACGCGGACATCGTGTTCGCGGCGGGGGACGCCGGCAGCGACCCGCGCGTCTCTCTCTTCAACCTTGTCAAGTACCCGAACGTCGGGATGTTCGCGTCCGCGCTCTGCCGCGTCCGCGTGCGCGAGGGAGGCTTCCTCTGGTGGGGCGGGCGCCGCGCGACCTACTACGTGGGGACTGAGAACGAGTACGCCCCGCTCGGCGCGACGCCCTTTGCGAAGTGCCACTTCCTCGACCCCTCGGACGGTGCCGTCGGCCTCGTTGACGCGGCGGACGAGGAGTTCCGCTCGAACGGCCGCACGACCTACGACATCGAGATAAGGCCCAACGGGGCTGTTGACGTTCGCTTCGAGTCCCTCTCCTGGGGCTCTGGCGTCGGCGACTTCCGCAAGGGATACGCCGAGATGCTGCCGGAGGACCGCAGCCGCCACTACCAGTCGGTGCTCGGCGCGCTTGCGCAGGCGGCGACCGCGACGGGGCCGCTTGTGACGGACACGGAGTCGTATCCGGCGCGCTTGGCGTTCAACGCGTTCGTGCCGGACTACGCGGTCGTCAAGGACGGGACCGTCACGATCAACCTGCCGATGCTGGGGGCGAACCTCTTCCCGCTCACGGGGACAGTCCGCAAGTCGCCCATCGGAATCGGCGGGAAGAACCCCGGCGAGACGGTGGTCAAGGTGACGTTCCCGGAGGGCTACACAGTCGCGGAGCATCTCCCGGAGGGCTATTCGTTCGCGAACCCGGAAACGCCGGAGATCGGCTGGTACGACTTCTCCGTGAAGACGGCGAAGGACGAGAAGGGCAGGCTTGTCGTCACGATGGCGCGCACGACGAAGGACTGCGACGCGTCGTCCGCCGGGCGCGACTACTTCGCGCTCCTGAAGGACTGGTCGCGCATCAGCGCGAGCCGCGCGAACAGGACGGTCGTCGTCCGCCGCCCCGCGAAGGAGTGACGGTGCCGCGGGAAGTCCAACAGAAAAGGGCCGCGATTCGTCGCGGCCCTTTTTGCCAATGCGGACGGGACGATGCCCGTCCCTTCCGGGGCTAGACGGGGTCGCCCCTGAGAACGTGCCCGTCGCAGTCGCGCACGCGCACCTTCATCAGCGCCCTGCGTCGGAGGCCGCGCGCCTCCGCGCCCGGCTGGCGCACGAGCGACTTGGCCTTCGACTCGCCGACTTCGCACCACAGGTACTCCGAGGTCCAGCCGGCGAGAGTTGACTGTCTTTCGACGATCACTTCGACGACGCGTCCTTTGAACCTCTTGGCGAAATCCGTGCGCGCGGCGTCCACGGCGTCCGCAAGCTCGTGGGCGCGCGCGGAGCGCACCTCCGGGGGCAGCGCGCCGGGGAGCTTCGCAGCGTCGGTGCCGGGGCGCTCGGAGTAGGGGAAGACGTGCGCCTTGACGAACGGCAGCCGCTTCAGGAGCGACTTCGTCCGCTCGAAGTCGATGTCCGCCTCGTCCGGGAACCCGGTCATCACGTCGCAGGCGAGGCCCAGCCCGGGCATCAGCTTCGCCGCGTCCGAGGCTATGGACTCGACGTCCGCCACCTTGTAGGGGCGGCGCATCGCGGCGAGGACGCGGTCGGACCCGCTCTGCACCGGGAGGTGGAGGTAGCGGCATACGTTGGGGCGGGCGGACATCGCGGCGACTGTCTCCGCGGCGACGCCGGGGACGGGCTCCACGGAGCCGAGCCTGACGCGGCACGTCGGCGAAAGGGCGGCGAGCGCGTCCACGAGGTCGGGGAGCCGGCTTCCTTCCGACGCATACTGCGCGAGGCTGCATCCCGTGACGACCAGTTCGCGGTAGCCGGCGTCTATGAAGCGCTCGGCGCTGTCCAGGACGTCGCCGAGGGGGACGGACCTGGCTGTGCCCCGGAACTGCGGGACGATGCAGAACGAGCAGCGCGAGGAACACCCGTCCTGGACCTTCAGGTACGCGCGCGCGGTGCGGCGCGGCACGGCGTCAGGGACAACGCCGTCCATGGCCTTTAGCCAGTGCTCGTCGCGGCGGTCCTTCATGCAGCCCGTGACGACGAGCCGCTTCGCCGGATACTTCTCGCGCAGGTGCTCGACGAGCTTCTCGCAGTCGCGCTGGGCGCGCTGCGTGACGCTGCAGCCGCGCACGACGATGATGTCCGCCTCGGCGTGGCTGTCCGTCGCAGACCATCCCCTGGCGGCGAACTTCGACTCCATCTCCAGCGCCTCGGCGCGGTTGAGGCGGCATCCGAACGTCTCGAAGCAGACCTTCATGCGTCAGCCCCGGTTCTGTCTAGCGATTCTTCCATGGCGGATATTATACCACTTTTCGGGACTTCGGGGCGTTTCGGCGCTTAGCGGTTTTTGGTATAATAAGCCGAAATGCCGGGCGGACGGCCTGGCTACGGGGGCGCCGCGCCGGGCTGGTGCGCGCGAAGGAGAGGAGACGGAGGGGAAATGCAGAGAAGGGTTGTCGTGGAGATCGACCTGGACGCGCTGGTGCGCAACTACCGGCGCATCGCGGATCACGTCGCGCCGCTGGACGTGCTGTGCGTCCTGAAGGCGAATGCGTACGGGCTTGGCGTGGGCGAGTACGCTAAGGCGCTGGCGGACGCGGGCTGCCGCGAGTTCGGCGTGGCGGAGCCGTACGAGGCGCTGGAGCTGAAGCGCGTGCTGAAGGAACGCGGGGGAATCGACGTGCAGATCCTGAGTTCCGTCCTGCCGGACGAGATACCCGACATGGTGCGGGAGGGCGTGGTCCTCCCCGTCACCGACCTCGGCGAGGCGCGGCTTGTGAGCGAGGCGGCCGTGAAGGCGGGGAAGACGGCGCGCGTCCACTTCAAGCTCGACACCGGCATGGGGCGGCTCGGCATCCTCGCGAAGGACGCGCTGGACGTCATGCGCGAGGTGAAGGCGCTCCCGAACCTCGACTGCGAGGGCGTGTTCTCGCACTGCCCGATGGCGTACGAGCCGAAGGACCCGTTCACGAAGAGGCAGGTCCGGCTCTTCAAGTCCATCGTCGCCGCCGCCGCGAAGGAGGGGATGGCGTTCCGCAAGGTCCACATCGCGGCGAGCGACGCGATCAACAACTTCCCGGAGACGGCTAAGAGCCCGTTCACGCTTGTCAGGACCGGCATCAACCTGCACGGGAGCTTCGACCCGAACGGACGCCGCGCGCTGAAGGTCGAGCCGGTGCTGACGCTCAAGACGCGCGTCGCGCAGGTGCGCGAACTCCCTGCGGGGACGACTCTCGGCTACGGGCGCACGTGGTGCCTTGCGGAGCCTGCGAAGGTGGCGACGATCTCTGCGGGGTACGCGGACGGGCTTCCGCTCGCGCTCGCGAACAGGGGGTTCGTCTTCATTGGCGGGCGCCGCTGCAGGATCGTCGGGCGCATCTCGATGGACTACACCACGGTTGACGTGACGGACGTGCCGGGCGTAAAGGCGGGGGACGAGGTGGTGTGCTTCGGGAAGTGCGGCGGCGACTCGATAACGCCGGACGACTGGGCGGCCCTCAAGGGGACGCACGCATACGACATAATCTGCTCGCTCGGGACGCGCGTCCAGCGCGTCGTGCGCCGTCGATAGTGCCGTTGAAAATCTTTCCAGTTGCGTTTTCGGGCGGGGTGTGGTATCATCTACGCCATGAAAACAAAACTATTCGCAGTTGTCGCCGCCGGAGCGGCCGCAGCTCTCATGCAGGGGTGCGTTTCGCAGAATACGGTTGACTTCCGTGACATCGTGTCGGCTTCCAAGGAGGCCGTGTTCCCGTCGCTCGTCTATGTGCGGGTCGTCGTCGAAGACCACGACGCCGGCAAGGACGACAAGTTCCAGGCTTCCGGCTCGGGCGTCATCATCTCCGAGGACGGCGAGCTGCTGACGAACCACCACGTCATCGACAAGGCGGTGAAGATCCGCTGCCAGCTCACGGACGGGCAGATGTTCGACGCGAAGGTCCTGGGCAAGGACAAGGACCTCGACATCGCGCTTCTGAAGCTGCAGTGCCCCGCGGGCTCGCGCTTTCCCGCCGCCAGGCTCTCCCCGCGCCGCATGGAGGTCGGCGAGGTGGTCCTCGCGATGGGCGCGCCGTGGGGCCTCGCGCGCTCCGTCTCGATCGGCATAATCTCCTGCAACGACCGCTATCTCGAGGGCGCGGGCGACTACACGCTCTGGTACCAGACTGACGCGGCGATCTCGCCCGGCAACTCCGGCGGCCCGCTCGTCGATACGCGCGGCGAGGTGGTGGGCATCAACGCGCGCGGCAACACGCGCGGCGCGCAGGGCTTCACCATCCCCTCGACGATCATCAGCGAGATACTCCCCAACCTGCGCGAGCACGGCGGGGCGCACTGGGCCTGGCTCGGCATAGACTGGCAGCCGCTCAAGGACTTCGAGCGCGACACCGCGTTCGACGCCACCAACGGCGTCGTCGTCTCCGGCACCGTCCCGCAGGGCCCTGCGCGCGCGGCCGGCCTCGAGCCGAACGACCGCGTCATAGCCATCGACGGCGTCCCCGTCACAGCGAAGTTCCAGGAGGACATCCCCGCCATGAACCGTTCCCTCGCGCTCAAGCCCTGGGACACGCCCGTCACTTTCCAGGTCGTCAGGGGCGGCGAGACCAAGACCATCACCGTTACCGCGAAGTCCAAGGGCGACGTCGAGGGCAAGGAGCTTCTCCTCAAGCGCTGGGGCCTCACCGTCAAGGAGATCAACCGCTTCGACACGCCCGACCTCGCGTTCGCGATGCCCGACGGCGGCATCTTCGTCTCGGCCGTCGCGTGGGACGGCAACGCCGACAACTCCGGGTTCAAGGAGAGGGACATCGTGAAGATGTGGAACGGCAAGGAGGTCAAGACCGTCGCCGAGATGCAGAAGCTCTACGACGAGGCGATGGCCGACATCGACAACACCACGCAGGTGGGCGTGGATGTCATGCGCAAGGGGCGCAGCCTCCACCTGATACTCAACTACCGCAACGACCCGGAGAAGGAGGAGGAGCTGTGAAGCGCATCGTGTCCTTCGCGGCCGCACTCGCCGCCGCGCCGCTGTTCGCCGCCGCGCCGGTGTCCGCCGCCGCGCCGGTGTCCGCAGACGGGGGGAAGGACGCAGAGCCCACCTCCGAGCAGGACGCCGCCCGCTGCCGCTCGCTCGTCGAGCGCCACGGGAAGTCCGTCGCGGTCGTGCGCTACTACGTGAAGAAAGGCGCGAAGGGCGAGGCGCCCGACCTGAACGTGCGCTACAGCTGCCCCGCCTGCGGAGGGAGCCACTTCTCCAGCAAGCTCGTGTCCGCCGAGCGCGGCATCCCCGCCGAGTTCGCCGGCTTCGTCGTCGGCCCGGACTGCGTGCTGATGTCGGACGTGCTGATTGCGCCGGAGTTCGTCGATCGCATCGAGGTCGAGTGTGCCGGCGAGACGATCCGCGCCGTCGAGAGCGAGGCGTCGCCTGACCGGCGCGCGCTCTTCCTCAAGACCGAGCGCCCGTTCTCCGCCGCAGTTCCGCTGGCCTTCGCCGCTCCGGAGGAGGGGAAGCCCCTGTCGGGGCTGTCCCGCTTCTACATGGTTCACGAGCCGGGCGAGACCATCGCCGGCATCCAGAAGTCGCGCGCGGGATCGGCGAGATACCACGTCGAGCTGGGGAAGAGCCTGTACGGGCGCCGC
>JAEEGL015994886.1_pt1 | contig 10100 bp, 9 predicted proteins | sample 9134231 | NCBI WGS metagenome assembly JAEEGL01 (sample SAMN16246548, study PRJNA631951) | gut metagenome | biome: gut microbiome; feature: rumen; material: fiber-attached | host: Bos | place: Iran: Karaj | collected 2018-10 | reverse complement strand
TGCAACGCGAATTTCCTTTAACATTTCGTCCATATTAGACTCAGTTAAACGAGCTTGACCACGAAGCTTTTTAAATATACGTGCAAGTTTTTCAGTCAGATTCTCAAACGCCATAAATTAAAAATCTAACTCCTTATCAATTTCTTCAATTTCTGAAATTTCACTGGAATTTAATGCTTTATTTTTAAGATTTGCAGTAATTTTGCTAACATTTTCTTTTTTCTCTAAAAGGTGCAATTTGTTTTCAAAATCATCTAATTTCTTGGTAGCTTTACTAATTGCATCTTCAACGGCAGATCGAGAAATATTACGTTCGTTGGCGATTTCGCTAATAGAAAGATCAGCTAAAAGATAATCACCTACTATCTCTTGTTGTGTGTAGGTTAACAACTCTTTATAGATACTAAACAAATTTACATATCGAATTGTACGTTCAAATTTTTCCATTTTGTTATTCTCCAACACATAATCCATAGATATAACTTTCAAGGTCAAATTCTTTTAAATCAGCCATCTTTTCGCCTAATCCAATGAATCTAACTGGGACACCTAATTCTTCTCTAATTGCAAGTATAATTCCACCTTTTGAAGTACCATCCATCTTTGTAATTACAATACCCGTTAAGTCAGTTACTTCCGCAAATGCTTTTGCTTGTACAACCCCATTTTGACCTGTTGTTGCATCAATAATTAAGAAAGATTCATGAGGTGCGTCTGGAATAACTTTAGATACAACTCTTTTTAGTTTTGAAAGTTCATCCATAAGGTATTGTTTGTTATGTAAACGGCCTGAAACATCAATAATGACTAGGTCGATATTCTCTTTTTTTGCTTTGATTAAACCATCATACGCAACTGAACTAGGATCGGAATTATAAGGTCCGGTAATGACATCTACATCAAGTCTTTCACCCCATATTTTTAATTGTTCAGATGCACCTGCTCTAAAAGTATCAGCAGCGACTAATAAGACACTTTTGCCCATATTTTTATAGCGATATGCAAGTTTTGCGATTGTTGTAGTCTTACCAACTCCATTAACACCAACGACTAATAAAACAGTTGGTCCATTATTTACAAATCTCACATCAGTTAACGATTCGCCTTTGTCCATATAGCCTTTAAACATATGGTCGATAAGGATTTCGTTGATTTGTTCTGAATCAGTAATCCTTTTTTCTTTGGATTCTTGAAGAACCTCGTCGATGATTTTTAGAGATAAATTAACACCGACATCACTTTCAATTAAGATTTCTTCTAAATCCTCAAAGTATTCTTGATTAACTTTCTTATATTTCTTTGATAAAGAATTTAATCTATTAGAAAAATTTTGACGTGTCTTGCTCATTCCTTCTGAATAAGTTTCTACGTCATTATTCTTCTTTCTAGAGAACTTTTCTTTTAAAAAAGAAATTAATCCCATTAAACGCTTCTCTTTCTAAGAGCGTCTTTAGCAGCAGCTTCTTCTGCGGCCTTTTTGCTCTTACCAACGCCTGTTCCTAACACTAGTCCATTAAAAGTTACTTGAACTTCAAAAGTACGATCATGAGCAGGGCCATATTCATCAATTAATTCATACTTAACTGCTTCACGATATTCAGATTGGATATCTTCCTGAAGTTTAGTTTTCGCATCAATTAATTGATCAACACCTGTATTTTTCACATCATCAAGGATAAATCCTTCAATAATACGATATGCAACTTCAATTCCTTGATCTAAATAAATTGCTCCCATAAGAGCCTCAAAAACATCTTCGAGAATCTTATCGCTCTTTTCTAATTGAGCAGGGGTAATTGAATGTCCGATATGAATAAATTCATATAAACAGATGACTCTAGCATAATTTGCTAAAGATTTTGAACAGACTAAATATGATCTTAATTTGCTCATTAAACCTTGATCCATTTCTGCATGGACACGATAAATAATATCCGCAGAAACAAAACCGATAACTGCATCACCAACAAACTCAAGTCTTTCATAGTCTTGGTGTTTGGTATTTTGTTCAGAATTACAAGATGGGTGAGTTAAAGCGAGTTCATATAAACTATGATTCACCGCTTCGATATTTAATAAAGTAAAAAGCTCGGATAAATATCTCATCTTAAATTCCTTCCTTGATTTTATTGATCAAATCATTTTCCACTAATTTACGAGCGACTTCTAAAGCACAGCCAAATGAATATACATCACTATTACCATGTGCTTTAACCACTACTCCATTAATACCGAGCAACATCGCTCCACCAGTAGATTTGTAATCCATAGTTTCAGACATCTCATTAATACCCTTTTTCACGTGTAAATAGCCAATTTTTGACCATAAATTACGTTTAAAAGCATCTTTAATCATCGCTGACATCATCTTAGCCATACCTTCACTACTTTTAAGGAAAATATTACCGGTAAAGCCGTCCGTAACGATTACATCACATTCACCACTTAAAGCGTTTCTAGCTTCAATGTTGCCTTTAAAATATGGTTTATCTTTAAGTAACTTATATGCTTCTTTACTAACTGGAGAACCTTTACCTGCTTCAGTGCCATTAGATAATAAACAAACTGAAGGATTTTCAGTTCCTAATATGTATTTGGAATATAAGGAACCCATAACAGAGAATTGCTCTAATTCTTCTGGGGAATTTTCATTACTTGCTCCAATATCAAGAATCACTACTTTTTTTCCTTTAATTCGAGTTGGAAATGGAGCGACTAACGCTGCTCTTTTAACTCCAGGAATTGTTTTTAAAATCAATGTAGATAATGATAAGAATCCACCAGTAGATCCAGCAGAAACCATTGCATCAACTTTTCCTTCTTTAGCAAGTTGAGCCATAACATATAAAGAGGAATTCTTCATACGCATTGCTTCAAGAGGTCCTGCTTCCATAGGAACAATATCTGGAGCATGAATAATTTCACACTTACCTTCTAATTCTTTTAATTCATCTTTATTTCCCACGGCGGTAATGGAAATATCTTGATGCTTTGCTAAAAATTCCAATATTGCTTTTACAACGATTGGACTACCGTTATCTCCGCCTAATGTATCTACCGCTATTCTCATAAGTACGTATATTCTAACATTTAATTAGTATTAATAAAACCAAATTGGTTTTCTAGACCTTAATAATTGGTTTAGCCTGAATAGACTTTAAACAATACTTAACAATATACTGATTATCTTTTGCATCTTTATTTTTAATAATTTCTCTAGCGTCATCTCTTGCGACAACAAAAATCTTAATATCGTCAATCATATTCAAATATCTAAAATCAGGGATACCAGATTGTTTTATTCCAACAAGTTCACCAGGGCCACGTAACGCTAAATCCTTTTCAGCAATTTCAAAGCCATCATTACTATTAACTAGAATCTCAATTTTATCTTTTTCTTCTAGGTTATCGACCGCTAATAAACAGGTAGATTTTGAACCATCTCTTCCAATTCTTCCTCTAAGTTGATGTAAGCTAGCAAGACCAAAAGAATTCGCATCATAAATCACCATTGTATTGGCTTTTTTCACATCGATTCCCACTTCAATTACTTGAGTGGAAACTAAGATATCAACATCGCCAAAAGCGAAATTATTAAGTACTTCTTCTTTCTCGTTTGCCTTCATTTTTCCATGTAAAAGCCCTACTTTTTCATGATATTTAAGCAAATATCGAGCATATAGCTTCTCAACTGAATACTCCTCATCCTCACTAAATTCAATTAAAGGAGCAACTACATAAACTTTATGTTTTGTTCTTAATGCTTCATCTACAGTTTCAAAGATTTTATCATCTGTGCTAGCCACTATTTTGGTGGTTACATCACGTTTCACATTCGGGAACATATATAAAGTCGAGATCTCTAAATCACCATAGATTGATAAAGCTAAAGAACGAGGAATTGGAGTTGCAGACATCATAAGTAAATCCGCATGTTCTCCTTTATCCATTAAGGCTTTTCTTTGGTTAACACCGAACCTATGTTGTTCATCAATAATTACAAGTCCAAGCGAACTATATTGCACTGATTTAGTGAATAATGCATGAGTGCCAATCACAATATCGATTAGTCCATCTTGAAGGTCTTCATATATTCTTCTTTTTTCAGCGGTTGGAGTTGAACCCACTAATAGAGCAATTTTTAGCTTTGTATCTTTGAATAACTTTTTCGCGTTTTCATAATGTTGTCTAGCTAAGACGTCTGTTGGCGCCATTAATGCCCCTTGATCACCACGTTTAAAATTAGCGAATAAAGCAATAAAACAGACTAGAGTTTTACCTGTACCAACATCACCTTGAAGTAAACGATACATTAAAGATGATTGATTCATATCTTCAATAATCTCGCTAGATGCTTCAATTTGATCAATTGTGAGTTCATATGGAAGAGATTCAATAAACTCTTTGCAACTACTTAAATCAATTGGTTCCTTTTTAATTTTTTGAAGTGATTTATTTTCTTCTTTGATTAATTGATTTTTAAGCGAGAACATTAAAGCTTCTTCATATTTTAAATATCGATAAGCTTGTCTAATATCTTCTGGGCTTTTTGGTTGATGCGCTTTAACTAAAGCGTCTTGTTTATTACATAAACGATATTTATTTCGATAAGAATATGGGACAAAACTACTAATATGACCATTTGTCTCGTTTAAAGCCTTCTCTACGAGACGAATATAATCCTTATTAGCGAAATCCTGTGGAAGCACATAAACTGGCTTTAAAAGCTTATTATCGTCCACTTTTCCTTTTACAAGGTTGACCATATTTAAGCAGTTATATGTTCGATCATAGATTCCGGTAATCGTATAGTATTCTTCAACATCAACAATTTTCGATAAATATGGACGATTATAAGCTTTAACTTTGAAATAAGTATTGTTATCGGTTAATACATCAAAATTAATAATTGTCATCTTCTTCGCTAAAACTTTTTTAGGGGTGGTCACGACTTTACCGAATATCGTCACTTTTTCTTTATCTTTTAAATTACGCTCATGAGTTAAAGAAAAATCATCATATCTTTTTGGCAAATGATATAAGACATCGTAATAATCAAAAATCCCCATTTTGTGGAGAAGAAAGTTTAATCTTTTTGATTTAGATAATTCGTCCATAAAATAAAAATAGCAACCTTTAGGTCGCTATTCAACACTTATTAAGAAGGAATACACAGATTGTTTGCCGTCTTTAATATCAAAGTTGAGATCTGGATATTTATCTTCTAATAATTTCTTGGTTTCAAATAAGTCTTCACGTTTCACATCTTCACCTAAGAATAATGTGACAATCGCGCTTTCCTCATCAATCATCTTTTCAACGAGTTCAATTAAACAAGTGAATTTATCTTTTGTTCCACAGACGATATCTTTTTCAAAGATACCAATGAAATCATCTTTTTCAATCTTAATACCGTTAAGTTCGCAATCTCTAATTGAGAATGTAATCTCACCAGATTTCACATTCTTAAGAGAATATCTCATATTACGGAGATTTTCTTCACTATCGGCTTCTGGGTCTAAATTCATCGCAGCCACAATACCTTGAGGAATAGTTTTAGAAGGAATCACAAATGCATTAATTCCTTCTTCGGCGACGATATCACATGCTTGAGAAGCCGCCATCACAATATTGGAGTTATTTGGAAGAATAAAGATATTTTCAGCGTTAATCTTATGTAAAGCGTTTAAGAAGTCTTCACTACTAGGATTCATCGTTTGACCGCCACTTACTATGTAAGTAACACCTAATTCTTTAAAGTAGTTAGAAATGCCTTCTCCAGAACTAACTGCAATAATCGCATTTTTAATTCTTTCTTTAGGTAAGTCTTGTTCAGATTCTTTCTTTGGCTCTTCCACTAAATCAACATGAGCTTCAACTTTTGCACCTTCCGCTAAAGCGTGATGTTGCTCGGTCATATTCTCGATTTTGAGTTTTAAGAATTCACCATATTGTTGAGCGTAATTTAAAATCTCGCCCGGAGTTAAGGTATGAACATGAACTTTAACGATATCTTCATCTTTAACAACCACAAGGGAATTGCCATGGTTTGTTAACCATTCGGTAAATCTCTTTTCATTAAAGATTTTTTTCACAGAATCTGGACCTAAAGACATAATGAATTCGGTGCAATAACCAAATTCTTCTTCATCCATCGCATTTGCCGCTGCAGCAGCTATGCTGCTACCTGATACACCCTTGCTATCTCTTTCAACAAATTCGTCTTTAGAGGCAAGATACATACCTTCAATAATTCTCACTAAGCCCATACCGCCGCTATCGACGACACCGACTTCTTTAAGAATTGGTAATAACTCAGGGGTTCTATTTAACGATAAATTAGCTTCTTTAAGTAAAATCTCTAATGCTTTAGAAATAGACATTCCTTCTTTTACTTTTTTAGATAATGCTTGGCTAGATTCTCTAATAACAGTAAGAATGGTACCTTCAACAGGTCTCATAACTGCTTTATAAGCAGTTTCACTACCTTTTTTAAAGGCTTGTGCTAAAGTGACAGCGTCAATCTCTTTTAATCCTTCTAATGCTAAAGAGAAACCTCTAAAGATTTGAGAAGTAATGACACCGGAATTACCTCTAGCACCCATTAATAATCCACGAGCAAAAGTTTTAGCGATTAAAAATGGATCGTTTTCTTCAATAACTCCGATTTCATTGGCACCACTGGTCATGGTGAGATTCATATTAATGCCAGTATCTCCATCAGGGACTGGGAAAACATTAAGAGCGTCTACTTCTGGATAATGATTAAATAAATTATTCGACGCACTGAGGAATAATCTTTTTAGGGTAAGGCCATCTATAGATTTATCTTTATCTAGGGTTTTATTAATAATTTTCTTAATCGGATTTGCTGCCATAAGATATGGCGCTATTTTACTTTGTAAAAAGTATATTGTCAAGTTGACATAGATAATAATAAAAGTGATATCGTAAACGATACCACTTATATTCTCTTATAATCTAGCTTTTTTAGATTATTTCTTTTCTGGTAAGAATTGGGAAGCACCAACTGCTAATCCACCAACGATACCAAGAACACCCATAACGATGTTCATAGTAATTTTTACACCTTGTTCACGAGCAGTTTTTAAGAATTCTTGATATTCATGTTCAATAGCCTCTTTATCGGTAACACCCATTTTTTCTGCCATCGCATTAATCATGCCTCTAACAAAGCCTTGCAATGCAAAGAATTGGAAGACTGCACCGGCAACTGCAACGACTGCTAAACCAACGACAACCCATTTCGCCCATGGTTTTTTAACGAGTAAGGCGACTAAAGCAGCACCAATAGCGGCAACAAGCATAAGAATGATACCAGTTAATTGAAGAGCGGCTGGTTTTGCGCTTACGATGCCAGGCATTATTTCGGATAATGGATGTTTTACGCCATCAATTGTTATTGAGTTAGAACCCCAAACAATGTTGTTATAGCTGGATGAAACACCATGATTGGTTCCATATGCTGTGGCACCAAAGCTGAGGAAGAACGCTACTAAAAGAAGTAAGGCGCCAGAACAAAGAATAATGTTCTTTAATGTTAAGAATTTTTTCATGAAAATTTTCTCCTTTATGGAATTATTATAACATCTATTTATATAAATAAAAGATGGCGTTATGCCATCTAATTTTTGCTAAGTCTTTCATTATAATAATGTAGGACGTTACTAATTTCATTGACGTGGTCGCCATAACACACAATCACATGATTTCCATACGATTTATTGATCATTTGATATAAATCTTCATCATCGAGTTTAACTCTAATTTGTGTACGGCAATAGTTAGGTAATTGAAGATTTTCATTTAAATCACCGCTAATGAGTAAATTCGTTCTTAAATCACGAGATAATTTAAAGATGGTAACTGGTCCGTGATAGAGCTTTCCGTGAATACCAATTCCTAACCCACTTTCGAAGTGTGTTTGGAAATCATATTTCCTTGCCATATTAAGCGGAACGGTACAATGAGCGAGGATTACTGAGCTGCCATTTTCATTGTCGCTAAATTCAATTTTACTAGGATTTGCTTGGAATGAAGTATTGCCGGTAATCGCCTTAATAATAAACATACTTAACATACTAGGAACATCACCTTCACAAGTTGCGATAATCCCTTCTTCATTAAGCATTGCTAAAGCTAAACAGGCAGTGTTTTTATATTGTTCAATTAAATCAAAGCAACGAATTGTAAATCCATTTAATTTATATTTTTGAATAATTCTTTTTAATCCTGAATAAATTTCTAACGCACCCTTTAAAGTCTCATCGTCTTTATAAATTTTCTTAAAAGAAGCATATTTAGGAATACGGTCCAATAAGCCTTTATTAATCTCTTCTTTTAATTCTGTTGAGGTGATATCAAGTAAGGTGACACTAAATAATTTTCTCACTTTATCATAATCAACAATGGAAGCGATTAACCAATCACTTGGCTTACCGATAACTCCTAAAGTCGCTCCTGAAATAACGCGATCAGCCTGAGCGATTTTACCCACTTCCGCAAGCGCGCTCGCAATATCCTTTTCTTGTCCAAATAAGAGGATACAATCCTCATTATTGTTTGCTAAAAAGGATTTGATTTCCAAGCACGCTGGCAAAGAGTTATTTAGACTATCAGAAATTAAAACAATTGGGCGAGGAAGGTACTTTTCAATTTTTAAGAAATGTTGTTCTGCTCCGCCTGTTTCAATAAAAATAACTGTATATAATGCCTCATCTTCCGCGTTTTCTACGAGTTCAAAATCTTTATCAAAAAGTTCATTATTTAACTCATTTAAAAAAGCATCTCCATCTTTTCTAAATGAAGCATTTGGATCTAAAGAATTAGATAATCGAATCACATTAATTTTCATACAAATACCTCGAACTTTTTTAAATGAAAAGCAATTTTATTGCTTTTCTTTAGATTCTTCTGGCAAGAAAGCAGTTAATACAAGTGCGACGCCAATAACAATAGTTAACACGGCTAAAATAACACCTAATGTACCTGCCCAAGCAATAGCTCCACTCTCACGGAGCATTTCGCGGACAGAGCTAGTAGAAGTATTATAACACTTCGCATAAGCAACAATCGCGGAATCTCCACCTAAAAGTTGGAATATAGAGCTAACTGAGGTCATAATTCCACAAGATAATAAAATCCATTTACTACTCTTTTGCTTATTGAAGATTATTGTCTGAACCGCAATAATACCAATAATTAAAATTAAAATAAAACCGATAATCGGAAATGGAGAAACTCCACCGTTTAATTGTGTAATATTCCAGAGCTTACCGTCTTCATATGCTCGAAATTCGGTACTTCCCCAGACAGAATTATAAAATACCACTTTTTTAAAATGTCCTTCTGAATGATCAGTGATCACTGCTCTAACTGCAAAGGAAAGAGCGAATATAACTAAACTAAGTGCAGAGGCCACAATGCCAATAATATTTTTCTTTTTCATTTTTTTACCTGTGATTAGATTATATATTTATTTCATTTTTTATTAAATAAAAAAAGCCCGGCGGCTCGCTATTTTTGCACTCACGTACTATCTTCACCACTACAGTGCTTAACTTCTGTGTTCGGAATGGGAACAGGTGTGTCCACTGCGCTATCGCCACCAGACTTGTTTTTTAGAGAACTTTGTTCTCTGAAAACTAGATATTAATACATTACTCTTTCTTTTTGTTAAAGCAAACATAAATTTTACTTTTGGGACTTTATAAAATCTTAGAAATTAAGTCCTCGTTCTATTAGTATTAGTCAGCTGAATGTATCACTACACTTACACTTCTAACCTATCAACCTCCTAACTTTGGAGGGAACTTACTTCTTGCGAATGGGAAGTCTCATCTTATGGTTGGCTTCACGCTTAGATGCTTTCAGCGTTTATCCGTTCCATGGGTAGCTACCCGGCCATGCCACTGGCGTGACAACCGATATACCATTGCCATGTTCAACCCGGTCCTCTCGTACTAAGGTCAAATCCATTCAAACTTCCTGCGCCCACGACAGATAGGGACCAAACTGTCTCACGACGTTTTGAACCCAGCTCGCGTACCACTTTAATTGGCGAACAGCCAAACCCTTGG
>JAEEGL015684549.1_pt1 | contig 10100 bp, 8 predicted proteins | sample 9134231 | NCBI WGS metagenome assembly JAEEGL01 (sample SAMN16246548, study PRJNA631951) | gut metagenome | biome: gut microbiome; feature: rumen; material: fiber-attached | host: Bos | place: Iran: Karaj | collected 2018-10 | reverse complement strand
TAAGATGTGTGAAGCATTAAGAGAACTTATGGCCGAAGATCTTAAAGAAGCTGAAAATATAGGAAAAAGGAAAGGAATAGAGGAGGGAATAGAGAAACGTGATTGCGAAAAGATAACAGAGATGTTAAAGGATGGAAAGACCCCTAAAGCTATAGCTGAGTTCTGCAAATACCCTATGGAATTGATTTTAAAAGTTCAGAAAGAGATGCTTGTGACGAAGTGAAATGCCAGGTTTGGATGGCTTGGCGCAGAGGCAAAGAACTGTCGGTGAGAATCCTCAAAATACAAAAGAATATTGACTTTCAAAGTGAAAATAAAATGAAGAAGCGCAGATACTACAAAATCTACGCTTTTTTCTTATGACAAAATACAAGATATAGATTATAATTAATATGCGTTTTTATAACATAGTATTTGGTGCAAAAAGCTATTATGAGGAACTATCATGAGAAATACTGTTATCATTACATGGTATCAATTTGACTAATGTTTTGGGGGTTCTACGTCAGATGTTCATAGAATGTTAACGGTACACGGTTACCAAACTGAGTTCATGTTGTAAACAGGGTCATACACCATTATGGGTGTATGACTCCAGAACTAAAAAAGTATTTGATACTAGGAAATTAGTTGTCGCTATGCAAAACATAGTACGTTGGGGATGCAAGATGCAAAAAAAGCATAGTTATTTTAGATTTAGGGGAATAAAAGCAAAAGATAAAGATTTGTTTATTCAGTATTATGATTTTTGCAAAAGGAACGAGAATGATAATAGATATTTTTGTTTTGGTTACGAAGCATTTGGGGTAATACTGTATAAATTCTGTACGTGGATTATTGAAGATCTGGAAAAGGAGAAAATAGATAGAATCCTTTTCTTTTCAAGAGATGGTTACATTATTCAGAAAGCATTTCATTTAATTGAAGGAAGTAAAAAGTTCAAAACTGATTATTTTTACGTTTCAAGACGCAGTTTACGTGTTCCATCATTGTGGTTTGGAGATGAATCAGTCTATGATAAAGTGTTTCCAACAAGATTTATATCATTGAAAGATCTAATTGCTTCTATTGGACTTATCCCCGATGCGTATGACGTTTATGTTAAAAACAGAGGCTTATTTCTTGAAGAAATATTTAGAGGTGAGTGTATCGAAAAAGACGATAGGTTAAGAGGCCTAATTAACGATATCTGGCCATATGTTGAAGCAAATGCAAAAAGAGAATATGACCAACTGGATGGGTACATAAGACAACATGAGATTTCAGACAAAATTGCTGTTGTAGATATTGGTTGGCGCGGAACAATGCAGAAATACTTCGCAAAAATTCTTGAACATATGGGAAAGCATGTGGCAATCAGAGGGTATTATATCACTTTGAATAGTGACATGGTGCGTGGGTATGATATGCATGGGTATTATGGCAACGTTGACGGAAATAGTGATGGATGTGACAAGATAAGGGGGTACGTTGGACTTATTGAAACACTTTTTTTAAAAACAGAAGGTTCAACACTTTGCTATGAAACAAATAATGAAGGGATAATAGTTCCAAAGCTTGATGAATACGAGTATATGGAAAATGGTCAGTTATCATGGGAAGCTGAAAATGTTTTGGAAATACAGAGAGGAGCATTACAGTTTATTACTGATTATTGTAATAGTAAATGCAATTTCTTGGATTCGTTTTCATATGAATTGACTTTTCATAATCTAGAATCTATTGCGAATAATCCGAGTATGAATGATGTAAAAATGTTTTCGGACTTCAGGTTTTTTAACAATGGAACAGTTTCACATTTAGCGAAGACAAAAAGTTTATTGTTCTATATATTCCATCCAAGAAAGTTAAAAAAAGACTTTTATGAAAGCAGATGGAGAATTGGCTTTATGAAAGGCCTTTTTAAGATATGGTTACCATATCAAAGTATAATGAACATTATTATGAAGTTTGTAAAAAAAGGAAATTAGAAATGAGTTCATTGTTTGTATATCTTAGTGGATTGGCAATCACATTATTACTATTGATGATTGCGCAGAAACAGAATTACAATTCTGAAATAGTAAAATATGCCAAACTCGAAAATGGCGTTTTAATGATTAGTAAAAGTTTCATTTTTGTGATTATCGCTTTTCTTCCGTTGTGGTATATCATTGCATTTCGAGATATGTCTGTAGGTAGGGATGCTTATGGTACTCAATTTCGAATTTTTAAGCATGTGGCATATGGAAAGTTTTATGATTTTAAAAATTTTGGAGATGAAGCAGGTTATTTTTTACTTAACAAGATTTGCACTTTTTTTAGTAAGTCATATCATTTGGTTCTGATAGTGACTGGAACACTCTCTTGGTTTATGTTCTACAGCTATGTTGTCAGTACTTCTAATGCGCCCGCATACAGTATTTTGCTATTTTTTCTGGGTTTTAGTTACTTCCATCAATTTAATATAATGCGTCAATTCATCGCTTGTGGAATTATACTGTTTGGATTTAAGTACATTGCTAAGCGGGATTTTTTTAAGTATTTTATTGCGGTAATTATTGCTTCCTCGTTTCATAAAGTGGCTATTGTTGCGTTGCTCTATTATTTCTTATATGACATCAAGATTGACACAAAAAAAGGATTGCTACTGGCTGTGCTTTCAAAAATTGGAATTAATTTGAGTAGATTTTTGGTGGCCAAAATATTGGTGGGAACAAGATATTACAAAATCTTCTACGATAGTAAGGCTTATCAGACGGGATATATGTTTTTGGAAATAGTTGTGGCGTTATTTTTGTACATTATAGCCATGATTATTGAAAATAATTACGATACTCGTGATGATAAGTATTTTAATTTCAATATTTGGTTATTGCTTTTGGCTCTTATAGTAACCATAAATTCTAATTCTATTCCTATTCCATATAGAATTTTGTGGTATATCAATATGAATAATGCTGTTTTTATACCATATATGCTGAACTATATTAGTAATGATAGATATCGATATATTGTCAGAATTACATTGACTGCCCTTTTTATGTGCTATTTCATATTCGAATGGTATAGTGGGGTTGATGCAGTACAATTGTATAAGACTTGGCAATCGGGAATTTAAATATATGCGGAAAGAAGCAATGGATAATACTGTTTTCTCTGTTTCAATAATAATTCCAGTGTTCAACGTGGAAAAGTATCTTGATGAATGCATAGAATCAATAGTAACTAGTACTATAAAACCACTGGAAATAATAATAGTAGATGATGGATCAACAGATGCAAGTGGTATATTAGCACAAGGATGGGCAAAACGTTGTGAACTGGTAACGTATTTAAAAACTGAAAACATGGGGGTTTCTAATGCGCGAAATATCGGCATTTCGAAGGCAAAAGGCGAATGGATAATGTTTGTAGATAGTGATGACTACTTAACAAAGGAGAGCTTGGCAGACTTGGCTGCTGTAGCTGACAGTAGTGTAGATATAGTTTTAGCTGATTACAAATATGTTTACGAAGGAAAGACCGTAACTGAAAATTTTTATAACATGGAAAAGGGAGTGCTTGAAAGGGATAAAATTGATCTGGTCAATGATATACTGATTGGCCAAAAGGCTATACATGCAAATGTTGGAGTTCCATGGTCAAAACTATATAAGAGAAAGTTTTTAGAAGAGAATAGTTTTCATTTTCCTGTAGGATTAAAAAGGATGCAGGATTCAATCTTTAATTTATACACATTTGGCAAGGCAAAATCCATATATTATTTAAATAAACCAGTTTACTGTTATCGCGCAAGATATGACTCATCTGTTCATAGATTTTCTCCTGATTTTGGTAAAACAGTGGATATAATCCTTAATGAAATTAGCCTCTTTTTTGAAGAGGGAGTTGTACCCTATGATGATAGGGCGGAGATAATAATTAACACAAAAAAAGCACTTTTGTTTATAGAGTGGTGTAGATTGGTGCCTGCACATCCTGATTGTAATTGGAGCACTGCTCGGAAATTAAAGGAATTAAGGAGAGAGAAACGTATTCTGTTGGGGAAGAAAGCAATATTGGATAATAAGAGCATTGCTGTTAAAAAGCTGTTGATTATCCACACGTTTTTATTAGGTTGGAATATGTGTGGATATCTAATGATATGGGCGCGAGAACAAATGATAAAAATGAGGTAAAAGCCATAAAAGCAGAATTAAAGAGAATAATAAAGGATAGTTCTAACTATATATTTGGAAAGCCCTTTTCAAATATTTACTTAACTTGCGAAGCTTTAGCACAACGCTATACTGTTATTAGTTTTGATATATTTGACACGCTTATTTATCGTATGGTTGACAAACCATCAGATGTTTTTGAAATCATTCAGGAAAAAAGTGATTTAAAAGATTTTAAGAGAAATCGTATAAATGCAGAAGTTTTAGCTCGCAAAGAAAAAAGCAAGAATGGAATGGATGAAGTCTCATTAGATGAGATATATGAGATGTATGAGAAAACTTATGCATTCGATTTCACTACAAGCCATAAAGAGTTAAGTATGGTTAAAGAATTAGAAATTGCTACGGAACTGGAAATAACTTATCCAAACTTTAATGCATTGAAGGTGTATAACAGAATCATATCACTTAGGGATGCTAAGTATGGGAAGCTGGAAAGAGTGATAATTGTTTCTGATATGTATCTTCCAGAATCAGGCATAGCGAAAATATTAGAAAAGGCAGGGTTCAATGGATATGATAATCTTTTTTTGAGTTGTGATTATAATGCAACAAAAAAGTGCGGTAATTTGTTTGGGATAGTTTTGGATGAAATTGATAAAAGTGCTGACAGTGTTTTGCACATAGGTGATAATGTGTTTTCTGACTATATAAAGGCAAAAAAGTATGGTTTGAAATCCATTCTTTGCAAAAAAGATAAGTCTGAGAAAGTTTGGCGATCATGAATGTATTGATAGTAACCCCTATGTACTATATAAAAGATCGTGCCGATTTAAAGCATGACTCAAGTGCAATCCATTATTTAGTACGTCCATGGGCAAAAGAACATCGTGTATTTGTGATATATATTTATCTGCAGTCAGTAAAAAATATAACTAGATACTTGTCACATAATGCAAGACGATTTAGAGATGGTTATCTTTATGAGGTTGACGGAGTAAAAGTTGCATTAATAGAGGTTCAAACAGTACCTAAACAAGGTCCATATATTCTGAGTTTTCAGCAAAACAGAATAATCAAGTTTATACAATTGTTTTGCGAAAATAATAGATTTTCCCCGGATGTTATTGTTTCACATATACCTACCACAAATGTAGGTGTAGTATCTGACATTTTTAAAGATGTAAAGAAAATAGCAATTCTTCATAACACGGATAGGCTTTATTGGGGAAAAAAAGCGAAAAACACTGAACTGATCAGAAAAAGTTTTGATGTTTTTTATTCACGGTCTACAGTAATCAGAGACTTCTTTTTTGAAAAGGGGTTATCAAAACTAAGCAATGAAATTATATATTCTGGCACGCAATCAGTAGTATCAAAAAGAGTAGTAGTTCCCAAAGATGAAATCAGTATTGCATATGTTGGAAAGCTTGAAAAGCTGAAAAATGTAGATGTAATTATTGATGCTGTTTCAGTTTTGCAAAAGAACTACAGTTGCAGTTTGAACATAGTCGGTGAAGGAAAACAAAAAAAGAAACTTGAGAAAGTGGCAAAAAGCAAACTAAGAAAAGGCTCCTATACTTTTTGGGGATATGTCAACCATGATGAAGCAATAAAAATAATGTCAAATTCCGATATGTTTGTTATGGTGAGTTCTCCAGAAACATTTGGATTGGTTTACCTTGAAGCTATGGGAAAAGGATGTGTAACAGTCGGGAGCTTGGGTGAGGGTATTGATGGAGTAATAATTGATGGAGTAAATGGTTTATTGGTAAAGCCAGGAAACGTTAATGATTTGTTTTGTGCAATTGAAAGGTACATAAAAATGGATAATCGTGAAAAGCAACTGCTTGTTGACAATGCAATTAAAACAGCCAAACGATTTAACGAGATTAATATGGGCTTGAAGTATTTGAAACTGATAAAAGATATAACGTATTGAGTTTATAAGATTGTTTTAGGGGATAAACTGAGATTAGAAAGTGTGAAAATGCCAAAATGGTATAACAACACAAAGGGTAAATGAGATAACGACAAATAGAACACTTTTTATGTGCAAACCATAACAGGGATTAAGGTGTGGCTATGAAAATGACAACTTTTAATCGAATTAACTATATGTTGAAGCATCTTATGCCCCAAGTGGCATACCCACTTTTTTTAAAATATAAATATTTCTTATATTTTAAAAGGATATGCAATCTGTCAGAGCCAAAGAGATATTCAGAAAAAATGCAATGGGCTAAGCTTCATAGGGATAACTTAAAGCTGGCTGAATATGCAGACAAAATAAAAGTTAGAGATTATGTTAAAAAGACTATCGGAGAGGGATATCTGACACCGTTGGTCGGAGAAATCTATACATCTGCAGATCAGATTGATTTTAACTTGCTTCCTGATCAGTTTGTGGCTAAAGCAAACCATGGATGCGGCTTTAATTACATTGTTACAGACAAGCGTTCTGTGGATGAAAAGAAAATGAAAAAGGTACTGACAAAATGGCTGAAGGCTGATATTTCATACTCATCACTTGAGTTACAGTATAGATTTATTAATCCAAGTATATATTTTGAAAAGTACCTGTTAATGGAGGGGATGAATGACCTTCCAGATTATAAGTTTTTTTGTTTTGACGGTAAAGCTTATTGCCTATATGTTATGTTGGATACTGTTAAGGACCATCATAAAGCAAAATTGGGAATTTTCGATAGGAGTTTTAATTTGCTTCCTTATTATCGGGAGGATTTTACGCGAATTACTGAGCAGATTCCCAAACCGGACAATTATGATGAAATGATAAGCGTGGCGGAAAAGCTTTCAAAAGGCTTTTCACACGTGAGAGTAGATCTTTATAATGTGAATGGAAAGATATACTTTGGAGAAATGACATTTACAACAGGATCAGGACTGTTTAGACATGTACCTGAAGTGTTTGATGAGATATTGGGAGAACAATGGGATTTAGCAAAAGGAATTTAATTGTTCGTAGATAAAAACTTCAGAAAGATATTAGTATGAATATCAGTGTAGTGAAAAACGCAAAGCGCAATATGCTCTTTGGAACAATTAATAAGACGGTGGCTATGATATGCCCATTTGTTGAACGCACAGTAATTCAAGTGATTCTGGGAGCTCAATATTTGGGATTGAGTAGTTTGTTTACTTCAATTCTTTCAGTGTTAAGCTTGACAGAATTGGGATTTAATCTGGCAGTAGTTTATCACATGTATAAACCGGTGGCAGATGGGGATGTTTCGAAAGTAAATGCGCTTTTAAACTATTACAAAAAAGCCTATAGAATAATTGGTATTTTTATTATTGCATTAGGACTGGCTGTTGTTCCATTTTTAGATCGTTTTATTAGTGGTGGATATCCGGCTGAAGTTGATATTAGAGCACTTTATGTAATTTATGTGTGTAATGCAGCAGTAAGCTATTTCTTGTTTGCATATATGACTTCAATTGTAGTAGTTAATCAGCGTGATGATATTCAGAGTTCGGTCAATTCAGTTATTCGGGTAGTACTTACTGCCACTCAAGCAGTTATCCTGTTTGTTTCGAAAAGCTATTTCTTATTTGTTATAATGATGCCCATATTTACAGTGATTAATAATCTATTAGTTGCTTGGCGTATTCGACATTATTTTCCTCAGTACAAACCGGAAGGTGATATTTCTGAACAAGATAAGAACAGCATCAAAAGACTTGTCGCTGGTACGTTTATTCAAAGGGCTTGTGCTGTGACAAGAAATTCACTTGATAGTATATGTATTTCTGCTTTCTTGGGACTAACATTAACTGCAATATATAGTAACTATTATTTGATACTAAACGGTATATCTGTATTCATTGGGGTTATTAGTACAGCCTTTTTAGGTGGTGTTGGCAATCATGTTGCGACGAAGCCCAAAAAGGACAATTTTGATGAACTATTGAAATTGAATTTTGCGTATCTATGGATAGGAGGATGGGCTTCTATTTGCCTGTTTTGTCTGTTTCAACCATTCATGCAATTATGGATGGGCGATGAAATGATGTTAGATCTAACGGCTGTGGGATTGTTAGTTGTGTATTTTTATATGTTAAAACTTGGTGACATGATTACAATGTATTCTGCAGCAAACGGATTATGGTGGAAACACAGATATCGTGCTACAAGTGAGACAATAATTAATCTTATTTTGAATATTGCATTAGGAAAGGCATTTGGCATATATGGGATTATTGTAGCAACTATGATTTCTCTGTTTTTTTGTAATTACATATGGGCAACTAGAATAATTTTTAAATCTTATTTTGGATTACATTACCAAAAACAATATTATTTAAGCCAGGGAAGACAAACGGCTGTGACTTTAGTGGCTTGTCTAGTGACATATTGTGTATGTTTGGCATTGCCAAGGTGCAGTGTAATACTTATGTTGGCGGCTAGAATGCTTATCTGTATTATTGTTCCTAATGTTGTTTATTATTTGGTATTTAGGAATAGTGATTTATTTGATTATGTAAAGAAAAAAATGTTAAGAATATGAATTGTTGGAGGAAAAGAGTATGCGTATACTGATTGCTGGCGATTTACTGCCTCAACAATGTAATGAAAGACATTTTGAAAACGGAGATACTGATGAACTTTTAGATAGCGAATTGAAGATGATGTTCAAAAATGCCGATTTTCGTGTGTGCAATCTTGAAGGCCCTCTTACAAATTGTAATCATCCTATAGATAAATCAGGACCACTTCTAAAAGGATCAAAAGAATCTATAAAGGGAATTAAGGCTATAGGTATAGATATATGTTCTCTAGCTAATAACCATATACTAGATTATGGAGAAGAAGGGTATAAATCAACAACAGAAGTATTAGAGCGTTCAAATATTCGTTATGTGGGTGCTGGTGATAATAAACAAAGTGCTAGACATCCTTTGATAATTGAAAAGGATGGTATTAGGGTTGGGATATATTCCTGCGCTGAGCATGAGTTTACAATAGCAACAAAACAAACACCAGGAGCCAATGGTTTTGATGCATTATATGATCTCGATGAGATAAATGAACTAAAATCAAAAGTTGACTATGTTGTTGTCCTTTACCATGGTGGAAAAGAATACTACAGATATGCTGTTCCGTATGTGCAGGAAAGATGCAGAAAGATGGTTGAAAAAGGCGCAGATTTAGTAGTATGCCAGCATTCTCATTGTATTGGCTGTCATGAGAACTACAACAACGGAGAAATATTATATGGACAAGGTAATTTCTTATTTCATTTACAAGATAACGAATATACTCACACAGGCTTACTTGTTCAAATTGATATTATGAACAAGTCTTTTAAGGTTAGTTATATTCCATGTGTGAGAAAGAGAGAAGGAGTAAGAATTGCAAGCAGGAAAGAGAGAGATAATATTTTATTGGACTTTGAAAATAGGTCCGAACTGATAAAAAATGAGCAGTTTCTTGAAGATGAATATAGACGTTTTTCAGCGTTATATACTAGATCATATGATAATATTCTATTGGGACGATTCTCAATTGCTGCTAAGATTCTTTACAAAATTGGCTTTAGAAGCATTTATAAGAGTATATATAAAAGGCGGCATATATTATGTATAATAAATGTTCTCCAATGTGAAGCTCATAGAGATAGTTTCTTGCATGGGCTAAGGTCAGGGATTATTTAGTGATGATTGACAGTTATTTTATGATAGATATGAAAGGAAAGAAGTAAATGAAAAAAATGAACGAAATCGAGCTCCAGAGCGTTATTGGCGGAGCAAGTAATAATGTTAAACACTAGAGAATCCTTGTGCAGTGTCAGCACTGCCCTGGACAATACAGGTACCGTTTACTGTTAACGAGACGTTAATCATAGTTGACACTTAGTAGAAAACGTAACAATCTTATGTAAAAGAAAACCACCTGCCTAGGGCGACAGGTGGTGGAGTGGATGTGATTATGCTTTA
>JAEEGL015580262.1_pt1 | contig 10100 bp, 10 predicted proteins | sample 9134231 | NCBI WGS metagenome assembly JAEEGL01 (sample SAMN16246548, study PRJNA631951) | gut metagenome | biome: gut microbiome; feature: rumen; material: fiber-attached | host: Bos | place: Iran: Karaj | collected 2018-10 | reverse complement strand
TTTATCTTATTCTTATATTTTTATTTTTTAATAAAATTATCAAAGCAAAATTTATATCTTGTGATAAATTAATAAATTTATTTATTACAAATGGTATCATTTGTTCTTTACTAATAATTATTACAACACTTTTAAAAATTAACTTTTCTACTTATGATAATACTTTTTTTGGGACAAGAGGTTTATTTTTATCTGGTAATGGAATTGGTGTATATTTAGGTGCAATTTCTTTTCTAGCATTAATTGTCTCCCAAAAATTTCCAACCTTAATAAATCGATGTAAGGGATTATTTTTAGTTTGCATAAATATGATTATTGGAACAAAAGCGTCTTTAATTTTCTTAATTGTAGGATTATTATATTTTACATTATGTATTGCAAGAATTGGAAAATTAATAATACCAATAGCAATTTTTATATGTTTCCAAAAAGCAGTATTTACTACAGTTTTCGAAGTTGTATTATTTAGAATAAAGAATACAACGGGTATTTTAGAACAGATATTTGGTGGAAGAATGCCATATTTGGAATATGCATTTTCAGTTTTTGATACAGATGGGCCACTTTCATTACGTATTGTAACAGGTCTTGGACCTTATTTAAACTTTAGATTGCCTAATATTCCTATGATGTTTGATAAGATGACACCATCACTTGATGGGGCATTAGAAACAGATTTTTTTGATATTTTCTTTTATTATGGTGCAATTGCATTAAGTGCATATTTACTTATGTTTTTTACTTGTATTTTTAAAACATTAAAGAGACGAAATTTTCAAATAACATTACTATGTATTTGCGTTTTCTTTTATTCTCTTGTAGCTGGTCACATTTTGTTTAATGGAACCTCAGGAACACTTATTCCACTTGTATTAATTATAACAAAATATTTTAAACAAAATAAAAATAGGAGAATTAATCAAAATGAAAGTACTTATTCAAAGTAGAAAAGATTTTTATTCTTTGGCAGGAGGAGATACAATACAATTAACAAAAACTGCAGAACAATTAAAAAAATTAGGTATTGATGTTGATATTTCACTAGAACTTGAGCCTGATTTATCGGAGTATGATATTATTCATTTGTCAAATTTGACAAGAATTCAGGAAACATATATTCAATTATTAAATGCTAAAAAATATAATAAACCAATTGTTTTATCTACAATATATTGGCCAATGGATGAATTCGAATCAAAGGCTCATTCGGGTATCAGAGGTATATTAAATAAGCTTTTCAATATTGATCAAATTGAAAGAATCAAAGCATTTATAAAATTAATTGTTCGACCTAATTCAAGAAATAAAGCAACATTAAAATTAATTACTGTCGGATACACAAAAATGCAAAGAGAAGTATTAGAAAATGTTGATTATTTTTTACCGAATGCTGAAATTGAGATGAAAAAATTAATGGAATATTATAGTTTTACTACAGATAAATATACTGTCATTCCGAATTCAATTGATAAAGATATTGCATTATCCGCAATGAAAAAAGAAAGTAATCAGTTTTTAAAATATAAAGATGCAGTGATATGTGTTGGCCGAATTGATCCTCGAAAAAATCAATTGAAATTGGTAAAAGCAATGGATGGAACCAAAATAAAGCTTTTACTTGTTGGAAAAGTTAATACTGAATATAAAAAATATTTTTCTCAAATCGAAACAATAATGAAGAGAAACGAAAACTTTTATTATGAACCATTTATTAAAAATGATGATATGTATCAACTTTATAAAGTTTGTAAAGTAAATGTTCTGCCAAGTTGGTTAGATACTCCTGGCTTAGTAAATCTAGAAGCTGGAGTTATGGGGTGTAATCTTGCTATAACAAATCGTGGTTCTACCGAAGAATATTTTGGAAAGTTTGCTGAGTACTGCTCACCAGATAATGAGGAAAGTATTAAAACATCCGTTTTAAAAGCATTTGAAAAACCAAAGAATGATAAATTAAAAGATTATATTATAAATAATTTTACTTGGAACATTTCAGCAGAAAAAACATATGAAGTATATAAAAAGGTTTTGAATTCTAGGATGGTGAAAAAATGAAATTGCTAAGAATCTTCTGTTATTTTTTTTATTATATATTTATACAGTATTTACCCAATAATTACATTCCGATATTTGGTAAAATTTCTAACTTTTTCAGAAAACTTTTTGCTCGTGGTATGGGAATAAAAATTGGGAAAAATTCTGGTATTAATAGATGTGTTTTTATAGGAAGTGGAAAAGATATTCAAATAGGAGCTAACTCAGGTATTGGAGCTGGTTCTAGAATTATAAATACAAAATTAATAATCAAAGATGATGTCCTAATTGGAGAGGAATTATATATTTGTGGAGGTGGACATAATTTTGATGATATAACAAAACCTATTATACAACAAGGTGTTTGTGAAAAAACAAATTTAACTATAAATAATAATTGTTGGATAGGAACAAGAGTTATTATCACAAAAGGATGTCAGGAAATTGGCGAGGGATCTATCATAGGAGCTGGAAGTGTTGTAACTAAAAATGTTGAACCATTTTCTATAGTAGCTGGAAATCCTGCAAAAATAATAAAAATGAGACAATAAAAATGGCAACTTACATTTAAGTGATTCTTTTTATCACTTAATTAGTAATTGATAATTTTATTGGAGATAAAAATGTCATTCGATTTTTACACATGTAAACTTTCTGAGGGAACAGAAGTAAAAGGTCTTTATGAAATACAACCAAAGGCTATGCTCTGCCAGACGAAAAAAGCCACATTTTTGCCAAACGAAAAGAAAACTACCCGACTCAGACCTCCTTTTTAGAGCAATTCAGGCTGTTCCATTACAGGAGCGTAGTAGGAAGGGGCAGTGTAATTACGAAAGATTTACCAGAGAAAATGATATGTGTAGGAGTGCCTTGTAAAGCAATTAAAGAGAGAAAAAATATATAAAAAAATCATTGCAGTTGTTATTAATATAGAGAATTATATTTTGTTGCAATATATTCCCATGAATATAATTTTTTTCCAAGTTGTTTCATGGAATTTGCGTTTTCTGTACTAATTGCAGTTTTCATATTCTTTGACATGATTTCTTCTACCGTATTCCAATACTCACACTTATCTTTTGTAGTCGCCCTGTTATAAACACAATCAAACGCCAGAATTGGAAGTCCAAAATTCATAGCCTCCACAAGACTTGGATTAGTACCGCCTGCAGAATGACCATGAACATAAAGCGCTGCATTTGAACGAATCCAGTTAATTTCATGAGCTTCATAAACCGGATCAATTAAATGGATATTATCAAAAGCAGAATACCTTTCTTTTAATTCCTTGCCATAATCTGATTTTTGCCAGTTGCCTACCATTACAATCTGGTTTACAAAGGCCTCTTCTTTATGTGGAATCTTGCTAAAAGCTTCTAGAATTATATGGACATTATTCTCCGGTTCAATGCGGCAAACTGTGCAGGCATAAGGTTCTTTGCAGAAAGGATATTTTTCATAAAGAGAATTATCTGTAACTTTTTCTACCTGGTCTCCGCCATAGGCAATAAGTTCAAGTTGTTTCTTAGATATTACTTTCTTATATTCTTCTTTTACATAATCGGTAATACCCTTGTTATCGCCGATTATTACATCTGAATAATAAACAGCCTGTCTCTCACTGAATTTTAAAAGCCATTTTGCATAGAACTTCCACTTATCGCGTTTCCATTCAAGACCGTCAATATTTGTTATAATTTTTCCTTTAAACTGGCGGCGTATTTGCGGAAGGAAGATGCAGCCTGATACTCCAAGAATAAGCATAATATCGGCTTTATCCCGCACTGCGATTTTCATTGATTCGTAATCATAAAGAATAGAATCTTTGCCGTTTGCATTGCGATCCAGGTATATGAGCTTTGCCCCTTTGTAAGTTGCCGGTTGTTCTTTATATGTTTTTGCTGAGCAGAAGACTGTGTATTGAACATCCTCTGGTGTGTAATTAAGCAAGTTTTCAACTAATGATTCAAAACCACCGTAACAGGCTGGGACACCTACGGTGCCGATAATGTAGATTTGTTTTTTCATGGTAGGAATATATTAGCATAATTGAGAGATTTCTGCAAAGATAACGAAATATTTAAATCGTGAGAGTTATTCTGTTGACAAGTTTAATATATCATTTTACCTTTAAAACAGAGGAATATTGGGATTTTCCCTTGCATTATATCACAAAATTATTTAACATTTAGGAATTTGGTGTATTAAAAAATGACTAAAGAAATAAAAATAAAAAACAATAAACGTTATATCTGGAATGAAGTTAGAAAAGAAATCTCATTACCTAACATTTCTACTGGTACATTTTGTATACTTCATATTGATATGTATACAGTTCTGGACTTGATTGGTGAAGGTGCTAATGGTGTCGTTATAAAGGCACGGAATAATAATCTTGACAGAGTTGAAGCAATTAAAATTTGGCTGCCAAATAGAAATAAAAACATAAATAAGGTTGATATCAATCAATATTTAGCTGAAGTTCGTAAGATTGCTAATTTGCAAAATAACAATATTGTAACAATATATAATGCATGGTCTCAGGATGGATATTATTTGGCTTCTACAGAATTTGTAGATGGAAAGAATTTAAAAGAATGGTTAGAAACACCTTTTTTGGCAGATGATATAAAGCGTAGAAAAGTATGTCAGCAATTACTTGAAACTGTTTTATATTACCAGACTAAAGGTATTATACATGGAGACATTCATACAGGAAATATACTGATTGATAAACAAAATCAAGTCCACATAATTGATTTTGGAACAAGTTATTTTAGAAGAAACAAGAGTAATGGGCGTATATCTGTTGATCGTGAAATTAATCTGTTATTCGAAGATATAAAATTACTCCTTGGTGATAGTTTTAATGATGAATTTTTGTTAATAAAATTCAATGAAAAAAAGAGAAATCGAAAAATTTTAACAATTACTTTAGAACCAATTCTCTTTACTAAAACTTTATTACAATATCAAAAGATTATTTCACTCAAAGAAGAAGTTAGGATTATTATTGATACTGATGTTTTAGATGAATACTGCTCATATTTAGCTGATGCTTATTATTTAAATTATAATAAAATAATAACAAATCTTATAACTTGGTCTTCTTTTGAAAATGCTGCAACTCTTGCAATCGAGTACTTAGCAGGAAAGCTTCACAATAAAATATTCTTAGACGATTGGGCTGTTCCCTATCATACATATGATATATTTCCAGATAAAAGATTTTATACTAATGAGTTAGAAGCTGTTTCTGCATTTGTTTATTTTGAGATTTCTAAAAAATATTTTACAGAAGATAATTATAAAAAAACTAAAGAAAATTTTTTTTGTAACTACAGGGATATTTTGGATGAAGATACTTTTTATGAACTATGGAATACATTAAAGAGGTTTGAAAAAGGTTCATTATTTGATGTAATGAAATCAAAATCTAATGTTCTTAAGCATAATTCTGCACTTATTAGCAATTTATTAGAGGAAATTAGAGGAGTTTTAAGCATATTGCTTCGGATTATTTTAAATAACAACCAATTGGCTTTTTACCAATTGTTATGGATAAAAATTACTGAAGTCAGATTAAATAAACAATTGCATGAGAAAATTATGCAAGAAATTGCAGTAGATGATGTTTTTTAAAAGAATGTTCTGGCTTTTTTTGTAATGAAGTTAACTATATACAAAACCAGCATTTTGAATGAAACTTTGATAAGCTATAGATTTTTATCGTCTTGCATGGTAAAGTCAGAGTAGAGGTTTTTATGATAAACTATCTGAAAGTTGATAATTACTGTTCTCTGGTTAATTTTAAAATTGATTTTTCTTCTATAAATCTTCTGTTGGGTGGAAACGGAACTGGAAAATCAACAGTTTTTGCTTTGCTCGCAAACTTGCGCTTTTTTATACAGGGGAAAATGGATGTTTCAAAGGCATTTTCTTTTGATTCTCTTACAAGGTGGCAATTGGTTCCTGTTCAGACTTTTGAATTATCTCTTTCTTATAAAGACTATGAATATACATATCAATTGGAAGTAGAATTCAATAGAGATGAAAAGAAAAACCGTGTAAAAAAAGAGGTCGTGCTTTGTCAGGGAAATCCGATTTTCAGAGCCGAAAATGGAAAGGCCATTTTGTATAATGATTTTTATAAAGAAGGCCCCGAGCTTTTGGTAAACTGGCTTTCTTCTGGAGTGAGTGCAATATATGAACGAAATGATAACAAAAAACTCTCTGAATTTAAGCATGCTGTTGATAATATTGTTGTGTGCCATCCACTTCCATCAGCTGCTGAATTTATAATTTCGTATGCAGAGGAACAATATATAAATTATAGTGCTGATAACATTCCTAATGTTTATATGCACATTGTTCAAAAGAATCCAGAAAAAATGATGAAGCTCTGGCAGGTTCTAAAAGAAATCAATCCTTGTTTTGTAAGGACATATTTAAATGGAGATTCTGGAAAAGTCTTATATTTTGAATATGATCAGAACGGCACAAAAGTTTCATATACATTTTCTGAATTGTCAGACGGTGAAAGAATGCTCTTCACTCTGTATTTTCTTGTAGTAATGTATCTAGATGATGACTGTTCACTTTTTCTTGATGAACCTGATAATTACATATCTTTGCAGGAAGTAGGGCAGTTTATCCAGTATGTGCAGGACATGTCAAATGGAAAGAACCAGTGTGTCTTGATTTCTCATCATCCTAGTGTTATTGATTATTTTGCACCTTCAAATGGGATATGGCTTGCCCGCCGTTCTTACGGTGCTTCCGTAATTTCAGAACCGCCTAAGTCTGACTGCGGTCTTACTTATTCAGAAATAATATCACAGGGCGGTGCGGATGAAACTGAGTAAAAAGCATAAATATACTGTTTTATGTGAAGACAAACTGACTCACTGTTTTATCCGCCGATTTTTACTCGCTCAGGGAATTAGTGGACGAAAGATATTCCCATTACCTTTGCCAGCTGACGGTTGTGGTGAACAGTATGTAAGAATGCAATTTCCTAAACAGCTTAGGGCATTGCGTTCAAAAAGTTTTGATTCAAATGTTCTAATTGTTGCTATTGACGCAGATAAAAAAACTGTTCAGGAAAGAAAACTGCAGTTTAATGATGCCTGTAATGCTGTGGAAATTGAAACACGTACTGAAGATGACAAATTGCTTATTTTTATACCTAAACGAAATATTGAAACATGGATAAAATATTTTGACGGTGACATTGTTGATGAAGAGCATGATTATGCACATTATTTAAACGGTCACGAAGCAGATTGCTACAGTGCCGCCGATAAAATGGCAGAAAGATTTTCAGCCGAAAACTTTACATCTGAATTATCTGCTTTGCAGGATGCCTATAATGAATATTGTGTTTTATTAAAGCAACTGAATACATAGTACTTCATGAATATTTCTCCTGCTTTGATAATCCCCCCATAAAACTTATAAGGCTCCGTTCTCTTTCTGTCGGAACTTTTGTGTTTTATGTGCCACCGAAGACGAAGCCCTCTCATTGAGGTGTAGAAAATCACTTGCACTTGGAATGGTCAAAATCGCCTGGCACTAACAGTGTAAGAAAAAAACATTTTTGGCACATAAAAAAATTAAATTTCAACAAGTTAATCATTAAGTTTTATGTTCTTTGTTGTGAACATTACAAATTTATTTATCTAATTTAAGTATTTTCTCGCAATATTCAGCCCCGTGGGTTTGACACCAAATCGATTCTAATTTATACATTGTCGAAAAATCAAATTTTTCATCATTAATATCAATCTTTTCCCATAAATCGCTTTTTCCTGAGCATGGACAACTTTTACGTACAAGTTCATTTGTTATTTGACTATAAAATCTGTCGGATACTAAAAGTTCTCCACTATCTGAACGAGAAGCAAGTTTTGCTGCCATATTAACGGTTTTTCCTGCCCAGACTTCGTTTTGTCTGTCATCTCTATCGTCATTCTTTTTCAAACCAAATTTTCTTACCAGCAATGTATTTCTATCAATTCCAATATGTGCACCAATGTTTTTTTCCTCATCTTGTGCAATTTTATTAACATTAGGAATAAACTCTTTTTCAACAAATGTTTTTATTGTTACAGCTGCTGCTAATGCTCGATAGACCTGATTGTAATTAAACAAAGCAAAGACACCATCTCCTTTTACATCTATATATGGTGCTTCAAAATCATGAAAGATTCTTATTATTGTTTCTGTAAATAGTCTGTATATTTTGGCCATTGTGGACTGCCTTTTTGTTGCACTTAGTTTTGTAGAACCAATCATGTCAACATATACGCAGGTAACATCCTTTATTCTAAACCATGCACTTGGATTTGTTATTGGTATGTCAGCTGTATTAGGAATTGTATTCCTCTCAGTTATTGAAACATCTTTCTGAAAAAGATTAGATTCTCTTTTGATAATCTCTAAAACACTTTTGAAACTTGTGTATCTTTAATATTCATTTTTTCTCCTCCTATAAATAAATATAATAAAAATTACTAAAAATTTAAAAAAAATATTAAATTAATATATAGGAGGAAAAAGTTTATGGGTAAAAAACAAAACAATTTTGATTACACAAATGAACTTAAATATTCTTTGGACATTATGCATGAGCAATCCAGATTTGCAGAAACAAAGAATGCTTCGATGATTGTATTTACTAGTGCGCTTTTTGTTGGTATTTTGTCGAATGTTGATGCTATCCGGGATCTAATAGTGTTTGATAATGATAATCTATGTATTTTTAAGGAAAATGCATATAAAACTTTTATAATTTCATTTTTACTAACGCTGATTGTTTCTTTTGTGATTTCTATTATTTCATTTATTCCAAGAATAAGGCAGAAAAGTGTTGAAAGAGGAAAGACACATAATATTTTATTTTTTGATGAAAATAGAACTTTCTCTTCTAGTGAAGAATTAGATGATTATTATTCAGAAAAATATAAAGATATGAGTTTATATAATAAAGACATAGCAAATCAAATATATAACTTATCTAAAATTGCGAAGAGAAAATATGATTTTTTTAAGTTTTCTGCATGGAATTGTGTTTTTGGTTTTATATTTTCAATTGTTATTTCATTTATAGTATGGTGTTTTTAGGAGATATAAAGCATGAAATCATTAATTGAGATTAGTGATGAAATATCACAAATACTAAAAACGAAATGGTCTGTAAGAGACGGTGTGAAAGTTCCAGAGCCGCAAGATATAAAATTAGGAAATGATGCAGTGAAGTTACATGCAACCATTTTGTATGCAGATTTAAGAGAATCCACCAAAATGGTAAACAAGTATAAACACTGGTTTTCTGCAGAAGTTTATAAAAGTTATCTCAAAGCTTGTTGTGAGATTATAAAAAACAATGATGGTGTTATTACATCTTTTGATGGTGATAGAGTTATGGCTGTTTATATTGGAAATAGAAAAAATACTAATGCTGTCAGGACAGCGTTACAAATTAATTATATGGTATTGAAAGTGATAAATCCCAAAATAAAGGAAATATATCCTGATACATTGTTTGAAGTAAAACAAGTTGTAGGAATCGATACAAGTGAACTGTTTGTTGCAAGAACAGGAGTCAGAGGTGACAATGATCTTGTTTGGGTCGGTAATGCCGCAAATATGGCTGCTAAGATGTGTGCAATTAGAGATGGGAATATAAGTACATTTATATCCAACGATGTTTTTGAAAGTATTCATGATAGTGTAAAATACTGCAACGAAGATTGTATGTGGAAAACATATTATTGGCCAGAGTATTCAAAAAATATTTATTGCTCATCATATTATTGGGCATTTGAATAATTCTATATATGAAAAAACTTCCGGGGCGTTGCGGGGTGTCCCCGCTGGGTAGGGTAGACGAAAACAAAAAAGGCGATGGTCGTTGTACGGCCATCGCCTTTTTTGTTTGAGGCGGAGGGTGGGGCTTGAACTGAACCCAAAAAGTTAGACACTTTTTGGAGGATGAAATGCAAAGAGTATACAGTTTTGAAACTCGACTTGAATGTGTAAGGCTGTTTGAAGAAGAAAATCTA
>JAEEGL015158464.1_pt1 | contig 10100 bp, 9 predicted proteins | sample 9134231 | NCBI WGS metagenome assembly JAEEGL01 (sample SAMN16246548, study PRJNA631951) | gut metagenome | biome: gut microbiome; feature: rumen; material: fiber-attached | host: Bos | place: Iran: Karaj | collected 2018-10 | reverse complement strand
TCTTTGCTCTTTGGTAAGGTGATTATATCTTTTCATTTGACAACACAAAAGTAGTCATTTTACCTGAGAGTACCAAATTTTGGTACTCTTTTTTTCTACTTAGTGTTGCACTTGTAACTGGAATTTAGGAATAGGTGTCAGCTCTTCCAGTATGCAGCAACGAGCCGGTTGTATATGTTGGCCACAATCTTATTGTCTCGCGCCAAGAGTTTCAGCCTGTTGCGGAGGTATTCCCTTGTGTGTAGCCAGTACCATTGCGTCAAGCTGTCGGTCCAGAGGGTATGGGCAAGAATCATGGCTTTTTCAGGGAAGGTGCCGGCATTGATGCTCTCGACGATTTCGGGGGTGGAATGGAATGCAAGTTGGAAGGGGCTCTCCACTATGTCGCGGGTGGCAAATCGTCCACCATCCCAGGCGTACCCCGTGTCGGTCAGGTAGTAGATTTGGTTGAAGTCGATTGAGAGGTAGGGCTCGCCTATCAGTCCGAAGTCAGCGAGTGAATGGTTTTTCCACAGCAGTCGGTTGTCGTATTGGGAGGTGGAACTGCCATGCATACACACGCTCCGTACGGGATAGTAGGTCCGGAAGTAGGAGAGGTTGCTCCTGAAAGTTTCCATGGCCATTACCTCGTCGCCTTTGGCTGAAGCCAAGTCCTCGTAATGGTAGCCTACCTCGTGCCCCATTTCCACAATCTCTTTGATGACTTCGGGCACGTTGCTCTGCTTCACGATGCGGAAAAAATAGGTTGCCTTGATGCCAAGAGCTTTCTCGACATGCGCTATGGCCAGTGCGTTCCAGGCCAGTTCGTCCACGTCGTGCCTCATCACAACCGTCTTCCCTTCGTGGGGGGTGGTAATGAATTCCTCGAAGGTCTGAAACTGGTAGCCGGATTGTTGCAGGGCAAGGAGGAGGGTCTTGTAGGCTTTCAGGGTGAAGTCGCGCATGTGTTAAAGTGTAAAGTGATTATCGGATACCCTCTTTGTCAAAAGGTTCAAGAAGGGGGTTGAGGTCTTTCACCACTTTGGCGGGGACGCCGGCCACGAGCACACGTGGGGGCACATCTTTGGTGACGACAGCCCCTGTGGCCACGACGGACTCGTCGCCGACGGTCACGCCCGGCACTATGGTCACATTGGGCATAATCCACACTCCTTTTCCAATGGTGGTCTTTTTAATATCGCGAGGATATATTTTCTTCAAGATGGTGTCCGACGGGATGTTGGCGTGTGCCGTGATGATGGCACGGTCGCCGATGGATGAGTAGTCGCCAATGGTAATCTGGTCCGTAAACACGCGGTCGAATATCACCTCGTGGCCAATGTATACGCCTTTGCCGATGTTCACTCCGCGCCACCGTTGCATGACTGTGCGCCACGATTTGACAGGGGTGATGAATATCAGTTTATCGAGAAAGAACCGCCATAGGAATTTGATGGCGTACCATACTTTGCCCCAAGGGCTGTCCAATCCGTAAAATTGTAGTACTTCTTTTGCTGGCATGTTTCAATATGATTTTTCAGGGATAGACTGGAAGTTAATTAGAAGGCTTAAAAGGAAGATAAAGTGGACATTATATTTGCCTAAAACAATACCACCTGTCTCTGTTCTCTCCCTGTTTAACTTCTCGGATAATTCCTTTTTTTATTTTCAATTTTTGTGTTTGGTCTTTCTATCTTCGCTCCTTTCCGGTTCATTGTTGTTCAGTGATTTTTTCATTTATCCAATGTTTGAGGAACAAATGAGGAACAAATGAGGAACAAATGACCTACAAGGAGCGAAGTTTTAGGAGACGACGGGTGAGCTTGCTGCAGATTTGTTCCGGTTGTACAGGTCACGACATGTAATAAACTCGAAATCTTTCTGTTGGAAGAAATTCAGTTCGCGCTCAAATATGGGCAGGGCTTTTTCACCAAGGTTTTTCACTTTCAGTTTGTGGCGCAATACGTCGGCGAGGAGGTAGGAGATGAAGTTATTGGTGCGGCGCTCGATTTTGGTGGTTTCACGGTCTTCGTCGATGAATTCGTTGGGATGGGTGAGGAAGACGAACTGGCGGCCAGTGCAGAGGGTTTCCCAGTAGAGAGTGGTTCGGGTCAACCGATTGAGGGCGGGCGCAATGCGCATGAAGGTGCCGATATAGGGGAATCCGAAGGCGGAGATGGGCACTTCCATGATGTCCGAGTTGCCACGTTGGAAGATGTTGTCTGGGTTGGTGAAGTAGTATTTCCTTGGTGCGGTAAGCCAGTGGAGCTTTTTCAATGCTCCGAATGAGAACATCATGTCCAACCGTTGGGACGAGACGGAGCTGTCCACCTTGAAACCAGCCTCCTGCATAATGGTGGGGAAGGTCTTGTCCACTCTTGCCGCAGGAGCGCGGAAGGAGATGACCTCTTCCCCTATGATGTCCTCCAATATCTGCTTGGACTGCCTGAGGTGGGCGAGTTGCTGCTGGGGTGTGAGTACGTCGAAGGCTTGATTCACCTCGTGCGTCAAGCCGTGTGAGCCCACTTCATGACCCCGTTGGTGCGCCATTTTCACAACATCAGGGTACAGCTGGGCGATGTGGCCGGTGTAGAAGAATGTTGCTTTGACTTGGTATTTGTCGTACAAGTCGAGCAGCCGGGGCATTCCTTGGGTCAGGACGTATTGGCCAGTCTTGTCTCTCAATTTGTGGTTGAGGATAGATGTGGTTTCTACGTCGTTGGTGATTAAGCACGTCTTCTGCTTCGTCATGGGTTTGCGGGTTTGGGGATGCGTCTATAGGTTGGTGAGCAGATTGGTGATGGTGGCGTTGATGTCGCCGGTGTGGGCATAGTATTTCTCCCGTTTTTGTTGCCATTCGGTCTTGTGGTTCTGCGAGGCCAGTTCCTCGGCTTTCTTTATGGCGTCGTCAGGGTCGGCAATGTTGAAGAGCATGCCGTATGTCTCTTGGAGCATGATGAAGTTGGACATGTCTTTGGGACCCACAAACGAGTTGGAGCGGATGGCGGGCGTGCCGACCAGTGCTGCCTCGGTGGCCATGGTCTGAGAGTCGCCCACATAGAGGCTGGCGGCGCTGAGAACATGGTGTATGAGTGCTGCCGGGGTGGGCAGTTGGTATTTGGCAAGGTTTTCGGGAAGGGGCTTTTCCGACGAGATGTAGACGGTCATGTATTTAGAGACTGTGCGGACTAACTCTTCTTTCTGCTGGAGTGTGAAGCCCGAACGGCCTACGTCATGGTTGGCCTCCCATCCCACAAAGCGGAGTATGGCGTATGGCTGGGTTAGGTTGTAGCGCTGGATGACAGAGGGGTCGGCCTGAAACACGGTGGGGGAGAGGTAGCAGTCCTCGAAGAGGCCGGGTACACGGATATGTTTCGAGCCATAGTCAAGTTTGAAGGACTGCGCCGTGATGACTTTGGTGCAGATTGGCACCACAAAAAGGTTGTTGAGCGGAATGACTTCCGAGTCGATAAAGATGATGGATTTGCGGCGCATCAGTTTGGCCGTGAAGGTGCCGTACCAGGAGCCTTTCGAAACGTAGAAGTCAGGCCGGAACCGACGTGCTATTGCCAGATAGTTCTTGATGATGGCAAAGGTGCCCAGTATTTTGGTGGTCATGCTTTTGTGGTGATTGCCAAAGATGGTGTAGGGGACGTTTTCCTCTTCCAATACTTTGAGAAGCACGTCTTTGTCCCGTGCTAAGACAAGGATTTCGTGTCCTTGTTTCTGCAGGGACTGCATGATGTATTTGAATTGATAGTAATGCTTTGGGTGATTGAGTTCGAAAATGTATTTCATAATGATTGAGAATTGAAAAAGACTTACGCATTTACACATTCCCACGTTCACACATTCCCACATTCATATCGGCTTTGTAGGTCTTGACGACTTTGGCTGGAGAGCCGACGGCGACGCAGTAGGGCGGGACGTCGTGCGTGACCAGGCTCCCAGCCCCGACGATGGCTCCTCGGCCGATGGTGACTCCGGGCATGATGATGCTGCCAATGCCGATGTGGCAGTCGTCCTCCAGCACTACTTTGGCCGTTTTGAATGGCCAGTTCTTGCCCTGGATGCCGGGGGTGTAGTAGTCCATGTCGCGTTTGTGGCAGATGATGATGACTCCATAAGTGATGTATACTCCGCTGCCAATCTCGATGAGTTCGGGGTTGTGATCGTCGAGTACGACGTGGCGCGAGATGTGGGTATGCTTGCCTATCTTCACTCCACGCAGCCGGTGGATGGCGGTGGTGAGCTGATAGGGGAAGGTGAACATGGCTATGTCCGAAAGGGTGTGTGTCCAGATGCCTTTGAGAACGGATTTCACCGTGCGTCGTTCAACGTATTCCATTGAAAATCGATAATTAAGAATTAAATAATAAAAGAAGACTCACACATTCGCGCTTTCGTTGAAATGTGTACTCAGTCGATGCAGTCCTCAATGGTGTGGAATCCGTAGTAGGCGGGTATGCCGGACTTCATGGGTTCTTTCAGGTCGGGGCTGTCGATAAGCAGGTGGTTGTCGGGACCGATGATGGCTTCTTGTCGCACCATCTGCGCCCAACGCAGTATCTCGTCAATTGTGGGGGTGGGGATGCCTAACTGTTCGGCCATCCATTTGGCTATGCAGTTGCCGTAGTAAATGTCGTCGAGGAAAAACCGGCTGGTGCGGTCTATTTCCCAAAGGCCCTCGGCGTTCTGAACGACGGGGGTGCCGATGGAGGTGAGGGTTTGCGAGGTGACGAAAGATTGCTTGATGTCGGTGTTGTGGGACTGGTAGGAGAAACGCTCCAGGGCAAGGTAGTCCATCATGTAGCGGTAGTCCCGCTCGGGGTGGAGTGCTTTGATGGCGTTGCGCACAAGGGTGTATTCGGCGTCGAGGGAGGAGAGGAGATTGGCGGAGAGGTCGTCGTAGTCCTTATAGAACCAGGGCACGTCGTCGCGATGCTGCCAAGTGAGCCCGTGCACTTTGTAGAGACCCAGACAGCGGGAGGTGTGGATGATCTGATTGTCCACAGAGAGGGTGAGGGAGAGGAAGTTGCTGCATTGCTGCACGGCGCCCTTGCCAAACCAGTGGTGACAGATGTGGTCCAGCAGCTCGGCGTTGATGGTGGGGAAGTAGGAGGCGGGGGTGCAGGCGGCGTAGTTGGTGGCCTTGCAGCCGTAGGTGACGCCTGTCTTGCCATACTGGATGATGCGGCAGACCCAGGGGATGAGCCCGAAGGCGAAGGCGACGATGTTGTCGAGGCCGTAGAGGGTTTTGACTTCGTTGATCATCCAGTTCCAGCCGCCCTGGCCGTAGAGGGTGCCGATGAAGACGGTTTTGTGCGGGTCGATGTAGGGCGCGATGGCATGGAGTGCCACGCGGTATTGGTGGACGGGCATGCAGAAGACGATGTAGTCCGCTGATGGGATAAGCTCGGCAGGGTTGCTGGAGGCGGCGGTGAGGGCGCCGCTGTAGGTGCCGAGTACTTCGCCCGCGGGGTTGTGCCACTCAAGGTCTATGCGGCTGTGCCACTGTGCGGGCCGGGAGGTATAGATGGATACGTCGAATATGGAGCCGTCCAACAGGGGGATGAGTGTGTGGGCGCTGCTGCCCCCACCACAGATGACGAGTTTTTTCTTCATGTGTTTGGATAATGATATTCGGATATGCAGTAGTCTTCTTTACCGGAGGGCAGGCAGGGAATCTCGTCGACAAACAACAGGCGTACTGCGGAGCCTTTGAAGTGGTTGCAGTAGTTCTGCCGAATGTAGTCGAACTGGTCGGTGGGCTCATCCTTGCGTTTGAGTTTGAGCAGGAGGGTGATGTCGCCGGCGCTGTCCTGACGGATTTGGTATTTGTCTATTTTGTTGTAGAGTTCTTGGTGAGCAGGCGTTTGAAAGTCGAGGTTGGGGTAGAGCATGATGGGTAGCATGGTGGGGGATATGGGCGTGCCCTGCTTGTTGTAGAGGAGACGTCCGGCGCGACCCATCACCTCGCCGATGAGGCGCGTGTGGCGACTGCATGTGCAGGGCTCGGTTTTGAGGTAGGCCATGTCGCCCACGTGGTAGCGGAGGAATGGGAAGGCGTAGTTGTCCAGATCGGTGGTGCAGACGTAGCCTGTCTGGCCGTCGGGGAGGGGGTGACCCTGCTGGTCGGTGATTTCGATGATGCAGGACTGCTCGGTGATGTGGAAGCCAGAGTGGCACGGGCATTCGTGTGAGAGGATGCCGCCGTCGCCTGCGCCGTAAGCGTCGTAGACGGGTGCATGGAATACCTCCTCAAGCTTGCGGCGGTATTCGCCCACCAGCACTTCGCCGGTGGTCAAGACGGCCTTGATGGGGCAGAGGGGTAGACGATGCTCCTCGATGTAGCGGGCAAGGATGTAGAGCGACGAGCCGTAGCCCCTCAACGCGGCGGGACGCAACCGCATCAGGGCTTCGTAGTGGCGCTGCATACAGGCGTCGGTGACATCCGCGCTGCTGTATTTGTAGTTGCGCATGATGACTCGGTCGTAGAGCCCTTTGAACGACAGGAGCGATTTTTTCTGATTGATGGAGTTGCCTCCGAGCGAGAAAATCTTGTCGCCAAGATGTATGCCGTACCACTCCCAGGCTCGCAGTGTGGAGGCTTTCCAGCAGCTCCATTCACGGGCGTCGGTGCAGAAGTTCAGCGGTGTGCCTGTGCTGCCACCTGTGGAGCTTTTCCGTAGCCGTTTGGGGTCCACGGCCGTGCTGAACATTTCGTTGTAGTTGTCGCGGATGGTCTGCTTGGTGAGCGGGGGCAGCACTTTCAGGTCCTCACGGCAGCGTATTTGCTCGGGTTTCACGCCGAGGCTGTCGAAGAGGTGCCGATAGTAGGGAACCGTCTCGTAGCAGTGGGTGACGAGACGTTGCAGTTTCGCGTTCTGCAGGTTGCGGATTTCCTCCTCGCTCAGGCTGTCTTGGCTCCGCAAGCGTTTCAACTCGCGCCCCACGCAACTGTGGTTCACCCAGTCGCCAAGGGGCAGGAAGAGGTATAGGTCAAGGATATTATAAAGAGTCATAGATATTGATGATTTTCTGAGCAATGCAGTGGGTTGTGATGCCGTATTCCTCGATGCGCTTTCGCCCTTCGGTGCGCCCGCCACGGTCCAGTGCCTGACGGATGCAGGAGGCAAGCGCCGCGATGTCGCCCACGGGTGCCACGTAAGTCCCCTCGACGCCTTGAGTAATCCAGCTGACGTCACCCACATCTGTGCTCACAATGGGGCAGTTGCACGCCATGGCCTCCTTGATGACATTGGGCGACCCTTCCGAAACGGAGGTCAGCAGCAGCAGGTCAGCAGCGCACAGGTAGCGGACTACCTCGTCGTGGGGCTTGCCGTAGAGGGGGAAGAGCACCGTGTTCGGGTCATTGAGATGTCGGGTCGCCGCTTCCGCCCAGTCGTAGCGTTTCTCAGGCCGAGCCGGGTCCGAGCACCACACAATGTATCGTTTCCCCTCCTCAAAGCCGCAAATTCTTCTGGCCTCGTCGTGGGGGATGATGGAAAACTGCTCCAGATTCACCCCGTTGGGGATTACAGGGAGTTGCATCTCCAGCTGGTCGGCCGTGCGCTGGGACTTCACAATGGTCGCATCCCATACATGCCTGATGCAGAAACGCACCCAACGCCTCTTGAAGTTCCTGTGGGGGAAACTGCCGAGGATGGAGACCACCACCCGGGTACGGTAGCATAGTGCCGCCACTGTGGCCACAATGCCGCACACAGAATAGTGGGCATGCACCACGTCGGGACGTTCACTTCGGATGGCCTTCCGCAGTTGGAGTATGGCGCGGGCGTAAGCCTTCCGACCTTTGCCGCGGATCGGGAAGAGAACCATCTCCAAGCCTTCCCTGCGGAGGGAGTCATACTGCGACTGGACAAAGGGGCTTATGCACCCTACACTCTTGTTGCCGCTGGCAACGAAAAATACCTTCATCGAACGTATGCTTGAATTCGTTATTGCTTGAATGTGTGAACTCGTGGATGAGTGAATTTTGTCACTTTTTCAAAGCGTTCTCCGTCCAATACCATTCGCAAGCTGCGGCAAAGCCGCTGCGGGCATCGAACCGGGGGTTGTAGCCGAGAACCCTTTGAGCCTTCTCTATCGAAGCTTGTGAGTGGGGAATGTCGCCTGGACGGTTGTCGCGGTGCACGGGTTCGATTGTGGCAATCGCAGCGTCGAAACGAGATAGGTTCATTCTCAAGCAGTCGAACAGTTCGTTCAGCGTTATGTTGCCGCCGAAGGCTACATTGAAGACACTGTCGCGCGGGCTGCCCGCGGGCAGCGACGCGTTGTAGGACGCAAGCCGCTCGCTCAGTTCCTCCGATGGGATTAGCGCAGCCAGGCGGTTGGCCTCAATCACATTGTCGATATAGGTGAAGTCGCGCGAGTAAGACCCGTCCCCGTTGATAAACGGCGGCTCATGCTCCATCAGAGCCTTCACCCATAGGGGTATCACCGCTGCGTAGGCACCGTTGGGGTCCTGCCGCCGTCCGAAGACGTTGAAATAGCGCAGGCCGACAGTTTCCAAGCCGTACAGATTCGAGAAAACGGTTGCGTACAGCTCGTTCACGAACTTCGTGATGGCGTATGGCGAAAGGGGCCTTCCGATTACATGCTCCCTTTTGGGCAGTGTGGCACTGTCGCCGTAGGTGGACGAACTGGCGGCATACACAAACCTCTTCACCCCCGCATCGCGGGCGGCAACGAGCATGTTTAGGAACCCGTCCACATTGTTCGCATTCGTATTGATGGGGTCGTTGATGCTGCGGGGCACACTGCCCAGTGCAGCCTCATGCAGCACCACGTCGCAGCCCGCCACCACGCGGCGGCACGTCTCTAAATCGCGAATATCACCCTCCACAAAGTGGAAGTTGGGTAGTGTGAGCAACGGCTCGATATTGCGTTTGAAACCCGTTGAGAGATTATCCAGGCAGGTGACCTCGAAACCCTCCTTCGAGAAGAATTCGCACAAGTTGGACCCGATAAAGCCAGCGCCTCCCGTGATGGTTATTTTTTTTACTGACATATAGTATCGCTATGATGATTAATCGATAAAAAACATATGCACGCACTCTTTTGTTACTTTCCGAGCTTGTGCTTCATCCTAACATATTCAAAAGTGGAAAAATGATTCCCACGTTCAAGAATTCTCACATTCAAGGATTCCCCTGTACAGGGAGTCCAATGCCCCGATGTGGCTCTCTATGCTGTAAGTATCTCTCACCTCATATGCACTTTTGCAAGCCTTGGCTTCATACTCCTCACGGTGGGACAGGAAATCTTTGAAGACCCCCAGCAGCGACTCCTCGTCGTCCGACTTGTAGAGCGTGGCCCATCGTCCCTCCTGCGTAATCTCCCTCATTGTGCACCAGTCGTTCACAAAAGTGGGCACACCGCACGCTATGGCCTCAATCACCGCCAGCCCGAAACTGTCGTGACGAGTGGAATAGACAAAAGCGTCCATCCTGCTGAGAATCTCTGGCACATCGTCGCGTAGCCCCGCGAACGTGACCTCTTTCTCCAGCCCCTGCTCGCTGCAATACCTCACGCACTCGTCGTACAACTCCATCTCCTTGGGGCGTGCTGCCCCCACAAAAGTGAAATGGAAGGCAACACCCTCCTCCTTCAACAGCCGGAGGAATCGGCAAACAAGCAGATGGTTCCTACCGTCGCCGAAACTGCCTACCATGCACATCCTTATGCCGTCTTCCCCTCTCGTGGCCCCAGTTGTATCCTCGACAGGCGAGGCCACCCTTATGCTCAACTTGCCAAAATCTATTCCGTTGTGTACAACCGCCAGCTTCCCCTCGCATCCGAAAACACCGCGCTCCACAAACGCACTCTTTAGCCCCTCGCTGACGAAGACCACCCTGTCACTCCCCCTGAAAATAAAACGCCTCAGCACCCGTGGCGCACCCACAAACCCGAAGCCGTGGAACGTCGTCACTACCCTCACCCCCGTAAACCACGAGCAAACAATGGCCAATATCGCGTTTAGCGATGTCTGCGCATGGACAATTCTGATGTCGTTAGCCCGGATGGCACGGCACAGCCTCCAAATATACACTACCCAACTCCTTTTGCGAGGAATCCTCAACATCCTCGCGCCAGTC
>JAEEGL014933131.1_pt1 | contig 10100 bp, 13 predicted proteins | sample 9134231 | NCBI WGS metagenome assembly JAEEGL01 (sample SAMN16246548, study PRJNA631951) | gut metagenome | biome: gut microbiome; feature: rumen; material: fiber-attached | host: Bos | place: Iran: Karaj | collected 2018-10 | reverse complement strand
TGCTTCGAGCGCAAAGGGCATCGGCGCGGGTCCGGTGCTGTGGGGGCTGATCGCGGGAGGCGTGTTCCTGCTCGCACTTTCGATCTTCAACACAAAAAGGAGGGCGTAAACGATGCTGGACGTCAGAGGATTGAACTGCCCGATGCCGGTGCTTGCCGTGCAGAGAGAGGTCAAAAAGAACGCGCCGAAGACGCTGGAGGTGCTTGCCGACCACATGACGGCGGTGCAGAACATCACCCGCTTCGGCAATTCGCAGGGCTACAAGGTCGCATACAAAGAGAACGCCGACGGCGACTTCGTCATCACGCTCGCCAAATGAACTATATCGCGACATTCTATACGCAGGCGGCGGCGCTGCTATCGAATCGCGCGCTGAAGCAGGCAGGGATCGCGAGCAAGGCGGGACCGGTCCCGCGCGAGCTGTCGAGCAGCTGCGGCACCTGCGTGCGCTATGAAGCGGACGAACCGATGTGCGGACTTCTGGATGCCGATCTCGAATCCGTCTATGAGATCGACGGTTCCGGCTTCCGTCTGCTGCTGCATCGCGATTGAGCGCATTTCTTCGAAAGGATCGCCTTCTGCGGTCCTTTTTCATTTGTTTTGCATATCCTGATTGCATAACGGAAAGAAATGTGCTAAAATACGCAGGTAAATCAATTCGGAGCAACACTATGGCAGCTTATGAAAAAATCGGCGTGTTCGACAGCGGCCTCGGCGGACTGACCGTTCTCAACGCGATTTGCGCGCAGAACAAGGGCCTGTCGATCGTCTACTTCGGCGACACCGCGCGCGTGCCCTACGGCTCGCGAACGCCGGACACGATCATCCGCTATGCGGAACAGGACGTCCGCTTCCTTCTCTCGGAGGGGGTCGAAGCGATCATCGTCGCCTGCGGCACCGTCAGCGCGATCGCGCTCGACAGACTGCACGAGACGTTCGACCTGCCGATCATCGGCGTGATCGAGCCCGCCTGCAAGGCGGCGGTCGCCGTCACGAAAACGAAGCATATCTGTGTGATCGGCACGCACGCGACCGTCAGCAGCAACGCATACTCCTCGTGTCTCGCGCGCATCGCGCCGGACTGCCGCGTTTCGGGCATCGCCTGTCCGCTGTTCGTCCCGCTGATCGAGAACGGCTTCCGCGAGGACGATCCGATCACGAAGCTCACGGTCGAGCGCTATCTTGCGCAGATCCGCGAAACGGACGCCGACACGCTCGTGCTCGGCTGCACGCATTATCCGTTTCTCATCGACGCGATCCGCGAGGAGCTGCCGGGCATTCATCTCATCGATATCGGCGTTGCGCTGTCCGATGCGGTAAAGCATCTGATCCGGAAGCCGTCCGACGAATCCGAGAACCGCATCGAATACTTCTTCAGCGATCGCGAAACGAGCTTCAAGCGGTTCGACACCGAACACCTGAAAAGTCTGCCGAAGGGCGAGATCCGCGTCGTGAACATCGAACGGTTCTGAGCATATTTTCAAAACGTCCCCCGTATATTGCAGCAACAATGTACGGGGGATTTGTGTTTTGCAGATTTTTGAAGACAGAATCAAGGAGGAAGCCGGTTACATCATCGAGCACCGGGCGACCGTGCGCGAGGCGGCGCATGCGCTGCACATCGGCAAGAGCACGCTGCACAAGGACGTGACGGAACGGCTCCGACAGATCCATCCCGCCATGTTTCATCAGGTGCGGGAGATCTTGAACATCAACAAGGCGGAACGGCACATCCGCGGCGGAAAGGCCACGCACGACAAGTACGCAGCGCTGCGGGGCGTCAGCGATCCGTTGCGGTGACGGAGGAGAGAAAGACCTTTTGCGCGCCTGCGAGTTTCAGCGTCTTTGCGCATTCATAGACGGTCGCGCCGGTCGTGAACACATCGTCCACCAGAACGATGCGAAGCCCCTTCACCCGGTCGTCCGCCGCAAAGCTGCCGCGGATGTTCCTGCGGCGGTTGACGGCTTCCTGCGCCTTCTGTTCGCCGGTCGGGCGGATCTTGTAAAGCAGTCTGGTCGAATACGGAATGCCCGTCGCATGGCTGAGATAGGCGCAGAGAAGCGCGCTGTGATTGAAGCCTCTGCGGCGGAGACGGAACGGATGCATCGGGACCGGAACGAGGATATCGGCGCGCCATTCGTCCGGCACGGAAAGGTACTGCGCAAAGAATCTTGCGTACTCGAGATGCCGGGCTTTCTTGAAGCGCAGGATCGCGGCGCCGAGATCGTCCGAATAGCGGAGCCCGACCGTTATACCGTCCAGCGGCGGCAGGCAGACAGGATCCGGCAGATACCGGAGCTTTTCGCGGCATGCGTCGCAGAGCCCGTCCTCGCCGATCACGGTCTCCCGTTCGCAGAGCATACACTCGTACGGCCCGGGCGTCAGCATGTCCGCAAAGAAGCGGAATATTCCGTTTGAACGGTCAGAGCGATCCATATTCACGCAGGCGCTGCATCAGTCCCGTGCAGCGTTCGTTCTTTTGTGCGTTGGCGACCATCCGCGCAAGCGTCTCGCGTCTGCCGATGCAGTATACGAGCTTCTTTGCGCGCGTCACGGCGGTATAGAGCAGATTTCGCGTGAGCAGCGGGACCGGTCCGCCCGCAAGCGGCAGGATCACGGTCGAAAACTCGCTGCCCTGACTCTTGTGGATCGTGATGCAGTAGGCAAGGTCGATCTCCTCAAGCTGCGCGAATGCGTACTCCGCGATCCGTCCGTCGTCGAACGCGATCACCGCCGTCTTTTCGTTCGGAACGATGCGCAGGATCGTGCCGAAGTCGCCGTTGAACACGCCGAGACCTTCTTCAAACTGTCCGTTCGCGCCGGACCTGCGCCATTCGACCTTATAATTGTTGCGGATCTGCATGATCTTGTCGCCCTCGCGGAAGGTCACGGCGCCCGAAACGTGCTCGATCTTCAGATGCGACGGCGGATTCAGAACGCTCTGCAGAAGCTTGTTGAGCTCCGCGACGCCGAGCGCCGTCGTTTTCATCGGCGCCAGAACCTGCACGTCGAGCAGCGGGTCGGACGTGCCGAGCCGTTCCTTTTCATGCAGGACAAGCTCAACGAGGCGTCTGCGGATCTGCTCGGCGCCGGGGAGCTCCTCAAAGAGAAAATCGGAATCCCGATCCGAGAGCACCGGCATCGCGCCGCGGTTGATAAGATGCGCGTTCCGCACGATCGCGGAGCGCTGCGCCTGCCGGAAGATCTCCGTGAGACGGCAATAGGGGAGCATATCGGATGCGAGCGCGTCGGAAAACACGTTCCCGCAGCCGACGGGGGGCAGCTGATCCCGGTCCCCGACGAGGATCAGGCGCGTGCCCTTGGGGATCGCCTTCAGAAGCGCGTACATCAGCGGCGCGTCGACCATGGACATTTCATCGACAATCACCGCGTCCGCAAGCAGCGGGTTCTCCGCGTTGCGCTGGAACCCTTCGCCGGGAATGTATTCGAGAAGCCGGTGCATCGTTCTCGCCTCGGTACCCGTCGCGTCGGTCATGCGCTTCGCGGCGCGCCCGGTCGGCGCGGCAAGCTCGACGGACAGCCCCTTTTCGAGCATACAGTCGGTGATGCAGCGGATGATCGTCGTTTTGCCGGTGCCGGGACCGCCCGTGATGATCGATACGCCGCTGTTCAGCGCGAGCGCGACCGCCTTCTGCTGCTCGGCGGACAGATCCAGTCCGGTCCGGTTCTGCCATCCGCGCAGGTCCCAGACCTCCTTCGGCGGCGTCTCGTTCAGCTGAAGCAGCTTCTTTGCGGTATAGTCTTCGATCTTGAGCAGGTAGGGGAGATAGACCGCGTCGGCGCCGTCGATCTCGCAGGAGAGAAGGTCCTCGCCGCTTTCCATCCAGTCGACGGTCTCCTCGATGCGGTCGGCGTCCGCCCCCAAAAGCGCGGACGCTCTGCGGATCAGCACGTCGCGTACAAGATACATGTCGCCGCGCTCGTCGCGCGCCTGTCCGAGACAGTAGCGGATGCCAGCCATCAGCCGCGCCAGCGAATCCTGCTCGAACCCCGCGACGTGCGTTGCGATGCGGTCCGCAGTCAGAAAGCCGATCCCGTCGATGTCGTCGATCAGCTGATACGGATTCTCCTGAACCTTGGCAAGGCACAGCTCGCCGTAGGTCTGCATCATCTTATACGCCTGTCCGACGGTGATGCCGTACGGCTCGAGGCTCAGCAGCACGTCGCGGAACAGCTTCTTTTCGCGGAAGGAGTCCGCGATCATCTTCGCCTTCTTTGCGCCGATGCCGGAGATCTCCGTGAGCCGTTCCGGCGCGTTCTCCAAAACGTCGAGCGTGTCGATGCCGAATGCCGCCACGATCGCGCGCGCCATGACGGGACCGACGCCGCGCACCGCGCCGCTTTCGAGATACTTGACGATCGCGGTCTCGCTCGACGGCGCTCTGCGCTCGTACGATGCGACCTTGAACTGCGTGCCGAAGCGCGGATGGTATCCCATCTCGCCGGACAGCGAAACGCTGTCGCCGGGGTTCAGAAGCGGCATTGCGCCGACGCAGGTCGTGACCTCGGTTTCGTCGCCCGAAAGCAGCGACAGGACGGTATAGCCGTTCGCCGTGTTGCGGAAGATGATCGATTTTACGGTTCCGTTCAGTTCCATTTGCAGATAGGAAAAAGCCTCCGGGCTGCGGAGGCGTGTCGGTTCAGAAGTCGAGCCGCTGCTCGATATATGTGCGAAGTTCCGCGATCGGGATCCGCACCTGTTCCATCGTGTCACGGTCGCGTACCGTGACGCAGTGATCGTTTTCGGAATCGAAGTCGTAGGTGATGCACAGCGGCGTGCCGATCTCGTCCTCGCGGCGGTAGCGCTTGCCGATCGAGCCGGTCTCGTCGAAGTCGACGGAGAAGTGTTTCAGAAGCTCGCCGTAGACCTCCGAAGCCTGTGCCGACAGCTTCTTGGACAGCGGCAGCACCGCGGCCTTGAACGGTGCGAGCGCCGGATGCAGATGCAGGACCGTGCGCACGTCGTTGTTCTCCAGAGGCTGTTCCTCGTATGCGTTGCAGAGCATGGCAAGGAAGGTGCGCTCCACGCCGAGCGAAGGCTCGATGACGTAGGGAATGTAGCGCTCGTTCTTCTCGGCGTTGTAATAGGTCAGATCCTTGCCGGATGCGTTCTGATGCTGCGTCAGGTCGTAGTCCGTGCGGTCCGCGACGCCCCACAGCTCGCCCCAGCCGAACGGGAAGCGGAACTCGAAGTCCGTCGTTGCTTTCGAATAGAAAACGAGCTCGTCCGGATCGTGATCGCGCAGGCGCAGGTTTTCATCCCTGACGCCGAGCGAGAGCAGGAATTGATGACAGAAATTGCGCCAGTAGTCGAACCATTCGAGATCAGTTCCGGGCTCGCAGAAGAACTCAAGCTCCATCTGCTCGAACTCGCGCACGCGGAAGATGAAGTTGCCCGGCGTGATCTCATTGCGGAAGCTCTTGCCGATCTGTCCGATGCCGAACGGGAGCTTTTTGCGCGTGGTGCGCTGGACGTTTGCGAAGTTCACAAAGATGCCCTGCGCGGTCTCCGGACGCAGATAGACGGTGTTCTTCGCGTCCTCGGTCACGCCCTGGAACGTCTTGAACATCAGGTTGAACTGACGGATATCGGTGAAGTTGTGCTTGCCGCAGGTCGGGCAGGGGATCGCGTGATCGTCGATGAACGCTTTCATCTCCGCCTGCGTGAACGCATCGATCGGCTTTTCGAGCGCGACGCCGTTCTCCGCCGTCCAGTTCTCGATCAGCTTGTCGGCGCGGAAGCGCTCCTTGCATTCGCGGCAGTCCATCAGCGGATCCGCGAAGCCGCCGAGATGGCCGGACGCCTTCCACGTTTCGGAATTCATGAGGATCGCCGCGTCGAGACCGACGTTCAGGGGACTCTCCTGCACGAATTTCTTCCACCATGCTTTTTTGATGTTGTTTTTGAGCTCAACGCCCAAAGGACCGTAGTCCCATGTGTTGCTTAAGCCGCCGTAGATCTCGGATCCCGCGAACACAAAGCCGCGGTTCTTGCAGAGATTGACGATCTTGTCCATCGAATAATAAGAATTCTGTTCCATGCATTGCTCCTCCGTTACTGGGTTCTATTATCTTTCGAAATGCGGATTTTGTCAAGGAGTTTCCTGCGGCGGGAACCATTTCGGCGTTTCGGGCATACGATACTGTAACGACATGACCTGTCGAATCAGAACGAACGGAGGAATATGGAATGTTCAACAATTTCGGCGGAAGCAATCTGACCTGGGTGCTGGTCCTGCTGCTCATCCTCGGCGATGACAACAACGGTTTCGGCGGCTCCTGCGATACGCTGATCTGGCTGCTGCTCCTGAGCCGGTTCTGCGGCGGCGACAACGGCTGCGGATGCGGCAATCAGAATCGCCCCTGCGGCTGCAGCGCAATGTAATTTCCAAAAGATATTTGAAAAACGCCTCCTTTGTGCTATAATGGCAGAAAAGGAGGCGTTTCCATGATTATTAAGATTGAAGGTATGGGCTGTATGCGCTGTGTCGCAAAGGTCAGGAAGGCGATGGAGGAGATCGGCGCGACGGTCGTTTCCTGCGAGATCGGCGCCTGCGAGATCGAACCGTCTGCGGACGCGGACAAGGTGCGCGACGCGATCGAAAACGCCGGATTCACCGTCGTATCCGTAACGGAATGAACCATATCGTCGTTGGCATGTCCGGCGGCGTGGACAGCTCTGTCGCAGCGTATCTGCTGAAGCGGCAGGGCTTTGAAGTCGTCGGCATCTTTATGAAGAACTGGGAGGAGGAGGACGACGAGGGCGTCTGCACCGCAACGGCGGACTATGCGGACGTGCGAAGCGTCTGCGAAACGATCGGCATCCCGTATTATACGGTCAACTTCGCGAAGGAATACCGCGACCGCGTGTTCTCCTATTTTCTCGACGAATACCGCAAGGGACGCACGCCGAATCCGGACGTGCTGTGCAACTGCGAGATCAAGTTCAAGGCGTTTCTGGACTTCGCGCTCGAGACCGGCGCGGAGCTGCTTGCGACCGGTCATTACTGCCGGCTCGACGCGGACAAGCGCCTTTTGCGCGGCAGCGACGCAGGCAAGGATCAGAGCTATTTCCTTGCGGGACTGACGAAGCGGCAGCTTGCGCGCGTCGTGTTTCCGGTCGGCGATCTCAAAAAAACCGATGTGCGCCGCATCGCCGAAGACATGGGCTTCAGCAACGCGCACAAAAAGGACAGCACCGGCGTCTGCTTCATCGGCGAACGTAACTTCAAGCGCTTTCTCATGCAGTATCTTCCCGCTATGCCCGGGGACACCGTCGACGAGACCGGAAAGGTCGTCGGCAGACACGACGGGCTCATGTACTATACGCTCGGACAGCGCAGAGGACTCGGCATCGGCGGCAGAAGCGACGGAACGGGGGAGAGCTGGTTCGTGATCGGAAAGGACCTCGGGCGAAATCTGCTGATTGTGCAGCAGGGCGAACACGAGGAGCTTTATTCGACCTCGCTCGACGCCGCCTCTGTCAACTGGATCGACGGCGCGCCGGAACAGAAGACCTTTTCATGCACCGCGAAGTTCCGCTACCGTCAGCCGGACCAGCAGGTGCGCGTCATTACGGAAGGAAACGGCGCGCACGTCGTGTTCGAACAGCCGCAGCGCGCGGTCACGCCCGGGCAGTGGGTCGTGTTCTATCGGGGCGACGTCTGCCTCGGCGGCGGCCCGATTGACGCAGTCGCGCCGCTGAAGGCGATCCGCATATGAAACGGTATGTGCATCTGACGCCGCGGCTCTCGGCGGCGCTCGCAATGCTCGAAGGCGCAAAGACCGTCGCGGATATCGGCTGCGATCACGGCCGTCTTTCGGCGGCGCTGCTGCAGCAGGGCGTCTGTTCGCGCGTCGTGGCGACAGACATCAGCGAACCCTCTCTCGAAAAAGCGAAGCGGCTTCTGACCCGCATCGGCGCCTCCGACCGCGTTTCGTTCCGGCTCGGCGACGGACTCGACGTTCTTCGCCCTGACGAATGCGACGCGATCGCGATGCTCGGTATGGGCGGCACGCTGATGACGCAGATCCTCGAACGCTGTGACACGCCGCTGAACGGCGCGCGGCGGATCGTGCTGCAGCCGATGCGCGCGCAGGCGGACATCCGGGAATACCTGTACCGGAACGGCTATCGGATCACGGACGACCGAATCGCGGAGGAGCACGGACGCCTGTATCAGATCTTCTGCGCGGTGTACGAGAATCGCACGCAGCCGCTGCCGGAAGGCTTTCCGGAAGGGTTCTTCGACGTCGGCTTTCAGTCGTTTGCACAGCGCGATCCGAACCTGAAAGCACTGTGCGAATTTCAGCTTTTACAGCACAAAAAACGGATCGAATCCGCGCGCGGCACGGAAGGCGAAGCAAAGCTGTCCTTCCGCATACATGCGCTGGAACAGATCCTAAACGGCATCACGGAGACATGGCAATGAGAATAAAGGAATTTTGTGAATTGATGGAGACCGTCGCGCCGCGTTCGCTCGCGATGGAATGGGATCGCGTCGGGCTTCTGATCGGCACGGACCGGGAGGAGATCAAACGGGTGCTCGTCGCGCTCGATCTGACCGTGCCGGTCGCCGAGGAAGCGATCGCAGAGAACTGCGATCTGGTGCTGACGCATCATCCGATCTTTCTGGAGCCGGTGACGGCGATCGATCCGCACCGCTTCGAAACGGCAGCCGCATATAAGCTGATCCGGCACGGCATCGGCATGTTCGCGGCGCACACCAATTTGGATGCGACGGAAGGCGGCGTCAACGACGCGCTTGCGGGCTTGCTCGGGCTTCACAACACACGTCCGCTTCCGCCGGAAAATCTCGGCAGGATCGGCGAGCTGCCTCAACCGACGCCGTTTTCGGCATTTGCGAAGCTGTGCGAATCCGTGCTGCACACGAGGGCACGCATCGTCGGAGCGCCGGATGATATGATCCGCACCGTGGCTGTGATCGGCGGCGCAGGCGGCGGAGACGTTTCCTTTGTCCGGCAGGCGGGCTGCGATGTATTCGTGACCGGCGAAATGAAACACCATCAGGCGCTCGAAGCGTCGTATCTCGGTCTGCATTGCTGTGTGCTCGGACACTACGAAACGGAAAATATCGTGCTGAAACCGTTAATTGCCCGTTTACAGGAAGCAAGTTTTGATGTACAATATCTTTTAACACAATCGGGCAAGGCGCCTTTGCTTTGCCCCAAGGAGGAAACCCGTTATGAGTAAACCGTTGGCACTGATCGCCTACCAGAACGCGGACGTGGAGAAGCAGCAGATCGACGCTGCGGTCCGGACCACCGCAAACCGGCAGAAGCTCAACAAGCTTGCGAAGTTCATCAAACAGCAGCAGGCGACGCTGAACAAGCTGAATGAGGACATGGAGACCTTCGAGGCTTCCGTCAAGCGTCTGAAAACACAGTACGACGCCGTGATCCACCGTCTGGACATCGAGACGTCCGAATACGATACGCTGATCGGCGACGAGGAATGCACGTCCGAGGAGATGACGGAGTTCCGTCACGACATCGAAAAGCTCAACCGCGAAGCGACCAATCTCGAAAAGGAGATCAGGCAGCTGTTCCAGAGCATCGACGGCGCGGTGATCGAATACCAGAAGACCCGTCAGCAGGGCGCGAAGGCGAAGAAGGAATACGACGCGCTGAAACTCGTCTGCCAGAAGGAGCGCGACGACGCCGCGATGGATATGCTCGCCGTCGAAAAGAAGATGGAGGAGCTCGAAAAGAAGGTGAGCCCGACGCTGATGGCGCGGTACAAACGTGTGCGGCAGCACCATGCCGTTCCGATCGTCGAGGTGCGGGACGGCAAATGCAGCGGATGCAACATGGCGCTGCCGAGCCTGGCGATCCGCCGGCTCATCGGAGAAGACATGATCCTCGAATGTGAAAACTGCGGCAGGCTTCTGTACGCGGACAACGACAACTGAATATACGTTTGCGGTGAGTAAGACAGACGATCGCGGCTCCTTTCGGAGGTGAGGAAAGTCCGAGCACCACAGGGCAGAGTGCCGGATAACGTCCGGTGAAGGCGACTTCAAGGAAAGTGCAACAGAAAGATACCGCCCGATTCTTC
>JAEEGL014845674.1_pt1 | contig 10100 bp, 9 predicted proteins | sample 9134231 | NCBI WGS metagenome assembly JAEEGL01 (sample SAMN16246548, study PRJNA631951) | gut metagenome | biome: gut microbiome; feature: rumen; material: fiber-attached | host: Bos | place: Iran: Karaj | collected 2018-10 | reverse complement strand
CAAGCTCATACCCATAATCTACAGGAAATAAGAACCTTGCAAAATGATCTGGATAGACAACGAATTTCTTATCAGAATATTTCGTCTAACTCCAATTCTTCAGAAATTGATTCTCTCCTTGCGGAAGAAAGCTATAAGCAATGCATGCGTAAATTTTTAAAAAAGGAAATCTCAATAGCTAATGAAGACTTAGCCTTTATAAATTCAATTAAGAAAAGGGTAGACTATTTAATTCAAAATCCACGTGGAGATTACAGTATTATTCCAACCCAAACAATATCTTTTCTAAATGAAAAAGCAGCATCTATTACAAATTATATTTCCAATAAACAATCGGATGTTGACTCACTTAAAGTACGACTTAACCAATTAACAGGAATACTTGCTGAGACACGTTTATACCATTCTATGGGTATATCAAATACGAACATTCCACAAGATTCATCAGTTTTACCAACATATGCCGATGCTCTGCCACCAACGTACACTGATATATACCCCAATCAGCAGGCAGTACCCCCACAGAACACTTCCAGACGTGCTATAAATACTAACCCTGCAATAGAGCAAAATAATCCTTCACCTACTAGAAGCAACAGCCAGAGTTCACACCAATAATAATCAACGAGTATGACTTCCTTTTTTTAGCAAAACTCATACTCACGTATCCTCAAAAGACAATATTAACGCCAATTATAGGCGAAAAAAGTGATTGCCATCCGGCAACCACTTTTTTCTCATGCATACGACTAATGAATAGTAAAAGTTACACTCTCCAACACGCCATTCTTAAAAGAGAATGCCATATTATATGCCGAATACGCATATTCTAAATAGTCATTACTTTCTGTTTTGGGCGAGTCTTTCATAATTCTTTTTACATCACTAAAGCTCGCGCCAACTCTGATACCGTCCTCCACATCGATATCCTTACCATACACTGAAACCGAATTAATTATATAGTCGCGATTTCCATCTTTTAGTCTAGCCTTTTCCTTATCCTTATCAAATCCATGAACCTGCAATTGCAGCTGACCATATTCATTTTCGCAGCTATAAACTGTTTCCCTAAGAGAATTATCAAATACATCTATATAAGTAAATCTTCTATAAAGCACATCTTCCAAGTTCTCTACGGTGACAATGGGATATAATATAAGAGACAATTCGCCTTCATCTTCTAAATATTCTGACTCCGCTTTCGCTTCCACTACTTTTCCTTCATGCGTAGTCACCTTAACGTTTGTTCCGTTACTGTAGCCTACCGCAAGCACCATAGATGCCATTAATGTTGCCGCAATAATTTGTTTCTTCATAATAAATACCTCCTATAGTTGCTTATTTGCGTCTCCTAAAAAAAGGCGCACTTTACTGTTACATTTATAATTCAAAAAAATTTTCCTTTTTTTTTCCATTTTCGGTAAATTTTTATTTATAAATTGGAAAAAAAGTAGATATTTTTTTGAACTATAAATATAGAACTTCATAATTTGTTTTATTTGACGAAAGGAGGATACAGCATGGGTCAAAACAATAAAAGTCTTCAAAGATATTTGGAGGAACGAGAATACTATAGGAATCTAATATTACATCCCGGCAAATTAATTCTAAAAGTCGAAGCCCCCTTCCCTGACTTAAGAAAAAGACAAGCAGAAGTAGACCATAAATTCAGTAAAATAAAACCCCTCGATGAGGCGAATTTGCCAATATCAGAGCACTATGTTCCAAGATACGAATATATGGTGTCTAAGGTTGAACTATTTAAAGATATGAATGCTTTTGACAGCAATAAAAGGAATCTTATTAATAACTTTTATTATTACCTAGATTCATCGGGTTTGGTGCCTAGCGGTATTACTAGAACCTCTCTTGAAAAACATACATCCCCTGTATTAACTGAAATAGAAAAAAATATTAAGGAAAGAACCCATCAAATAAACTACCTAGAAAAGTATGTCCGTCAAATAGCGGAAACATGTAAAAATGAGCATTTTGAACCATTATATAATTATGAAAAGGGTTTCATTGAATTTAATCCGGGTGTTAATCGACTATATGCTGAATTATATGTGGTTTTAGAACACCAATACAACCCACCAGAATTTGATGATATAGAGACAACACCTTTACAAACCAACAATCCATTGCCGGCGCAAGCAGACAATCAACCCCCAAGGTATACTGCACCACCTGCAGCAACCAACAATCAGCAGGTTGCACAGGGCACCAATATAAACAGCCGTCCTATATCTCCAAATCCAGATAGGCAGCATCCTGATGCTCCTTCTTCTGCAACTACCACAAGACGTAACAGTTTTTCATAACACTGAAAAAAAGTGATTGCCATCCGGCAACCACTTTTTTATTATGCATACATCTTATTTATAAAAATAAGCTACTTGCAACAACACGCCATTTGAAAAAATGAATGCAATAGTATATTCATCATTATCATATTCTAGATAGTCTTTACTTTCTGTTATAAGCGGGTATTTCATCTCACTTTTTACTCTACTGATACTATCTCCAATTCTGATACTGTTACACGCTTGCATATCCGTACCATACACTGAATATGAAGTCATTTCAAAATTTCCATCTCCTCTATCATATCCCTTAACCTGCACTTGCACCTGGCCCTTTGGATTGGTGCAGTTAAAAACTACTTCACCAAGAGAATTCCTAAGTATATCTACGTTGTAAAAACTTTGACAGAGCTCATCTAGCGCGTCGCCTGTATCGACTATGTGATTTGACATATATTTCACTCCTGGCGAAGCTTTCGCTTCCACCACTTTTCCTTCATGCGTAGTCACCTTAACGTTTGTTCCGTTACTGTAACCTACAGCAAGCACCATAGATGCCATTAATGTTGCCGCAATAATTTGTTTCTTCATAATAAATACCTCCTATAGTTGCTTATTTGTGTCTCCTAAAAAAAGGCGCACTTTACTGTTACATTTATAGTTCAAAAAAATTTTATTATTATTTTTCAAAATGGAAGAAGCTTACATAAGAATTTTATAGACGAAAAAACGCCCAGGCAAATGCCTGGGCGAAAATAATGTCAAAATCAAATTAGAAATCTGTAAGGTTTGCAGCACGTCTCTCAAGGAATGCTCCCATACCCTCTGCCTTATCGTGAGTGGAGCATGTGATACCAAAGAGGTTTGCCTCCATCTCAACTGCATTCTTGATGTCCATGTCGTAACCATTGTTGATTGCAGCCTTTGCGATAGATACAGCGTAGCTTCCCTTAGAAGCAATCTTAGCAGCCATAGCCTTTGCTGTGCTCATAAGCTCCTCAGCTGGTACAACCTTGTTTACAAGACCGATTCTGTATGCCTCGTTTGCATCGATAGAGTCGCATGTAAAGATAAGCTCCTTAGCACGTCCCATACCAACAAGACGAGCAAGTCTCTGTGTACCACCGAAACCTGGAATGATACCAAGACCACACTCTGGCTGACCAAATGTAGCATTCTCTGAAGCGATGCGGATATCACAAGCCATAGAAATCTCACAACCACCGCCAAGAGCAAAACCGTTAACAGCACAGATTGTAACCTGTCTCATATTCATAAGCTTGAAGAATGGAACAGATGCTCTCATACCAAATGCACGAGCTTCAGCTGCTGTAAAGTTAACCATTTCTGAAATATCTGCACCTGCAACAAATGACTTGAATGCATTATCCTTCTTATCAGGACCGCCTGTAAGAATAAGTACCTTTACATCATCTCTTGCCTCGATCTCTGTTAAAGCTACGTTGAGCTCATCAAGAGTCTCAGAGTTAAGTGCGTTAAGTGCTGCTGGACGAGAGATAGTAAGTACCGCAATCTCATCTGCAACCTCAAGCTTTAAGTTATTAAATTCGCTCATAGTAATCCTCCTCTTTTTAGGGTCCGCCCCTTTATTCTCATGTTAATTATATTATTGCATTGTTAAACTTTTGTCAATCCCTAAAGATTAACTTTCTTGTTTCATTACTTTTTTATTCTTGTACATGGCGGAATCAGCCCTTTGGAATACATCTGATACGAATTTATCTTTATCAAATCTTGATGCACCAAATGCAATTGTTACCTTGCCAGCTTTTTTATTTTTCTTATTTGCCTTATTTATTTTCTCGAGACGATTATCTAGGGACTCATAATCTTTACCCTGCGCCACTACTACAAACTCATCGCCACCAACTCTCAATACTGGGCTCCTTGAGAAGATTTCACAGATAATCTGACAACCTTCCTTGATGTATTCATCACCAGCTTTATGACCAAGTGTATCGTTTATATGTTTTAGCCCATTTAAATCACAAACAATGATTGCAAATTCAAGGATTGCACCGGACTGAATCTGAATATTTAAGTGTTCCTCCTCGTCTACATAAGCACGCTTATTCTTTACACCTGTAAGAGCATCTCTAATAGCTCTATCCTCGGTTTCAAGAAGCATAGTGGTATATTCCATTTCCTTTGCATATTGACTTTCAATATTCTGCAAACCAACAATCAGATGAGGGCCTGATGCTTCTTGAATCATTGCAGCTTTCAGGCATGTATGTATTACAGCATCATGATACATCATTCGATATTTATGAACGAAAAGCCCATATTCATTGACCTGCTCTAACATGTATTCCTTTTTTATGACATTATTAAAAACTTTTAAATCATCTGGATGAATAAATTCTTTCGAATTTTTTTTACATTCAGCAAAGAAATCATCCGATTCTTTTGGGATATTAAGTTCGTTATACATATCACTTGATATAAAGGTTGTGTAATGGTTGGTTTCAGGATTAACAGAATAGATACACATAAAATCTCCCGATAATGCCATTACTCGTGAGTATGTGATACGTTCTTCCTTAACTCTCTCAAATACCTCGCGCTCTTTCATTTGAGAGTCAACGTTACTAACACCTATCAATATATGATGATTATCTGTGCGTACCTTTACAGCCTTTAAATTTATATAAACAGGTTCTCCATTAATAATTCTTCGATATGTTATTGTAAATGCACCCGTAGTTTTAATATCAGAAAGAATCTTCTCTCTAGTAACATTGGTTATGACCATCTCTCTATCATCTTCAAAAATGCGACTAAAATTCTCTGTCGCACATTTTTTAAAGAAGTCATCGCCTTTGTTCTCTACTGTTACATCCCTGTTTAAACCATCCGGAGAGTACTTTACATATTCACCATTATCTGTATCAACATAGTAAAGTTCCAGATAATCCTCAGAAAGAGCTCTTGCAATATAGTTGTAGCTCAGATTCTCAGCGCTTGCTTGTTTTTCTGCAACTTGAAGAATAACAAACAAGATAGCCTTAACTTTTGTGACAGGATTGGTTGCTATTCTCTGCAATAAAATCTGAACATTCTTTCCGTCCCTTAGTCTATCGTCAATAATGCGTTGAACACCTTCTTCGCTACATTTTCGGATCTCGCTCATTGTATACTTACCAACCATTCCCTGTTGTGAATCACCTTCAGAAAATGAATAAGTCGAATCAACAGATTTCGCTATAAAATTACGAGAAAAGAATCTCTTAAAGGATTTATTAGCACGATTAATTCTGACGGTCTTTTCGTCTGTTTCAAGAATTGCAATTGGGAAAGTATCAAAATAATTTTCAAGATTATCTCCCTTTTCCCTGGCAAAAGAAATGTCATAAAGATTAATGCTACCGGTGGCAGCATAATAGTCGGACTCAGCTGGGTTCTCAAAACCAATAGCTGTTCCGTTTACATAACGTTCAAATATTTGCGCCTTTGTAACAGGCTTACAGTAGAAATATCCCTGTACCTTTGTACATCCGATTTCTTTTAGGAATTCAATTTGTTCATTGAGCTCAACGCCTTCTACAATAGTCTCTATCTTAAGAGACAATGCCATTCTAATAAGCTCAGTCACAATAATTCTAGAGCCATCGCTGTATGTTATTGGCTCTGACATTGACCTATTAATCTTCAAGGCATCAAAATGGATGCGCTGAAGAAGAGTAGGGGCACCATCACCACTACCGTAATCATCCAGCCAAATTTGGAAACCTAATTCTCTAAGCTGATCTAGCTGTTCAATGATATACTCATCTCTTTCAGCTAGAACAACCTCAGAAATCTCAATAGCTATCAAGCGTCTAGAAATTCTATATTTTTCCACACGCCTAGCTATTTCTTCAACTAAATCACATGAATAAAAATCTGCTTTTGAAATATTTACAGAGATTGGAACAAGATATAACCCCTTTTCCCTCTGCTCATTCATCTTTATAAGAGTTTGCTCTAATACGAATAAATCAAGTCTGTAGCTCTCTCCCAAGCCTTCTAAAACAGGCAAAACTTCCCCTGGCATAAGCATTCCATACTCAGGGTCATTCCACCTCATAAGGGACTCCTCACAACATACTCTCTCATTGGAAGTACGGACTATTGGCTGATAGTATACTTCTATCCACCCTTCCTCCATTGCTTTTGAGAAGTTATCCACTATGTATTTTGTTTTGTTAAGAGAGCTACTTGCATCCATCATTTATACGCTAAGTCTCCTTTGGATTTCACCAGCAACTTCACGACCTTTGAAAATGATTGCACCGACAAATAGTATTAAACTAACTAGCAAACAAATAATCCAAGTAATAGGACAATCACGCTCTGTAAGATTAAAAACAATAAATGGGAAGATACCAACTACTAAATTAGTTAACAAGTAAACCATGGCATTTCCGCTTTTGTCTATCATAGCAAGTACAAAATTGGCTATCAGCGTTCCCATAACCACACATGGAGCTATCCATGCAGCCACAAACCAAAGATGGCCAACATAATAAGCTGTTATTGAAAGCATTGCCAATATGATAAATACGAAAAGAGTCATAATTCGCGAAGAACTAATTCCCTTTTTAAACAGTCGAATTATTCCAAACTCAAAAACTATCAACCACATGGCAACTATAAGACTCCAATGGACATCTTTTATTGGCCATACCTTAACGTTGAATAAGAAATCAACACCTAAGCTTGCGATTATAACAGCCCATACTATAAACAACTGAATTTTATAGAAAAAAGATTGAATCTTCAGTGTTGTTTGTCTAGGAAAATACTGACGTTCAGCTTCTCCGTTAAGCTTACTTTGACATAGAGGACATTTCTTAAGATTGCCCCCAACCTCGATTTTACAATAAGGACAATTCTTCATTATCGAATAACCTCCGTAGCATATACTCTTATATTTACCCCATCTTCTGTAAGGCCTCGAACAAGACTCTTCACCACTCTGGTGTTAGAGTATGGAGAAGAAATGCCTAGGGATAAATCTCCATTGTAACTGTACATGGTAGAAAACAGATTTGCTGAGCTGCAAAATGCGCTGTAATTCTGTACCATAGCAGCAACTTCCTGAGGGGGCTTTTGAACCCCAAGGTTAGATAAAACAAGTGATACTTTTTTATCTGTAACCTTTGAACCATAGCGCACTACCCACTGCTTAATAAAGAGAGGAACTGCTCTAACAGGAGCCACGTACTCCATGGTTTCGAAATTATCCATCTGCTTTTTGATATTTTCCTCTGACAGATTCTCTTTTAGTTTTTCATCAAACTCTTTTGCTAATTCCGCAAGAGTTATATCCTCATCAAAAACATGGGAAACATTTACATTATTGAAAAAGTTTCTTGATGTCTGACTTGGATAATAGTTTCTAAGATTAACTGGCATAGAAACATTGATAGGAGTTTTTCGTTTACGTGGTGGCATATCATCACGAATAGCCAACATAAATCTAGCACCAATGTAGCTAGTTAATGAAACTCCAAGCTCCTTTGCCATTGGAAGCAATTGTTCTGTTGGCATGTGAACTTCAAAGAATTGAAGCTGGTCATAAGGAAGCTTTAATCCACTAGGATGATATGCTCTCTTTAGAGATGACGCCTTTAATCCCATGCTGCCAAAGAACTGCTTATAACTATCCTGAGTCAATTCATCCTCCGATGCTCCAGAATGAATTGTTGTCTCCTCAAATCTGCCTGGATATTTTAATTTCAAATAGTCTAAAACAATAATATTTAAAAACTCTAATGCACCAGTACCATCTGCAATGGCATGGAACAAATCAAGATTGATTCGGTTTCCGTAGTATGAAACTTTGTAATGAAGCATTGCACGTCCTGGCATATAAAGAATTGGACATACACGTCCGTGCTCCTCTGTGACTACTGGCTGGATATCTGTATCCTCCATGTAATGCCAGAAGATACCACGACGAATTCTTACCTGAAACTGCGGTCTGATTTGAATTGCCGAAAGAACTGCTTCCTGTAAAAGCTCTGGTTCTATTTCTTCCCATAAAGTACAACTAACTCTAAGGGTTCTTGTATCTCTTTTTGACGCTGTAGCAAGGAACACTTTTGCTACATTATCAACTTTGTACCAATTATCTCTGCTCATTTATAAATTACCTCTGAAACGTAGTCTGCAAGCCGCTTCATTGCGCGGTTTGCCATAGGAAGTGGCATTTGTTGATACACGTGCCAACCATCCTTTTCTATATCGATTATGGCTTTTCCTCCAGATTTATTAATCTTTTTTACCAAAGCCACGCTATCCTCTTGTAGGATTTCATTTTTTCCAACTTGAACAAGAGTTGGAGGGAAATTTGTAAAATCTCCAAACAAAGGACTGTACTTTGGATTAGCTGCATCGGCTCCTTCTCCAATTACAGCATCCCTGACACCTAACACATAATCCCTAGTTAAAATAGGATCTTTATCCTGATAAGTCTGATAGCTTTTAGATGTTGCTGTCATATCTGTCCAAGGACTAAACAGCAATAAACACTTTGGCGAAATCTCCTGCTTGGCTAAAATCTTTTGGGTCATGCAAAGTACTAAATTTCCACCTGCAGAATCACCTGCAAACAATACATTCTTAGCTCCGTATCCCTTTTGCATTAAATAATTCCAGACTGCCATACCATCCTCTAATTGAGCTGGGTATTTATTTTCTGGAGCTAAACGATATTCAAAAGATACTACTGAAAATCCTGTAGCCACAGCAAGCTTTGCTGCAAGAATTCTCGAATATGCTAATCCACCACAGGTGTATCCTCCACCGTGTGCGTACAAAATGACGTACTGTGGGTTATGTGCAAAATCCGGTGTCAGCCATTCGCAAAAGATTTTTCCAATTGCAAATTCTTTAACCGTAACATCTGAAACAGGAGCTGCAAGCTTCCCTGCTCTTTCCATTGCAGTTCGCTGCTTTTTTAAGTCTTCTTCTGTTAATGATTTTCCCCCGATTGAATTAACAGCTTTAATAGCTTTCATCAAGGGATCATTAAGATTTATTTTTAGTAATGCCATACACTCCCTCTAATTATATACTTATACTCATTATAATTATTTTTTGGAATATAAACCATAATACACAGAATTATACCATTTTTCACAGTTTCTTCACAATTTAGTCACAGTTTGGCACCATTTTGTGAAAAACAAATGCTAGAATTATTTTCGTAGTAAAGAGTTATGTTTTTTTAGGGGAGGCGCATATGGATATTGCCCAGATTTCTATGAGCCTAAGTCAAAACCAATTGATGTCAGCAGTGGGGACTGCAATGCTTGGCAAGACATTAGATCTTATGGAGGGTCAAGCTGATGCCTTCACAGCAAGTGTGAATATGAATTCACCTTCTTTGGAGAGCTTAGTTTATCCAACATCTGGAACAATGATTGATGTGCGCGTATGAGTTATTAAATGTATTTTGGTTTTTTCTTAAAAGGGCTTACCCCGTTGGTAAGCCCTTTTGCATTGTGTTATAGTATTTAACTTCACTAGACCAGTAAAAAAATTAGGTAAGCAATTCACAAATATTCTTTGTATTTTGCATTTTTTATTCACAGCTTTTCCATTGTTCCTTCAGAAATTGATTGTATTATAATTACATCGCAAGACAGAAGCGATGAACCATTTTTTTCATAACATTATTCTCCCTTTTAGAAAGAGACGCCCCGCCGGCGTCTCTTTCACTGTTTAAAAACAACTATTTCTTTCTACTAATTGTGGCTCCAATAAAATGTGAGCATCTTTCCT
>JAEEGL014285411.1_pt1 | contig 10100 bp, 12 predicted proteins | sample 9134231 | NCBI WGS metagenome assembly JAEEGL01 (sample SAMN16246548, study PRJNA631951) | gut metagenome | biome: gut microbiome; feature: rumen; material: fiber-attached | host: Bos | place: Iran: Karaj | collected 2018-10 | reverse complement strand
TAACAACATCACTTCTAATCATAAATGGAGGAATTGCATAAGTAAATCCTTTATCAATCATATAGTCTCTTGCATAAGCAATCATTGCTTCATGAAGTCTTGCTATATCACCAAGAAGATAATAAAAACCTTGTCCACTAGTTCTTCCTGCTGCTTCTTTATCCATACCATTTAATGCTTCAATAATATCAGCATGATATGGTATTTCATATTCTGGTACAACTGGTTCTCCAAATACTTCTCTTTCTACATTTTCACTATCATCTTTACCAATTGGTACACTACCATCTATTATATTTGGTATAACCATCATTATACCTTTTATTTTTTCTTCTAGTTCTGCTTCTTTTACTTCTAAATCTTCAATTTCTTTTTGCATAGCAGTAACTTCATCTTTTACTTTATTTGCTTCATCTGCTTTTTTATCTCTCATTAGTTGTCCGATAGAGGCCGATAGTTTATTTTTCTCACTTCTTAAATTGTCACCTTTTAATTTAGCATCCCTATATTCCTCATCTAAATTAAAAACTTCATCAACTAAAGGTAATTTCTCATCTTGAAATTTCTTTTTGATGTTTTCTTTTACAATGTCTTTGTTTTCTCTTATAAGTTTAATATCTATCATTTTTACACCTCTTGTAAATATAATATCATTTTTTGTAATAAATAAAAAGAGAAAAAACATTTTTTAGTATAATAATATCCCTAAAATCAAGAAGATATTTACTTGTATTTTAAAACTGAATTTGTTATCATAGTAAGAGTTAGGAGGAATACACATGAAAAAATTATTAATTGTCCTTGCATGCTTATTATTCATAACAGGATGCAAAGATGTAAAACTAGAAAATGGAGATAATGCAGTAGTAACTTTTAAAGAAGGTGGCATTAGTGCTAAGGACTTATACGAAGAATTAAAAACTCAACACGGTGGTGAAAGTATTACAAGTTTAATAGATATGTATTTATTAAATCAAAAATATCCTACTGATGATGAAGAAAAAGAATATGTAAGTGATGCACTTAAGAATTTAAAAAAGAATGCTAAAAGTTCAGGAACTACAGTTAGTGCTTTCCTAAATATGTATTATGGAATAGCAAGTGAAGAAGCATATGAGCAATATATGACACTAAATTATAAGAGAAACAAATATGTTGAAGATTATGCTAAGGAACATGTATCTGATAAACAAATAAAAGAATACTATGATTCATCAATTTATGGTGATATTGAAGCAAGTCAAATCTTAATTACAATTGATGCTAAAGATGATGATGATACAGATGCTAAAACTGAAGCTGAACAAAAAGCATTAGAAACTGCAAATAAAGTAATTGAAGAATTAAAAAATGGTGCTGACTTTGCAGAACTTGCTAAAAAATATTCAAAAGATCAAAATACTGCTAGTAATGGTGGATCTTTAGGAAAAGTAAATGATGGAGATCTTGCTGATGCTGCACTAAAAGCTTTAAGAGAATTAAAAGATGGTACTTATACAACTGAAGCTGTTAAATCAGACAATGGATATCACATCTTATTTAGAACAAGCATGGATGAAAAACCTGCTGTTGAAGATGTAAAAGAAAAAATTATTGAAGAAGTTGGAAAACAAATGGCAAAAGAAAGTGGATATCCTGCTGAAGCACTAAAAGCTTTAAGAGAAGAAAATGAAATGAAATTCATTGATACAAATCTTGAAAAACAATTTGAAAATTTAAACTAAAATAAAACTCACAATCGTGAGTTTTTTTATTGTTCATGAATTAACATTTTTATTTCTTCATAAGTATAACCTTTTCTTAAAAGAGAATTAATTATTTTAGTTTGATCTCCTTTAAACTTGCGTTCACACTTAATATAATCTTTCTTTAATGCATCACTATCATAATTAATATTTGATAACTTATCTTCAATCATATTTTTATCATATCCAAGATTATATAAATCATTTTTCATTTTATTAATAAACATATAGTAACTTTTAGTCTTCATAAGACTTTTCTTTTTATTAATAATTTTATCAAGTTTATCTGACCAAATATTTTTGTCAATTGTATACAAATAATCATTAATATCAGTTTCATCAAAACCAAGATCAATTAATGAATTCTTTATTCTATAAGGACCATCACTACTAAGATTTACTTTATCATTAATGTAAGCTGTTATATATTTTTTATTATCAAGTAATCCAAGACTCTCAAGTTTATTTATAACATCATTAATAATATTATCATCATACATTTTACGACTTAGATACTTTTCAATTTCACTTTTATTTCGCATTTTAATCTCAATATATGATAAAGCCATATCATATGCTTCAAACCATCTATTTTCTTCAATTATTTTATCTAGAGTATCAACATCGATATCTTTTGTTAATAATTCATACTTTAAAATAATATCTTCAAATAAAGTTAATTCTGTATTATCAAAATAAACTCTATATTTGTTTTTGCCAATTTTTTTAAATTTATTAACTTTCATATGATCTCCTTAAAAACATTTTATCATTTTTTAAGACAAATAAAAAGAAGCAAAATGCTTCTTAATCATTACTATAATTAGTAAAGTATCTTTGAATTAAAACTACTGGAGTTCCTTTGTCTCCACTACCAGAAGTCAAGTCACAAAGACTTCCTAATAAATCAGTGTAGCGTCTTGGTGTTGTACCCTGTGTAGCCATAGTACCTTTTAATTCTTTATCTTTAGCTCTTATTTCCTCTTTCATAGCTTTTTGAAGTTCTTCACCCTTCAAATCTTTAAATTTATTTTCAGAGAAATATTTTAACTTAATTTCATTTGGGCTTCCTTCTAAACCTTTAGTATAAGCAGGACTTACAACTGGGTCAGCAAGTTCCCAAATCTTTCCAACTGGATCTTTAAATGCTCCATCTCCATAAACCATTACTTCAATTGTTTTACCAGTTTTTTCTTTCATGATTTCTTGGATTTTATTAACAAGTTTATCCCCTGTTCTTGGGAATAATTTAACTTTTTCTTCAGTTGATCTATTACTTCCTAAAAGCCCATATGGTGAATAACCACTACCATCAACACTTTCAGTTAAGATTTCACTCATCATTAAAACTTTATCTGCTCCAGCTTTAACTAATCTTTCTTTAGTTTCAACTCTTGTATGAATATCACAATTAATAACTGTTTTTGTATATTTTAAAATAGTTTCAGGTAGATTTGAAAATACCATTTCAAATTCACAGCCTTCTTTTTCAACTAAATCTTTATATACTTCATACATATTTACACCTGTAAATAAATGTTTGAAATGTGAATAATTCTTCTTGTATTCTTCTTCTGTTATTGTGTCAACTGAAGGATTTACATTATGTTTCATTAAGTCTTCTTTATAAAGAATATCATTTCCAACTTCATCAGATGGATAACTAGATAATAAAGTTATTTTCTTTGTTGCTCTTGCCATAGCAGATAATAAAACTGCAAATCTGTTACGACTTAAAATTGGGAAAACAATTCCCAAATGATCAGAATTCATTTTGTTTCTAATATCTTTAGCTATTTGATCAAGTGTTGCAAAGTTTCCTTCGCTAATACCTACAACTGCCTCTGTAACAGCTATTACATCTCTATCTTCAAATTCAAAATGTTCACTTTTACTAGCTTTGATTACAGAATCAACAACGATTTGTGCAAGGTCATCACCCTCTTTAATAATAGGTGTTCTAATACCTCTTACAATGGTACCTACGTCTCTCATAAATCACTCTCCTACTTTAAAATTATAGCATAATAAAAAAACTAATTATATAAAAAATACAATTAGTTTACAAAAAAAGATAAGTATTATTACTTATCCTCTTTTATATAATCTTCTTAATTCTCTTTTACTTGATTTACTTGGTCCATTAATTGTTTCTTCAAAGCAAGATTTATAAAATCTACTTGCATCAGTTAATGCTTCAAGTTCACTTTTATAAACTGATAACAAATCAGTATCTTCTTTTAAGAAGTTTACCATACCAGCCATTTTAGATGGTTTACACATTATTTTATTAAGTTCCATATTCTTAGTATATAAACCTAAATAACTAGATGAAAGTCTAATTTCTTCAGCATCAGTTTCTTCATTTTTACATGAAACAATATCAAATTCTTGTCCAGTAAATAATTCTTTTGCTTTATTGTCTAATATAATTTGTCCTTTTGATCCCTTTTTAAATGGAACCTCAAACATTAAATAATTGAATCTTGGATCAAGATCAAAATCTTGAACGTCAACATGAGGATAATATCCTTCTAAGTCAACAGAATCATATCTCCAGAATTCACTTGGTTTTACTAATAAATATTTATTCATATTTCACCCCTCCAAAAAAGTATGTACATTATACCACAAAAAGCGTAAAGTGTCAACTTTGATACACACTATTTTAGAAATCCATTAATAATTGTTTCTTCAGCTTTTTTCTTTGAAAGACCTAAAGTCATTAGTTTAATCAATTGATCTCCTGCTATTTTACCAATTGTTGCTTCATGAATTAGTCTTGCATCAATATCATTTGCTTTAATCTTTGGAATACTTGTAACACTTGCATTTCCTTCAATTATCGCATCACATTCAACATGTCCAAAGCACTCATTATTACCTATTACATTTGATTTAAACACCTGAGTAGAATTATCTGTTGCTACACTTCTTGAAGTTACTTTACAACTAGAGTCTTTTCCATTTAATTTAACATCAAATATTGTTTTAGCGCTTTGATTATCATGCGTCATTATTCTTTCATTTATTACTAGTTTAGTATTATCAGCAAGAACTCCTTTTGTTCTTCTAATTGTTGAAGATACCCCTTTAATTTGAGCAGTGTCCATTTCTAAACTAGCACCACTCTTTAAATATACTTCAGTACGAGGATTAAGTATTCTCTTTCCAGTACCCTCACCTTCGCCATAATGTTTTTCTATATATTTAACATGAGCATTTTCTTCTAAGAAAAATCTATGGATACCTTCATGTTCACTATCTTTGTGTTTATCATTGTGAATACCGCATCCAGCATTAATAACAACATTAGCATTCTTTCCAATATGAAAATCATTATAAACTGTATCACTAAGACCACTTTGTGTTATTAAAACTGGTATATGAACATAGCCTTCTTTTGTATTTTCTTTAACATAGATATCAATACCAGGTTTATCTGTCTTTGATTCTATTTTAATATTTTCTGTACTATTTCTTTCAATTGAAGAACCATTCTTACGAATATTATATGCTGTTCCATTTTTACTTAATTCTTCATTTATTATTTTCAATATATGTTTATCTAAATCATTCATTTTGGGCACCTCCTAACTTACTACAACTAGTAATTGAAGAGTCAAAATCAATAGAAGTATTATCAATCTTTCCATCTTTTAATAGAATTACTTTATCAGCAATTGAAATAATTCTTTCTTGATGTGAAATAATAATTGTTTTAGAATTATTCTTTTCTCTTAATTCTTTAAATATTTTAATCAAATTATTAAAACTCCATAAATCTATACCAGCCTCTGGTTCATCAAATATATTAAGTTTAGAATCTCTTACCATTACGGTAGCAATCTCAATACGTTTTAATTCTCCACCCGAAAATGTATCATCTACTTCTCTATTTATATATTCCTTAGCACAAAGCCCAACTTTTGATAAAATATCGCAGCATGCTAGGAAATCTAGTTCAACTGGAGATGATAATTTAATCAAATCATAAACAGTAAGACCCTTAAATTTAACTGGCTGTTGAAATGAGAAAGATATCCCTTCTTTTGCTCTTTTATCAATACTATAATTTGTAATATCAACACCATTAAATAATATTTTTCCTGTAGTTGGTTTTACTATACCCATTATTATCTTAGCAAGTGTTGATTTACCACTTCCATTAGGTCCTGTAATCACAGTAAAATTATCATCAAATTTAATATTGATATTATCAAGTATTTGTTTTCCATCTTTTTTATATGATATATCAATTAATTCTAACATTTCTTTTGTCCACCTCTTATCTTACAATCTCTACAAGATTCATTTCTAATATTAAAGTTACAATCTAATTTATTTAACTCAAGCACTTCATAAATATAAGATGCAATTTTATTCATACTAGATTCACTAATAGATTTTTTCATTAATGTTGCTTCATCTTTGGCTGTTTTTTCATCTATTCCAATTACATCATGAAGTAATATATAAAGAATGTCATAATCAGCAAGAACCCTACGAGCACGAGTTATGCCCTCATTAGTTAGTTCTATATGACCATATGTTTCATATTTAATTAAATTATTCTTTGATAGTATATTTAATTGTTTAGTAACACTAGGTTTTGAGCATCCAAGTCTTTCTGCTATATCTGTTACTCTCACATCTTCATTTTGTTTCTTTAAAACATAAATTGTTTTTAAATACTCTTCTGTTGCCTTAGATATCATATTTTTTCTCCTTTGTTAACCACAGTTAACATTTTACTAGAATAATTATTAATAGTCAATTAAAAAACTCACAAATGTGAGTTATTTTATAAATTTAAACTTACCTACCACAGGTAGTTCCTTAGATAGTCCATTCATAGTATTACTCATTCCAAAAAGTATAAGTAAGAAGCATAAGAAATATAATGTATAAATTGTTATTTCTATAAATGCAGGTGTACTATTTAAAACTAGACTTCCATGATTAAATATTAGATTTATTATTTTATTTAGAATAAATATACAAACTGTTATAGCTGTAATATTAAATCCTTGATTAACATGAAATAATAAATAAGGAGATTTTTTATGTTTAGAAGTTGCTATAAAATATAAACATACAAGAGGAATATAACTGATGGTTGCTGATGTTTTGAACATTTTAATTTCATCCTTGGTATATTCATCTTTATGATCCTTAGTATCAACAAAGTTTTCTACCGCATTAATTGTTTTATCAGCAAGATCTACCCTATCAATAACTGGATTTACAACAGTTGGTTCAACGCTTGGTGTATTATTAACTTCAGGAGTAACTGGTGTTATTTGATCTGGATTAACTTTATTTAAATCATTAGGGTTACCATCAAATAAACTTTTATTCTCATTATTGTTTAAATCGTTATTCATATTAATCACCTACTATAAATTATATCAAAAATACTATTAATAATAAATAGAAATATGTTATAATACATTTGTGATGCAGGAGTTGCAGGAGTTGCAGGAGTGGCGGAATGGTAGACGCAGTAGACTCAAAATCTACCGATAGCAATATCATGTGGGTTCAAGTCCCATCTCCTGTACCACTTTTTTTATGTTATAATATTTATGGAGGTAATAAAATGAATACTTTTTTTAAAAATTTTTTAATAGTCTTGTTTTCAATAATTATTGTTTGTCTTATATTCTTATCATATTTAATGTGGAATGACAAAATTGATTTTGGTTCAAAAAAAGTAGTTCTTATGTATGATAATACATTTGAAGAAACAATTGAAAACATAGAAATAACAACTACCAGTTTAGACATAAAATTTGTAGAATCCGAAAATGAAAATACAAATGTAAAAATATATGAACATGAAAACAGCGAAATAGAAGTCAGTGTAAAAGATAAAAAACTTGTTATAAATGATGAAAAAGATAGAGACAATGTTTGTTTCTTCTGCTTTGGAAACACAAAAGCAATTATTTCACTACCAAAAAAAGAATATAATTTGATGCTTGTTAGTACTAGTGGAGATATTAACTCAAAAATAGATTTTAATAAAACAGAAATAGTTAGTACTAGTGGAAATATAAACCTTCATAAATGTATAGATACAGATATTACTGTTACAAGTGGTGATATATTAATTGAAGAAGCAAACAACATTAAAATAAACTCTACCAGTGGAAATATTAACATCGCAAAAATTAATGATAGTGTAAAAATAAAAGCAACATCTGGTGATATTAGAATAAATAGATTAAAACTTACAAAAGACTCTAATATTAAAGTTACAAGTGGCAGTGTAATTATTGAATCACCATCAAGAGATATTTACTTTAACGCAAAAGCTACAAGTGGTGATGTTAAAATAGCAAGAAATAATCGTCATGCTGAATATGAACTTAAGATTAGAACAACATCTGGAGTTATATTAATAAATTAAAAAACATATCAATGATATGTTTTTTTAATATCCTAAATCTTTGATAATCGATTTAACTTCTTTTCTATATTCTGGTTTTACCTGTGTATAAACAACTGTATCATCTATTCTACACATATAAGTAAATTTTTCTTTTGTTCTAAGAGAATATCTTTGATAATGTTTAAATGATAAACTAACATATCCACTCAACTTACCTTTTCTTTCAGATTCAATAGCATTTCTTGTTGAATCAAATGCATCCCTTGCAGAATCCTCATCATCCATTACATAAAAATCAATATATACGTCATCTTCTTTTTCTGCTCTTAAAACTTTCTTAAAATTATAATCACCAGTAACATCAGTTACTTCATAACCTTTTTCTTTTAAAACACTTTCAAATTTACTTTCATTAATCTTAGTACATCCAGATAGTAAAAATATTCCAAAAACTATTAGTACTAGCTTTTTCATTACTATTTTTTCCCTCCCAAGAAATCTCTATAATACTCTTGGTTAGCTCTAAACTCTTGATCCTTAGTAGTCCATTTTCTTCCATCTAATGATGTAAATGGTGTTGGACTATTTTCATTTCCATTTCCACCATAATTATTACTAAATCCCTTATTAAATCCATTGTTGTTTGGATTATTAAATCCATTGTTTCCAAAATTTTGATTTGGTAATCTTAATCCTGGTCCACCAAAACTATTTTCCATAATTTATTGTCCTTTCAACAATTCTTTTAACATCTCTTTCATTAAATGGTTTTTGAAGCATATCAACTATTTGATAAGTAAATGCTTTATTAATTGTATCTTTATCATCTGCTCCTGTGATGATTGATACAGGATATTTAGCTAATAAATCATTTGTCTTTAAAAAATCTAATACTTCAAATCCATTAACACCTGGCATATTTAAATCAAGTAAGACACCTTTTATTCTATTTTCTTTACTTAATTCTTTAATAGCTTTTTGTCCATCATTTGCTAGTATTACATTAAATGTGTTATTAAATACTTTTGATATAAAGTTAAGTACCATGTCAGAGTCATCTACTACTAATATAGCATCCCTATCATTATTAACTTCTTCATGAGTTTCTTCTTTTTGAACTGGTGCTTTTTTCAAATATTCTAGTGCTATTGTTATAACATTTTTAACTTCTAAAATTAATTCTTCAAAATGTTCATTTACATAATCTTGATTAGAAGCTTTACTTTCCATTTCATGATTTAGTGCTAATTCTGCTAGAGTCTTAAATCCTAAATATCTAGCATCACTTTTAAGCGAGTGTACACTAATTGCATAATTAGCCATATCTCCTTCTCTTTTGAACTTTGCTAAATCATTAACTTTTGGACCTACTGTATTTAGAAATTCTCCAAGAGTTTCATCATACATTTCAATATCTCCTAAAAATTCTAAAGCACTATCTAAATCAACACCCTTATTTTTTAAAATACTTATATCATTCATATTCGTCACCTAATATAATTATATCATTAAACCATATTAATAGTAAATAAAAACTACTTTGTAAGTAGTCTTATTTTTTCATTAATAACATTAATCAATTTATTAATCTTTTTATTCTTATTATTTGATTTTTTTTGAATCAATAAATACTTATTTAATAGGAAGTTTAAATATTCTAAGTACATATTAGAATCAGTATGATTAACTCCAAGTAATAACTCGCTTTCACTATATTTAGTATTACCATTTTTAAATATTATCAAATTATAATATTTGTTGTTTTCTTTTATTATTTGTTCACTTTTAACAATATAACCCAAATTATTCATTTCTCTTCTTAATACATCATGATAGTTATTTGATATTGTTATTATTTTATTAAATCTTACATTTGTTTTCTTGAAAATATTAATAATTGTCTGAGTTCCCATACCAGCAAGTACTAAAGTATCTGCTTCACCTTCTTTAATATTATC
>JAEEGL013526357.1_pt1 | contig 10100 bp, 5 predicted proteins | sample 9134231 | NCBI WGS metagenome assembly JAEEGL01 (sample SAMN16246548, study PRJNA631951) | gut metagenome | biome: gut microbiome; feature: rumen; material: fiber-attached | host: Bos | place: Iran: Karaj | collected 2018-10 | reverse complement strand
CGTACGCGAAAGCAAAACAAAGAAACCTGTACAGATAACTATGATTACCACTTACGGACTTTCAAAGGGCGGTTATTCCGACGATATTAGCAGTCAAGTAACAATGGAAGACTTGTTTAAGGAGCGCATTGAATAGAAGTACCACAAGTTTAATTATCAGCACATTACATCAATTTACAAAATTTCGATAGTGAGGAAATCTGCCTAAAAAAGTGAGATTTCCTCACTATTGACCTGCACAATTCTATAAGCAATGCTCCTGCAAGGGAACGGCAAAGCCATTCAACCCCACAAACCTTAAACTATTAAACCTTCGAACTTTAAACCCTTGATTTGTTCGGTTTTCCACAATAGAAACTTGCCATAAACAAATTTTCTTCTGTTTCCGTTTTCTGCAAGCCTTGCAGAAATCCAATGTGCAAACAATTGCTTGATACTTTTGCGAAGAAATTGTTAAAGAAATTAATAACTTTAAAAACTAAATTGAAATGAAACAGATTTTTTTGATGGTAAGTTTAGTGCTGATTTCAGCATTAGGATTTGGACAGATGCTTAACATGAAAAGCGGAAAAGGAAACAAGGCGGAAATTTTCGTAAACGACAACGCCAACTGCAAGAAAAACGAAGCAGTAACAATCAACATCAGTGCATCGTCGGGCGACCTTGACAACCTGAAAACTGCATTGCAATCTTCTTTGCAAAAGTCAGGCTACAAAATGACCGCAAACAGCAGTTCTGCAAGCTACATCCTCGACATGAACTTTCTGCTTGTTGGAAAATTTGGTGGTGGATTTCTTTACCAAAGTTGTGTCGCAAGTCTCAACGACCAAAATGGAGAAATTGTCATGACAATTCAGTTTGAGGAGAAATTGAGCAAAGATGTTGTCGTCAGCAAGGTGACGGAGCAGATGAACAAAATCTTCAAGTAGAGGCAAAAACAAAAGGTCTTCTTCGGAAGGCCTTTTGCTTGTTACAACAAATGGAATAGGTACTATGACGGATTTTCACATCGGACGATTCATACAGCAAAAACTTCGCGTGGATGGGCGCAGCGTAACATGGCTTGCACAGAAATTAAATTGCAGTCGCACCAACATATATCTCATATTCAAAAAGAAACACCTTGATAGCGAAATACTAATGAGATTATCGCTTGCAATGAAGTTTGATTTCTTTATGTTCCTATCCGAGGAGTATAACATAAATATAAGACAATCTATGCAGGAAACACACCGTTAAAATGCTAAAGACAAATTAAAAATGGAAAAACAAAGTGATATTAATGAATACGAAGAACTACTTGCGGAATGGGAATCTTTTATGAATTGGTTGCATACCGAGCATAAATTCTACACTAATGCCAATGGCAGAATATTAATTCATGGGGATTTGTTGCCGATAAATATGGAAATTGGTTCACCAGACGATGCTGTAGAATGGCATACTTTTAATCTCAACAACAATGAATTTGTACAATATCACATTGCAAAAGGATTGTTCGGCAAGGACGGATTTCCTTCCGAAAAGATGTACGAAATTACCGATTTTATTGATACTTGTGATGCAAAAATAATACAGATGATGGAAGAGATGGACATGAATGTTGTTGATTCCATTGATATGTTCAAGGATCGCCACAAAGAAAGAGAAGAATGGGCTGAAGAATTTAAAGTATTGAAAGAGAAATGGGAATATGAAGAAGAACAAAAGTGTAAAGAACTCGAGGCAAAACAGTACCGCTTTTTTAACGGACTGGAACCCGATGTGCGTGACGACAATACATTTTGGGCAACAATAAAATGGTAAAAATTCCTTTCAAAGCATTATGATTTTCGCTACTTTTGCCATCTAATTTCTACGCAAATGAACACTTTCTACATAATGTTATGCTGTTACCTAACATTGTGCATAGGATGCTCATGTGTAAGAGTAATGCGATTTCTTTTCTATGATATACTAACTAAAGTTCGAAATGCATTTAGGTTTCTTTGGATTTTTACTTTGTGGGAAATTGTCGCATTTTCTGTTATTATATCCTTTTCTTTTATTGTTGTTTCTGTACTTGTTTTTATAAGCTCACCTTTCTTATTGGGAATACTGATGTGCGTTTCTTTAATAAAAAAAGAAGGGAGCATATCATACACGGATAGACTCTATCTATATATGGTGCAGGCAATTATTAAAACTGAAGATAAACTTAAATTGAAAGAATCAAAAGTCCAGTTGCCATCTCCCTGCATAATAAAAATTCCACAATTAGATTATTTTGAGCCAGATAAGTTTCAGGTAATATATATCGAGAACTACTACAATAAAAGCAACAACAAGTTCTTCAAAAAGAAGTACAATAGAATATGCTCACTTTTCAAGAAAGAGGCTCGTGGAAATTTTATAGACAAACTAAAATTTGAATACCTTCCTAAAACTCTTTCTATAAAGCACATAAAAGAAATTGCCGATTATTATACCCCAAACAATCAAAACTGGAAAACGCTTGCAACTAATTTGATTTCAGATTTCAATAACAAATTTCTGTCCGACATATACAAATACAACAACAATTTTCCTTCTCAGATAGCAGGTTTCATTAGGTTTAAGAAACGGGACACCTCTTTGGGCAACAATCTGGTATTCTCATATTTTCCAATAGAGGTAAAAGACAGGAGAATTTCAATTTCTCAGATTGTAAATTATATACAAAACATTGCCGATGAAGATGATGGAATAAGGTATTCAATAGTGCCTCTAGATTTAGAAGAAGAACAAACATCCACAACTGAATCTGATGAATACTTTGATACATATGCCTACCAACTCATTGACGAGATAAAAGTAAGGATTGAGAAACTTAATAATTTAGGCATCAATAGTTTTGTCATAAATAAATTGTTGCTTGCCTCGCCACGCCTTAGCCGTCTGCATATTACCGCCGACTATCGCATATTGCTTACCGACTACGACAAGGAAATAAAGATGACACCATTGCCCAAGGCGGTTTTCTTCTTCTTCCTGCGTCATCCCGAAGGCGTTGTATTCAAGCACCTAATCGACTACAAGGACGAACTTCTTGAAATTTACAAGAACTTGACAGTCAGCGAAGACGAGCAAAGAATTAAGGATAGCATTGACAGCATTACCGACAGCACCAAAAATTCAATCAACGAAAAATGCAGTCGTATCCGCGAGGCTTTCATAAGGGAAATAAGTTCCGAAATTGCCAAAAACTATTATGTGACATTAAAGTATGACTACAGCACCAACCCTAGTTCTCTCGATGGAAAATATAGTGAAGAAGAAAAGAGAAGGCTGTGGAATGAACCCAAAATAAAGCTTATTACACTTGATAGGTCGATGGTAAGCGATGATTCGGGGATAATATCATCAAATGCATAAGTTTTCCAATTTAGTATGGCTTGGGCTGCAAAATTTCATTACATTTGCAAAACCTAAATTTATCCATATATCTATATGGCACAATGGAATAAAGACAAAAAAACTTCATTGTTTGCCAGATGTAGAGGAAACTAATTGGTATACTGGAACGAGAAGATTGTTATGGTCTATTCAGAAAAAATACAACATGTGGAACATTTATCCTTTGAGTCAATAATCAAGATAAATGAGGAACTTGTTCCAAGCCAATATAAAAGGAATCCATGGGATTATCCCGGGATGGATCGTGGTAAGGCAATATTAATTAACGATGAACAATTGTCTGCTTATATTGCTGCATACGGAAAAATACATCAGGATAAAATTAATGAAGTTCTACCTAGACTAACATTATCTGATTTTCAGAATACAGACATTCAAATTTTTGACTGGGGTTGTGGGCAAGGATTGGCTACTATTTGCCTATTTGATTTCTTCAAAGAGAAAGGAATTGCTCTTGACCTTGTAAAAAAAGTGGTTTTAATTGAACCGTCAAAATTGGCACTAGGTAGAGCAAAAATTCACATTGGAGCATATCTGAATAGTGATGATAAAATGTTGCTTGTCAATAAATATTTGGATGATGTGTTAGACGATGAAATAAAATCAGAAACTCCGATAACAATTCATTTGTTTTCCAATATTCTTGACATTCCATCTATTGACCTTCAACAACTTGCTCTCAAAATAAAGAACAAATTATCTGGCAAACACTATTTCATTTGTTTGGGACCATTGTATTATATGAACAATAGAATCGATGCATTTTGGAATTATTTTAGCGAAGCCACTATGATTTTCGAGAATGCTCATTTAAAACAAGTATATAATAAAAATGGTGAACTTGTCAAAACATATAAATATACAGCAAAAAACAGGGTTTTTAAGATTGATGGTGATAGTTGCGAGCTAATATTTGTTGACTACTATTTGCCAAAACAGTTCCATGCGGCCTATCAACTGGACTCAGTACAAAAAATCTTGAGTTCCGAAGTTGATGCAGAAAAACTCAAAGGCTTATACCGAAGTCTGTCAGAGTTTGAAATACAAACCCCATTTGATATTGGAGCAAGCATTTATGAAGATGTTCACCCTGTTTTAGCAGTTCTCAATAATATAATCACACGAGGGTTGCCTACAAAAGCTAGTCCATATATAGAAGAGGCATTTGCAAGTTTTGGCAACCGCAAAAATGAAGATGATTTAGGTGCTATAAACTATTGTATCGATGGATTGAATTCGAATGATTTATTTCTGGCGATGCACCTAGTGGACTCTCGTTGGAAAATTTCAGACGCAAACTACAATTGCAAGGTGTTGGATAGCGATTTGGAAAAAGAGTTTATTACAAAAGCAGCATTACCCATAATTCGACAACTGATGCAGCCACAGAGAGACCTTTCTTCCATAACAAATAAAAGCTCGCAACATTCCCAAAGGGTTGACTTTGCCTTTGAATATCCATATCCGACAAAGGACATCAATGGAAACAACAGAAAAGGACATGCAATTGAACTTGATGGTTTTAAATATCATTCTGGTATATCTCAACAGTTTTTTGACCAACAGCGCGTTAACGAATTGGTTAGTTATGGTTGGTATTGTGTCAGATTAAATGAAGACGAAATAAACATACCGTATAACGATTTTTATATAGGTAGTGAATATGTACAATTGACGGAGAAGGCTTATTCTCATAAATTCGATACTGATTGGGTAAAATCTTTACAACTTGTTTTGACGCCTATAGCAATTGCCAGGATGGAAAAGACAATCCTTGAAGCATTGATAACTGGTAAATTAGACATCCACGCAGATAAGTGGAAAGTGCTTGCTATTGAACACGATGTGCCTTGTGTAGCATTGGCATTTGAGGATTTAAAAACAATGTTCAATCATATCACACATCTTACTGAAAAGTATTCTAGCCTGAGTTTCCCTGAAGTAGAATTGACTATTATTAGCACAAAAGAATTCGCTAACTCTGCTTTACATTTAAACAATAAAACATTGCCTTTTGGATATAAGTCAAATTATGAATTTGACATGGTAATTGATTGCGCTATATTGCGCCGCGGAGGATTGGAAAAAATTGATTTCAGCCAATATCGATGCAAAAACAATTGCTATTTCAACATCCGTTCGTCACATTACCATAGGAACGAACGACAAATATATACTTCTGACAGAATTATTTATAAGCCATTGGTCATTTCTAACGCTCAAGGCAAATATGACGATATTGAGGAAAATGTTAAGCATCTCAAATACTTCCTCAATATTTTATTTAGGAAATCTGAATTCCGTCCTGGACAAACACCGATTCTCAGCCGCGCATTGCAAAACAAATCCGTTATAGGTCTATTGCCAACTGGTGGTGGCAAATCACTGACATATCAAATTGCAGCTATGCTTCAACCTGGAATAACATTGGTTATCGACCCTTTGCGTTCATTGATGAAAGACCAGTACGATGGATTGATAAAAGCAGGTATAGACACTTGTACATATATCAATTCTGCGATTGAGGTTCCCAAGGAAATAACAGACAAAAAAGCAATTGAAAAATATCGAATTGAAGAGCGAGAACGCAGAGCGCAACGCATGGAAAGTTCGGAATTACAATTCATATTTCTTTCTCCAGAAAGATTATCAATAAAGAATTTCCGGGAACGATTAAAAAATATGCATGGTACTGGAGTATATTTCTCGTATGGTGTTATTGATGAAGTACATTGTGTGTCGGAATGGGGACACGATTTCCGATTCTCTTATTTGCATTTAGGTCGTAACTTATATCGAAATGTATTACCGAAGCAAACAAAGGATAATGATGACAATAATCACATTACATTGTTTGGCTTAACGGCAACAGCATCGTTTGATGTACTTGCCGATGTAGAACGTGAATTGTCGGGCAACGGAGCTTTCCCTTTGGATTCTGACACAATTGTTAGGGATGGAAACACGAACAGATTCGAATTACAATACAAAATTGAACCTGTCCAGATTTTATTTGAAGAAAACAAAAATGGCACCATTAAACTAGATGACTTTTGGGAACAAAACGATGGCAAGTGGAGCAAAGTTAATGCCATGCATCGTGCAAAAAATGAAGCTTTAGAAGATTTGATATCAAAAATACCTGTCTATTTAAGCGATTTGCTGACCAATGATTCTGTTCAAAGGATAAGGAATGGATATGAGGAAGGTCCACGGCACGACAGCAATGTTAGTTCTGCTTCGTTGCTGGTTGACATACCCTCCGATATGTTAGAAGTATCAGATTCTTATAGTTATGGAGGTATTGTGTTTTGTCCTCATAAAAAAAATACAGGTTTATCTGTATTTGTAAATGCAGATAAGTTGAAGGTTAATCATCCTGTTGCTGCAATTGGAACATTTGTTGGTAGTAACAATGATGAACAAAATGATGACGATATAGAAGATAACACTTCTGAAGACGAGAATAAAAAATCATTTGAAAATTTGGAGCGATTCCGCGACAATAAAATTTCCTTAATGATTGCCACAAAAGCTTTCGGTATGGGCATTGATAAACCGAATGTTAGATACACAATCAATATGAATTACTCCAGTTCTTTGGAAAGTTTTGTTCAAGAAGCTGGACGAGCAGGTCGAGATAGAAAAATGGCATTGTCAACCATAATGTTTTCTAAATATAAAATCGCTAGACTTAAGCCTACTTCTCGACAATTCAGTAATTGGGAAAAAAATAGATGGTATGATGCTAATAAAATAGACCTCATTGCACAACAGAAAAAAGTTCCTATTTCTGATTTTGAAATATGTGATGAAACTTCTGATTTGGTCAAACTTAAATGCAAGCAATGTGGGGATTATTGCAAGCGTTTTGAACGTCAATCATGTAATACAGAGTGTAACTATTACGATAAATGTAAATTAGAAATAAAGAAAGAAGATTGCAAGCAGCCGTGTAAAGAACTTGCGAAATGCCCTTTGGCTCGTATCCCAAATGAAATGCGTACTTTGCGTAGTGAGTACAACGGAAATGTATATTATAATTTCATATACGAACACTTGCATTTACTTAAATCGCAATATTCGTTTTTAACCAATGAAAACTATGAATTTCTCAATACAGATTACGAAACTGTAATGTTCTTTTACAACAATAATTTCAAAGGAGAATTGGTTGAGAAACAATACATGTATCAATTATTGAGCAAAAAGGAAATGGATGTGTATGTAGGAGAAGAAACAAAGACGAGTGTTGCTCCAACAATTCATGGTTTCTTGGCTACACTACAATCTGTTGACATCGGTGTAGAAATCGTATCTTATATTAATTACGCAAATGAATATGCCGACATTGCTAAAGCCATATACCGGATGTGTTGCATTGAGTTGATAGAAGATTTTACTCAAGATTATAAAACACATCAGTTTAGAATAGTTTCTGTAAAGAAAGCCGAGGGTGAGTATTATAACGCACTTGAAAGATATTTGCAGCGTTACTATTCCTCCGAAAGAGCAAAAGAACTTCTTAAAGATGTCACAAAATATAAAGGAGAAAATGAAATACACAAATGTTTGGGGTTCTTGACTCACTTTATTTATGATAAGATTGCTGTAAAAAGGAAACGCGCTATTGATGATATGCATTCTTTTTGCATACATGGAATCAATGAGAAAAAAGATTGGAAAGATATAAACGAAGAACTCAAAGACGAACTTTATTTCTACTTTAATTCAAAATATGCAAGAAGAGGATATGTTACAGAAAGTGGTTTGAATTATTCGTTGACAGATGATACAGAAGAAGGGAAAATTTCTTCACCAGAAGTCCTTTTTAAATATATGAATGTTGTAGATAATGAATGGATTGCTAATAATTCGGAATCTGGCACAACGCAAATTGATAATGCCAAACATCTTTATGGTGCAGTTCGCTTGATTCGTAGGCAGATAACAGATGACAACGCATCTATATATATGCTAGCAGCATTTTGCCTTATGTTTCTAGGAACAAACAACAATAAGGTTCTTGAAAATGAATTAGAAAATATGTACATTGATGGAATGAAAACATTATATAAAAGTATAAAGGACAATAATATTTTTTGGAAAGAAGTTTTTGAAAAATTTAATCGAAATCAATATGTAGCAATGTATTTTGACAATAATGGAGCATTGCTAAAATCTGCAACTATTTTGGAAATACATCAACTCGAATTAGAATCAATAAAGACCAAATACACAGAATAAACATGGACGAAAGAATAAATCAGGCATTGCAAAATATTGAGAATGATTTGCAAAACATAAAATCAGCGAGAGAACAAGTAGAAGAAGTCGTTTCTGATTCTTCAAAACTTCAAGAAAAAGTTGCTGTATATGTAACAAAGGTATCTGAAATATCAAAACAACTGGAAGAAACTTTATCGAACATTTCTAATGAAAGAACGCAAACTATCGAAGAATTCAATAGTTCTTTTATTGCATTAAAAGACTCGTGCGATAAATATACGGCATCTTTCGGTGTAAAAACTAAAGAAATCGGTTCAAACTTTGAAAAATTATCCGATGAAATATCTTCATCTTTTCAAACAAAATCAAATACTATTATATCCGATTTTGAAACGAAATCGCAAAACGCAACGGATGTTATAAAATCGGAAATGTCAAATCTACATGATAATATAGCAAAACTTAATGAAATAGAGAAAGATTTGGTTTCATCAATCGATGTCGTAAAAACACTAAATGACGACATTGAAAAACTAATGAAAGAACTGAATGATTCTCAATCTGCACAAGACGACGACCTTTTAAGTATAAAAAATGGCATTACAAGATTATCTGATGAAACATCAGGCATTAATAATAAGATAGAATCACAAGGAATTTTATTAAAATCATTAGAAGATAATGCAAGAAATTTAAAAGAAGACATTAATTATTTATCAGGAAAGATTATTTCAATATCCCAAAACATTGACAATATAAAACAAAGCATTCAAAATTATTCGGATAAAATAGATTATAATACAACTGCATTATCAAATGAAATAAAAAATGCTAATAAAAAAACAACAGAAATGTTTGATGGCAAATTCAAGACATTACTAGCAATCCAAATAGCAATTGGTGTTATTATAATTGTAACTATGTTTATCATAAAGTGATTCGTTTTGATAGGACTATGGTAAGCGATGATTCGGGGATTCTGTAGATAATGCTCGGTGTGCCTCAGATTGCGGAGATTTCGCAACGGAAAATCGTGAAGGAATAAAAATATTTGTGTAAAACAATCTGTAGCGACGCAATGCATTGCGTCGCTACAATATTGTGTAACAATTAATAATTCGAGGTAAAAATCTTTTCCTACAGTACATTTTTTATGTATTTTTGCGGTTGTCACAAAATTGTTATGATGTTGAATAAATTGCGCTTTTTTGTCGTAGCGCTTCTTATGGGAAGCCTTATGGTTTCGTGCAGCAAGAAGGCTGAACGCTTCGAACTGCCAGAAGAAAATCTTGTGGAATATGTAAACCCGATGGTGGGAACCGCCGAACACGGTCCCACCTTCCCTGGTGCAGTTATGCCTTTCGGTATGGTACAGCTTAGCCCCGATACACGCCTCGACGGCTGGGACGGTTGCAGCGGCTACCACTATACCGATT
>JAEEGL012725383.1_pt1 | contig 10100 bp, 3 predicted proteins | sample 9134231 | NCBI WGS metagenome assembly JAEEGL01 (sample SAMN16246548, study PRJNA631951) | gut metagenome | biome: gut microbiome; feature: rumen; material: fiber-attached | host: Bos | place: Iran: Karaj | collected 2018-10 | reverse complement strand
ATCTATCATTTGTTGTGCTATTAAACATACTGTTTTTAATGGAAAATTTTTTTGACATTGTTGAAATAAATCTTCTAAACTTTTATCAAGTAATTCCATTATTAAAACATTATATTCTCCACTGTAGCCATAACTTTTAACTGCAGGAATTCCGACTATAAAAAATTAATTATATAAAAGATTATATATTAGATTATTTTTTTTTTACATCCTTTTAAATAACTTAGAATATATGCTTCTTGTTCTAATAATTTTTGACCTGAATTTCGAGGTTCCTAATTTTATAATTAATTAACTTTTTTTTACCATTTTTAATGCGTATCGTTCGTTTGTTTGTGTATTTATTGCAGAATATATTTTTCCAAATGATCCTTCTCCTAGTTTTGTTTGTACTTTATATTTGTTGAAAAATACTTTTCCTGAAAATGAATCTTGTTGACTATGATGATGATGGTGATTTTCCATTATTTATATATATTATTTTTTTATTTTATTTATATATTTTGATTTTTTAATTTCTTTTTTATTTTCAATAAATAAATTAAAATATTTGATAAATTTTAATTCGTTGAAAATATAATTAACTTTTTATTTTTATGATTTAAAAATTTTAAATTTATTAAACAAATTTTTAATAATATACAAAACAATAAAATCAATAATATATATTAACTAACTTTAAAAACTATAAAGAATGTATCATTATTTAAAAAGATAATTTTAGTCCTTACCCTAAAAGAAAAAAAAAAAACCTGAATAAAAATTCCATTTTTTTAAAACAACCCTATAATTAAAAGTACTAAATAAATAAAATTAAATTTCAAAAATTTTCCATTACTAATAACAACAGAATAAGGACCATACTTAATTAAATCACTGTAATAAATCGGAGCAGGTAACTGATTGGTACAAGTAATATATAAATTATAATTTCTTTGAATTTTTAATTGTTCTCTTTTACCATCATCAGGAACTTCATATTCAATTCCAACATTATCAGCTGGAAAAATACCACAATTAGTATCATAACTCATACAACTTGCAACATCTTCAGTTTGAGGAGTACCTCTTTCTTCTAAAAATAATTTCCAATAACAATTTACTGTTAATCCATTTGTATTTGAATAATAAGCTTTCCATTTTCCATATCCTGTTTGAGTTATTGGTTTTAAAACTTCAATTTTTATATTTGATGATTCTAATTTTTCATCTTGATAATTTATTTGTCTAAATCCTGAATTATATTTAATATCATTTCTTTGTAAATTTGTATTTGCTAAATTTGATGTTTTTAAATCAGTTATAAATGTATTAAATACTATATTTAAATTATTTGATGATGATTCACAAATTCGATTTGATGTAGCACATACTGTAAAAGCTTTTTTTTTACCTGTTGAATTATTATAAACTTCAAATAATCTATTAGCAACACTACTCTCTTTCCAATGATCAGAACATTCCTCAGCTAAACAAAAGAAATAATTATCAATATTATATCCTGGAGCTCTATAATAACCACTTGCATCTGTACAAATAATACATCCATCTGAATAATAACCACCATTAGAACCATATAAATGTTGACAATAATTAACTAATGCTTTTTTTATATTCTCAGTTGGTGTTGTTGTAAAGTAAAATGTATAACATTGAGCATTTTCAGGATATATTGTTGCTATTCCTGATGTAATTGTACCATAACCATCTGGGACTTTGTCACTTGCATCCTCTACATTATGATATTCTGTTGATTGGAAATCACATGCTAATTTATATTCATAACCACGGAGTAAACCTTGGAAATATAAATATTTTTCTGTTGTTAATGAATCGAAATAAAATGTTGCATATCTACGAAATATATTATTATATGCCCATATTTTTTTTGACATATATTCATAGTGTGGATAAGCTAATGATGTTGCTTCATCTAACGTTAAACTAAAACATTCTAATTCACAATATAGAAATGAGGGAGTATAAGATGTTCTTACTAAAATTTTTATATCATTATTTTCTAAAGTTGGATCATCTTTTGCATTAAACACTGTTACTTGTGAACTTAAGTCAATTGATGATGAAATTGTTAAAGTTGAAAAACCATTTGTTTGAGAAACTGTAAAAGTATTTGGTGAAATACTATAGCATTTATTAATAAATTTTGCAGTGAAAATTTGATCTTCTAAAAGTGCTGTAGTACCTACTCTTAATGTGGTATAAACATTAGTAATTCCTAATTCTTTATTTGTAATTGTACCTGGACTAATATTAATAGTATCAATTTCAGTTAAATCACTTACACTTATTCCTCTCTCCCATTCAATACTTAAAGTATCTACATTAGGCTCACTGAAATAATAATATAATCTTAAACTTGCATATGTTGGAATTGATATAGGACTATTAAATGTTATTCCAGCAGTATTAATTAATTTAACAGTAATAATTAAATTTGGAGGTGGAATATAATCTTCATTATTACTTTGAGTAGGTGAAATAGCATATATTCCTTCTGGTGTTGTGCATGGTACACCAATATAAAAAGGCATTCCTTCACCATATAATGTAGGAACAATATAATTTGATTCTAAAGTACTTAATGGACTTGGGAATGTTAATTTATTATATGTAGGATATAAATATGCTTTTGGATCTGGATGTGATGTATGAATATATGATAAGTAATATCTTCCTGGTTGGAAAAATGCTATGTTATATAATGACTTAAATTCTATATCAATTATATATTTATTTTGATTTATTATTTTATTTCCACGATACCATTGATATTTATTTTCTCTTTCATTATTATCTTGAATTATATCTGAAGTATATGTATTACCATTTAATCCTGTAGTATAATAATAACTATTCTCTACATTAACAGCAGTTATTTTAAATGGATTTGTATAACCACTTGAAGGAGGATTATTTGGATTTATAATTGGTCCAATAATAATTAACCAATATTTAAATAATTTACTAGTAGAAGTAGAAGGGGTAACAGTATTAATTATAATATGCAATCTCCTACCATAAATTTTAATATCCTTAATATTAATATTTTGAACAAGTGAAGGAACAGTATTTTCATCAGTACCATATTCTCCAATAGTAACAGTTGGAATAGCATTAATAAATAAATTATATTCTTCAGGAAATTCAACAATAATTGAACTTAGAGAAGGTAAAGTGGCATCTCTAATAATACAATATCTATTACCATAATCAAATCCTACTTTAAAAGTAAATGTAGCAGATTCTCTTGGATAATATGTTGAAACTGGATTAGCAACATGATAAAATCTTAATCCACAATATTTTTGAGGATATAAAAAAGTCAATGGTGGAAATTTACCTTTACCACTTATTATATTTGAGTAAATTCCATATGTATTTATATTTAGATAATTACATGCATAATTTATTACATTTGGAGTGAATGGATTTACAAATGAGGTTATTAAAATTTTTTTTGTTGATGATGATTTTATTTCTGCTGATAAAATTATTGTTATTATATTTGTATCTTCAAATGAACATGTTATCATTTTATTTAAGTCAACATCATAACATTTTACTTCATTTTGATTTGTAAATGAAATCTCATCAGGTAAAAATAATCTTATTGCATTAATTGGATGAGAATTTATTACACTTGTTATAGAAGTTTTTGTTAAATCAAATTTAAATGTATAATCACTAATATCACCATAAATATTTGAAGTTAATGATGAAATAGTACTTATTTCATCAGTGACTACAACTGATGTAGGCTCTGTTGAAATTGTTTGATAATAAAAAGGTGTTCTTATATCAGTTGAAAATATTACTTTTGTATTTACTAAACCACTAATTTGAACATCCATAATTCTTATAATTTGATTTACTTTAACTGGTGATAAATAAAAATATAATATTGTAGTCATTGATATTGATGCTTTATAAATTCTTTTATCAATCCATGCCGCAATTTGATGTTTAGTTGAAGATAATTGTATTATTTTACAATTATAAATTAAACCATTTCCATTACTCCATAATAAATCATAATCAATAGTACTTGATGTAAATTGCTCAATTTTATTAAAAGAAAATTTACATGTTGTAATATCATCAATTAGATAATCAGTTAAATCAATATTAATAAAAACTTTCATTCCAGGATGAGCTTCTCTAAAAATTTGCATTTCTAATTCTAATTTATTATAAGAATGTAAATTATATGGTTCTAATAAATAAGTAGCAGTAACTTCAGGAGGACTAAGAATAGTACTCACTGAACCAAATGTATAAAAAGTATAATCAATAATATTAGAAAAAATAATTGGATTAACATAATCATTTAAACCTGAATTTTGATTTGGAAGTTCAATTTTATAATTTTTAAAAGTAAATATTTTATCATCATATCCATTAAGCATATAACAAAAAATATCAAAAATAGTATTTTCATCAACAATAGGACAATTAATTTTTCCACTACTATCAGTATCACAAATAGAAGAAATATAATTAGCATTATTAACATTTTGAATAACACAATGAGAATTCTGAATTTGAATATTATCCTTATCAAAAATATCAAAAGAAATAATAGCATGTATAGGTAAAACTAATTTATTAGGAGCAAGAAAATGTAATTTTAAACTAATAGCACGATCATCAGTAACTTGAATAGTAGAACCAAGTGAAATTGAAGGTCTATCAACAGCATAAAAAGTATCATAACTCCAGTGACTAATTACATAAGAATTTGAATCTGTAACATAATTTGAAAAAAAATTTATCGAATCATGATTTGAACTTAAACCCCAAAAAGCAACTAAATCATCAGCACAAAATTTATTTCCATTATAACATATAAAATTATGATATTCTAATAAAAAATTAGTTTTAATTGAGATATATGGTTCATTATAATTTTCATTTTCTGGTGCTGTATTTGTTACTTCTAATTTACTTGAATGAATTCCTGTTATTATTTTATACCATGTTTTACCAAAAGCATAAAATGGTGTTGTTGAAACATATGTTGATATTTGGAAATTTATTGATGTTATTGTTGTTGTTGATTTGAAATTTGTTGCATTATTATTAAAAAATAGTAAAAATGAATCAATTGTATCATATTGATTTGTTCCTATTGTACTTCTTTTTCCATTCCAAATTCTTAAATTACGACTTCCATCACCATCAATAACAAATGATAAAGTATTAAAATATGATGGTTCATTATTACCTTTTTGATGAATAACCATTTTAGTATTTGATAATAAAATTCTATTATATTGATTATCATTAATTTTCTTTGTTAAAAATCCAGTAAATCCATTATTACCAAAATCAACCATTGAATTAAATTTACCATAAGCTCCAATAAAAGAGGGAAAAACTCCTAATGAATAAGGTGCACTATTACCATTACTAGTATAAAAAGGACAATAATAAGGAATATTTATAGGCAAATTACTATCAGATAAAAATGAATGAATAAGTGTTTTTTTTTGTAATACTAATAAGCTACCTAAATAAAATAAATAATTAGATGATAAACTTTGATAAATTGAAGTCATTGACATTGCCATAGTATATAATGGTGAACTTATATCACTTTTTAAACTTTCTTCTCTTTCAGTATAAAAATTATTTATTCCCATAGAATGTTGATTTGTATAACCATATGAATTACTATTAGAATTTAAATTGGAAACTGGATAATTTGATGCAATTGAACTATAATCACTTTCAATTAAAGATCCTAAGAAAATCCATAAGAAAAAAGTATTTGAATTAGTATTTGCAATAGTATCTGTAAATGATTTTTTATTAATTTCAATTAAACAAACACCAGAAGTTTCATCTGGATTCATAAATGAAAAATGATTAGTAATAACATCATTTAAATCATCAAAAACTAAAGAAGTAGTAGGACTAATATCATTAAATACACCACCTTCAGGGAATAATTTAATAAATCTCATTACTCTTAAATAACGATTATCATTTGAATCAGAACTATCTTCATATTTAATTCCAATAATAATTTCAATTGGAGTATATAATGAAGTAATTTTTTGATTTAAATTATTATATCTATGACAGGTATCAGCATAACCAAAATATATATAAATTGGTGAATCAGTTGAAATTTGAGTTAATAAAGTTTTATCATCACCAAAACTCCAATCTCCAGTTTTTAAATAACCATCTCCATCATATGTCCACTCAACATTATTAATTGAATAAAGGGAATAATCATTTACTTTATCAATTACTTTTGAATAAATTGCAGTTTTATCTGATAATATTGATAAATTATTTGTTATCCAATTGTTTCTTTGAGGTGTTTTTGAATTTCCTTTTGGACCAAAAATTTTTGTTGTTGATGAATCTTTTGAATAACCAAAACCCCATGACACAAAACATTTATTTGAATATTCTGTATTTTTTGTAAAGAATTTTGATGAATATTTTGAAAAGAATTTTGCTTTTAAAGGAGTTAATTTGCCTCCTGAATTTACTCCCATTCCCATTGGGAAAAATTGACCTAATTTTTCATAACTTCCTGATGGTAAAATTAACTTATTTCTTAATAATACACTATCACTTTCAGTTATTTTATTAGTTCTTGAATAAATATATTTTTCATTAAAAATTGAAGTAGATGAGGAAGTATCATAATATAAATTTTGTAATAATGAATTAGATGAAAATTCTCCTGCATTTAATGAATAAATATTCCAATCAAAATATTCTCTATACATCATTTTTTCTGTTAATAAATCACTTTTTGGTTGATAATTAAATTGTGATGATATATAATCATCATATGAAAAAAGATATCCATTATAATTTCTTTTACCCATATATGTATTATAACAAGTAATTCCAGTAGTAGTTACAACATCATTTAAAAATAAATTACTTTCATCAAATCTACTTTCACCATAATTACTAGTAATAATATCATTATATATTGATAAAGAAAATTTAATTTCTGCTTTTGAATTAGGTCCAAATATATATTGATTATTCTTTGCTCCACATTCATCAAAAAAAATCCAAACTGTAAATTCATATTTATTATTAGCACTAAAAGTATGAGGATAATAAAAGAAAATTCCACTTGATTTAGTAGGATCATCATTTTTATATAAAATAGGATAACATTTTGGTATTGTTTCCATAGTAATATGACCAAGAGATGAAAAATCACAAGATGGAGAAACAAAAGTTACATGTTTTCCTATACCAGGATTACTTTGTTTAATTACAATATATTTATTAGAAATATCCTTATCTCCAATATTAAGTGTAAATTTAATTTGAAAAGCACCAGATTGAAAAACATCATAAATATCTTCAATTGCATTAGTTTCTGAATTTACAATTGTTTCAGGATGAATTACACTTAAAGTAACATCATTTAAATTAATACTAATATATAATTTAACATGTCCATAAATAACATATGAATTTCTATATCTTACAAAAACTTCAATATAACATTCTGAATTAGTAGATAAACAAACTTTACTTTTAGTTAATAATTTTTTAAAATTTAATTCGTAACTATCACCAATAAAATTATCATATGAAGAATCTAAACTAAATCCTATTACTTTTCTATCATCATCTTCTTCTAATTCATGTATATTAATATTACCTGTTGGAATATTAGTTGATGCAACTTTTAAAATTTCCATTGTTGATTCACTATTAAATTCAATTTTATCTTTCGGATATCTAATACAAATTATATAATTCTCCCAATTAAACCAATCATTAAAAGATAATGTTACTTTAAATTCAAAATTATCATTTATATCTAATTCAAGAGGTGATGAAGATAATGAATGTACTGAACCTAAATTAACAGAATTAGTAACAACTTTATTATATTTTGGTAAAATTAAAACATTTGGAAAATTACCAATATCATAAATTTCTTTTGAAGGAATATTTTTCGAAGAAGAAAAAACAGTAAAAGATAAAATTTTATCCATATAAAGTGAAGTACCTTCATTAATAATATCATCACTTAAGCTTAGAATTAATTTATAATTAAATCCAGGTAAAAAGACTTTTGAAGGTTCTCTTGATATTATTTTACAATAAGCAATATTATTTTCTGCAGAAAGACTATCACTTAATTCAGTATCAATAGCATCACTATAAGTAGTTGAATAAGTTGCTTCAATTGGAATTGAAATTGAATTTTCAATTTGAATTAAAGAACATGAATGTTTAATTGTTGTACTTGAAAAACTAAAACTCTCATCATTGTCAAATGTATTAAATTTAATTCCTATATATTGTAAATATGTTGCTCCTATTCCAATTTGAATTGGTATTCCATTTTTATCAGAATTTGATGGAAGGTAAAAACGAAATGTTAATTTTGTTCCTTTTTTTCCTATTGGATTTAAGTATGATGGTGATATTTCTAATGGAAGTTTTGGATCTGGGATTATTACACCTGTGTTTACTTTTGTTAGAAGGATTAATATAAAGATTATTTTGAAAAGTCCTTTTTTCATTTTTTTTAATTTTCTTTTTATTATTTTTATATTATATTTGGTAATATTATTTGAGAATATTGTTATTTTTTCAAATGAATAAAAATTTTTATTAATTTTATTACTATTTGAAAATTTTTTTTAATATATAAAATTTGAAATAATTCTATTTATTGGTTTTATAATTTTTTTAACTAAAAAAATGTTAACTCAAAATTCAAATAAGAAAATAAATAAAGAATCTTCATTTTCATTTGTCACAAGAAAAATAACAACTAATTCAAAAATAAACCAAAATAAAATAACAGTAATATATGAAAAAGAAAATAAAAATAAAAATGCTATAGTATCAACAACAACTTTTTGTTTAAAAGACTCACAAGAAGATTTTAATCAAAATTTAAAACCATCTTTTTATAAAGAAAGTGAAAATAATAAAGAAAATATTAAACCACATAATTTCTTTCCTCAAAAAAAATATCATATATCTGTTCCTTCATCAACATCAACAACTGAAATTTATAGTCAAAATGAAAACAAAGAGAATAAAAAAGAAAAAGTTTTATTTAAAGAATTTATTAGAAAAGAATTAAATTATCCAAATGAATATATAAAAGAAATATTTTCAAATTTGATAAAAGATTCAGAAAAAATAAATTATTCATTTGAAAAAATAAATTTAATGCAATCAAAAGAAATAATAAAAAATAGAACAATATTAATTAATTGGTTATCTGCTTTTCATTTACATTGTCATTTTGATGAAATAACATTTTATTTAACAATAGATTTAATTGATATTTATTTATCAAATAAAAAAATATCAAAAGATTTTTTTCAATTATTAGGAATAGTATGTTTTTGGATTGCATCAAAATATAATGAAATAAATGTTATTCCTTTAAATTATTTAGAAAATTTAAAAATTTATAAGAGAGAAGAAATATTAAATTTTGAATTTGATATTTTAAATATTTTAAATTATAATATATCAATTACAACTGTTTATGAAATTTATAGATATTTGAGTATTGGTTTCTCATTTAGTCAAAATGATTTTTATTTTGGTTTATTTATGTTAGAAGTTTATAAATTAGATATTAATAGTACTAAATATAATTCATTAATTATTGCACAATCAATTTGTACTTTAGTATATTACATTAATCATAAAAAATTTTTAAATTATGATGAATGTGGTTTTAAAGATGAAAAAGACAAAATTAAAAGTTGTGTTACAGAAATTTTTGAAAATTGTAAAAAAATAAGTTCTTATCCTTTTTCAAATGTAATTAAAAAATTTTCAACTGAAGATTATAAAAAAATTTGTATTATTTATAATATTGTGAATATATAAAAAATGAGTTTTAAATTTTTTAATTGTGAATATTATACTTTATACTTTATCTAATTATCAATTAATTATTATATAAATAAAATAAACAATTTAAAAATTATAATTTATAAAATTTATATTTCTGATAAATCTGAATTAATATTATTTTGGCTTTTTGAATTTTGTGATAATCTAAATTTTTCTTTTTCAATTGTATTTAAATTATATGTTATTTTATT
>JAEEGL012643223.1_pt1 | contig 10100 bp, 15 predicted proteins | sample 9134231 | NCBI WGS metagenome assembly JAEEGL01 (sample SAMN16246548, study PRJNA631951) | gut metagenome | biome: gut microbiome; feature: rumen; material: fiber-attached | host: Bos | place: Iran: Karaj | collected 2018-10 | reverse complement strand
TCCGATCCCGGCAACTGGTTCCTTTTCGGCGATCAGGTTTCAAAAGTGACCGCGAAAAACGGCGTGCTGACGATCGACGCGCAGAACGGCGCGCTTGAGGCGCTCTGCGATTACGGCGCCTTTGAAGAGAATATTCGCGTCGCCGCCGGCTTCAAGGGGACCGGCGCGTTCCGCGCGGGGATCGAACTGGCGGTTCAGGATTCCGGGGCGCGCTACTACGCCGAGTTCCGAAACGACGGCGTTTCGCTCTACTATGTCGACGAGGGGGAGTCGTTCATTCCGCTGCACAGCGTCGGCTACACGTTCGCCGCGGGGAGGACCTATACCGTCTGGATGCAGCTTGCCGGCGGCCAGCTCGCCTGCGGGGTCCGGTCCGAGACGCTCATCGCGCTCGACGAGACGCGCCTTTCGGGCGGAGGCGTCGGATTCTACGCCTCGGGCGGCATCGGCGCGTTCTCGGACATTCGGGCGGAGTCCGAGCCCGTACGGGTTGAAAACACCGTCGATCTCCCCGAGGCGGGAAAACAGATTCTGATCACCGATTCGGCGACAGGACTCTCCTACTGGCTCTTCATTCCGACCGACACCTCGGCAGGGACGAAGGACGGTTTTCCGCTGATGCTCTTCCTTCACGGGGCCGGCGAACGGGGGAATCCCGCCAATGTCAAAGTGCACGGCCCGCCGATGCTTCTCGAAAACGGATGGGCCGGAACATGGCCTTTCATTACCGTCTCTCCCAGCTGTCCGTCGGGCGCCACCTGGTCGGCATCCCAGCTTCTGAGGCTCCTCGACGAGGTCGTTGAGCGGCTCCCGGTCGATGAGAGCCGCGTCTATGTGACCGGCGTTTCGATGGGGGGACACGGCACGTGGGATATGCTCCTGGCGGATCCGGACCGTTTCGCCGCCGCCGCGCCGATCTGCGGCTGGTCCGACCCTTCGCGCGCCCCGCTTCTGGTCGACGTTCCGATCTGGGTTTTTCACGGCGACGCCGATACCCAGGTCAGCTGGAAAAACAGCTCCAATATGGTCGACGCGATCCGGGCGGCCGGGGGGACGAAGGTCGAGTTCACCCTCTATCCGGGGGTCGGGCACAACAGCTGGACCGTGACGTATAACAACAGGGATCTCTACACCTGGTTTCTGCGGCAATCCAGGTGACACACACCGGTTCCGGATATTCAGAGGAAAGGTTTTATGTTCAGACGCCTTCTGACGCTCCTTCTTTTTTCCGCGTTTTCGGCCGGCGCCCTTTCCGCCGGTACGGTGCAGAATCCCCCCGAGCCGGGAAAGCAGATACTCTGTACGATCCGCGGGCCGGCCGGCCAGCCCTACCGTTCACCCGAAGAGGCGGACCGCCCGGGGGACGACGTCGCCGTCGAGTCGGAAGAGACAGTCGATCTCCGTTACTGGCTCTATCTGCCGGTTGACGAGTCGGCCCGCTCGCCGAAAGGGTTTCCGGTTCTCCTGCTCCTTCACGGGGCGGGAGGCGGCGACAGCATCGAGGGACTGAAGGGGTTCGCCTTTCCCGGCCAGCTCGGGCCCGACGCCTTCAAAACGTGGCCCTTCATTACGGTCACCCCCGCCTGCCCGGCCGCATCGCGCTGGTCGGCCGAACAGCTTCTGCCGATTCTCGACCGCGTCCTGGCCGAAACGCCCGCCGATCCGGACCGCGTCTATGTGATGGGAGTCTCAATGGGAGGGTACGGCACCTGGATGATGCTCGTCAAGGCGCATGACCGGATCGCCGCCGGGATCCCCCTCTGCGGCGGGTGCGATCCGGCCGAGGCGCGGCGGCTCGCCGATATGCCGATCTGGGCGTTTCACGGTGAGGAGGACACCGTTGTCCTCCCCCGGCGGAGCATCGATATCGTCCGCGCGATCAAGGAAAGCGGGGGAGAGAAGGTCCGCCTGACCCTCTATCCCGGCTGCGGCCACGACTGCTGGTCCCCGACCTTTCGGAATCCTGAAATCTACAGCTGGCTTCTTGAGCAGAGTCTCGAAAAGCGCCGGTCGGCGGAACCTTGAAATCGGGAAACCGTTCGGATAGAATCGTAGAGGTTATTGGTAAGGGGTGTTTCCCGCAGTCAAAACATGTTGTCAAGAAGAGGAGTTTCCCGATGCTGATGAAAGTGACAGCGGCCGCTTTTTTCTGCGGCTGCGCCCTGGCCGTCTGGGCTGCCGGTGAAGGAACCGACGCCCCCGCGCCGGGCAAACAGGTTCTTCGTTCCATCCATGTTCCCGCGTCCCAGTGCTTCTGGACCACCGGGGATGTCGACCAGCTGGGGGAATACCTTCCCGCCGATCCGTCCAAAGAAGAGGAATTCTGCTACTGGCTCTTCCTGCCGACCGATCAGTCGGCGAAAAACGAGAAGGGGTTCCCCCTCCTGGTCTTTCTGCACGGGGCGGGGGAACGGGGCAATCCCGAAGCGGTCAAGGTTCACGGTCCGCCGAAACTGGTCGAAACCGAAGCTGGGGAGACCTGGCCTTTCATCACCGTCTCTCCTTCCTGCCCGGCCGACGGGTACTGGTCGGTCGATCAGATTCTCCTGGCAATCGACAAGGTGATCGCCGAACAGCCGGTCGATACCGACCGCGTCTATGTGACCGGCCTTTCGATGGGCGGGTACGGCACCTGGATGCTTCTGGACAGGGCGGGCGACCGGTTTGCCGCCGCCGCTCCCCTCTGCGGCGGGTGCGATCCGGCCAAGGCCTGCAAAATGCTCGATAAGCCGATCTGGGTCTTCCACGGCGATAAGGACGGCGCGGTCCCGTTCGACCGGAGCGTGAAAATGGTCGAAGCTATCAAAAAACTCGGAGGCGAGAAGATCCGGTTTACCGCCTATCCGGGGTATGGGCACGACTGCTGGACCGAGACGTACAACAATCCGGAGCTCTATACATGGTTCCTGAGCCACTCGCGCTAGAAAAAAGAGGATTTTTCCGATTTGACGTTGACCGTTTTCCGGAAAAAAGGTAACATACTTCCATGCTTAAACGAGGGCGGAAAGCCCGGTTCAAAAAGCCGGATTTCTCCCCTCTTTTAGCTTAGGTTCCACGGATGGGAACCTTCTTTCTGCACGGAGGCAGAACTTTTTGGCGGCCGCAGGAGATTCAACGGCCGCCGTCCGAATCGGGCGCCCGGCGGGCGTCCTTCCCGGCGCAGGAGGCGCGGGGAGAACCGGCAAATCCCGAAGAGGAACGGATTCCTGAACTTCGGGTTTTGCACGGGAATTTTTCCCGGTTTTTTTGGGAAATTCCTCAAGTTGCCCCCTTCCACGATTCTTTTCTTGGATTATACTTGTCGCATATATTTGCAAATTACCGGCAGCGTGGTTTATTTGTCGGCCTGAGGAACGCCCTTCTTTCAAACGGGCTCACCTCGCAGTCAGGCGGTTTTGAGTGTTTCAGGAAAGACCGCTTCGTCTAAGCCTTCCGCCACGTTTTTTCCGCCTTCCTCTCTACACATTCGGGCGGACAGAAGCCGGCGACTGCGAGTATCAGAGAAACTTGGCAATCAGGTAATCGGCTCCAACAACGCCTTAATCATTAAGGAGATTTCAATGCCCGCGGACAAAAAAGAAAAGAAAGACATCATTCGGATTCGAATGGAAGCTTACGATAACGCGATCCTCGATCAAAGCGCTCAACAGATCATTGACGCCGCGAAACGGGGCGGCAGCGAAGCGCGGGGGCCGATTCCGCTTCCGACGCGTATTGAACGCTACACGGTTCTTTCGAGTCCCCATGTCGACAAGAAAGCCCGTCAGCAGTTCGAAATGCGGACGCACAAGCGCGTCATCGACATCGTCAACGCCACCAACAAGACGATCGATGAACTGAACAAGCTGACCCTGCCGGCCGGCGTTGATGTCAAAATCAAATCCGTCGGCAAGTAAGCAGCCGGGTTTATACTTTTTAATCAGACGTACCGGCCCCGAACCAGCCTAGACGCATCACAGAGTTCAGGGCCGCAATGCGCAAAACAGAACAGGAAAAAGAAATGGGAATCGGTTTACTCGGACAGAAAGTCGGTATGACCCAGCTCTACACCGAACAGGGGGCGGTGATCCCCGTGACGGTGATCCAGGCTGGTCCGTGCAGTGTTCTTCAGGTCAAAACGCTCGAAAAAGACGGTTACGAAGCTGTGCAGCTCGGTTACAAAGACAAGCCGATGCGCCTTGCCAGCCGCAGCGAGCAGGGGCATGTCGCCAAGCTCGAAAGCAAGCGTCAGGCCAAGCTCGCCGAAAAGGGCGTTGAAGCGGTCGCCAAGGCCGAAGTCGCTCCCCAGCGCTACATCAAAGAGTTCCGTACTCCGGTCGCCGGTTTTGAGGTCGGCCAGAAGTACGATGTCGACGTTTTCAACGATGTCATCGCCGTCGATGTGACGAGCATCAGCAAGGGCCGCGGTTATTCGGGCGCCATGAAGCGTCACAATTTCTCCGGCCAGCGCGCCACCCACGGTGTGAAGAAATGTCACCGTCATCTCGGAAGCACGGGCTGTAGTGCGTATCCGAGCCGCACTCCCAAAGGGAAGCGGATGCCCGGGCAGTATGGCAATACCCAGTGCACCATCCGGAACCAGAAGGTCGTCAAGATTGACAAAGAGAACAATCTCCTTCTGATCCGCGGCGCGGTCCCCGGTCCGGTCGGCGGTCTGGTCACCATCCGTCCGACGAACTTCCTGCCGGCGCCCAAGACCAACAAATGGCGTCTGGCGTAATTCAACAGCAACAATCATTTGGGAATAGAGTGGCTATTATGGCAAACCTTCCGATCTACGATAAAACCGGGGCCCAGGTTGGCGATTTTGAAGTCAACACCGAAGCGATCGCTCCGAAAGGGATCAACAAGCAGCTCCTTCATGACGCGGTGGTCATGTACCAGGCGAATCTCCGTCAGGGTTCGGTGAAGACCAAGTCGCGCCGCGAAGTCGCCGGTACCGGCAAAAAACTCTTCCGCCAGAAGGGGACGGGGAACGCCCGCGCCGGTATGCGCCAGAGCGGCGTTCGCCGCGGCGGCGGTCATATCTTCGCGCTCCGTCCGCGCGATTGGAGCTACCGCCTTCCGCGCAAAGCCCTGAAAACCGCTACCAAGATGGCGGTTGTCAGCAAAATCAACGAAAACTTCGTGAAACTTGTCGATGCCATTTCGGTTGACGCCCCCAAGACCAAAGAGATCGCCTCTTTGCTCAAGAATCTTTCGATTGACTCCTCGCTCCTGATTGTGGTCGATTCGTATGACCTCAACATCTACAAGAGCGTTCGGAATATCCCGCGCGTCGACGTTCTCCCCGTGAGCGACCTGAACGCGTATGCGGTTTTGCGTCCTAAACAAGTTCTGATGACCAAAGCCGCGATGGAAAAGTTTGTCGCCAATGCGACATCGGCGGCGGAGTGATCCTTCGCGAAAGCTTGAAAAGAGAATCCTAAAACAACGGAAACCGAAAAATGGCACGCAACAAAGATATCACCGAAACCCGTCTCCAGCTGGAACCTTACCAGGTTATCCTCCGTCCCATCGTGACGGAAAAGGGTTTCTTCAACTCGAACCAGCGGAACACCTACACCTTTGAAGTCAACAAGCTGGCTTCGAAAGAGCAGATCAAAAAGGCGGTTTAAGAGCTTTTTGAGGTCAAAGTCGTCAACGTGACGACCCAGAACCGCCAGGGGAAGCTCCGCCGCACCCGCCGCTCGGTCGGCCGGACCAAGTCGTGGAAAAAGGCGATGGTCACCCTCGATCCGGAAAGCCGCATCGACATCTTCTAAGATGCCGTCCGCACGGGTGCCTTCGGCACGTCAGCAAAACGAACCACAGTTTTACATAAACGAGAGAAGCAATGGGAATCAGAAGATACAAGCCGAATAACGCCGGGCGCCGCAACATGAGCGTCAGCGATTTTGCCGAGCTCACCAAAGGGGCCGCTCCCGAGAAGAGCCTTCTTCGCGCCAAGCGCCGCTGCAACGGTCGCAACAACCAGGGGATCATCACCGTCCGTCACCGCGGCGGCGGCTGCAAGCGGAAGTACCGCCTGATCGACTACCGCCGCAACAAGGACGGGATTCCCGCCACGGTCAACTCGATCCAGTACGATCCGAACCGCAGCGCCCGTATCGCCCTGCTTTACTACGCGGACGGCGAAAAACGCTATATCATCGCTCCCGACGGTCTCGAAGTCGGCATGAAGGTCCTCAGCGGCCCCGGCGCCCCGCCGACGGTCGGCAACTGCCTTCCGGTCAGTGAGATCCCCCTCGGTACCGAAATCCACAACATCGAGCTCCTTCCCGGCCGCGGCGGCGTGATGTGCCGCACCGCCGGCGTCAAGGCGGTTCTGGTCGCGTGCGAGTCGGGCTGGGCGCAGATCACCCTGCCGAGCGGTGAAATCCGCCGTATCTCGAGCAAGTGCCGCGCCGTGGTCGGTGTGGTCGGCAACAGTGACCATATGAACATCGTTATCGGAAAGGCCGGCCGTGTCCGCTGGATGGGCCGCCGCCCGACGGTCCGCGGTACCGCCATGAACCCGATCGACCACCCGCACGGCGGTGGTGAAGGGCGCACCAAGGGCGGCCGTCATCCGGTCAGCCCCACCGGGAAACCGACGAAGGGCACCTCGACCCGTAACAAGAAAAAGCCGAGCAACAGCGCGATCATCCGTCGCCGCCGCAGCCGCCGCTACGGCATCCTGAAGCTTGGGTAATCGTCGGCTTTCGGTTAACGTCAGATAAACAGAACTAACAAAAACATACAGTCCAGATAACAGGCGGGCAAATAATGAGCAGATCGCTGAAGAAAAGTCCTTACGTCGTCGCGAGCGTGTATGACAAGGTGATGAAACTCGATCAACAGAACAAAAAAGAGCCGATCAAAACTTGGGCGCGCTCCTGCACGATCCTCCCCGAATTTGTCGGTCACACCTTTATGGTTCACAACGGCAAAGTCTTCGTGAAGGTCTTTGCGACCGAAGAGATGGTCGGGCACAAACTGGGTGAATTCTCGCCGACGCGTGTTTTCCGCGGCCACGGCGGGAAGGGGAAACGTTAATACTCGCTTTCTAAACGGTTTGTTCGTTTCAGATAAAAAGATTTAGGTGTTCAGATGGAAGACTCCAGCATTGTCAAATATACCGCTAAGCACAAGTTCGCGGTCATCAGCGCGCAGAAGGTCCGTCCTTTCGCCAACCTGATCCGCGGCCAGTATGCCGATGACGCGATGAATATTTTAAAGGCGTACCCGAACCGCGGCGCCCGTCTGGTCGAGAAGGTGCTCAAGAGCGCGATGGCCAACGCCGAAGACCGCAACGAGCCGGATCCCGAAAACCTTATGGTTCTTGAGGTTCTGATCGACGGCGGCCCGATGTTCAAGCGTTTCCGCCCGAAGGCGCGCGGTATGTCGAGTGTGATCAAAAAGCGGATGAGTCACATTACCGTCACGCTTGGATAATCGTAAACGCAATTTCACATTGAACATACAACATTAGAGGACCGCGAGAGTCACTATGGGCCAAAAAGTTAATCCGACTGCATTCCGGACCGGGATTATGGAAGACTGGAAAAGCCGCTGGTATGCAGGCAAAAAAGAATTTTCGACCCTTCTGGTCGAAGATAAAAAGATTCGCGATTACATCAAAAAGGCGAAGGACAGCGATGACCGTCCGATGTACCCCGCTATCGCGAAGATCGAAATTGAGCGTACGCGCGACGAGGTCCGCGTCACTCTGAAAACCTCCCGCGTCGGCGTGGTGGTCGGCAACAGCGGCAAGAAGGCCGAAGAGCTCCAGAATCAGCTGCAGCTGATGACCGGGCGCCGGATCAACCTCGACGTTCAGGGTGTTGATAATCCCGAGACTTCGGCGCAGCTTGTCGCCGAAGATATCGGCGATCAGCTGATCAAGCGCGCCGGGTTCCGCCGCACCATGAAAAAAGCGATGGAAAACGCGATGAACGCGGGCGCCAAAGGAATCAAAATCCAGCTCTCCGGCCGTCTGGGCGGCGCCGAAATGGCTCGCCGCGAAAAGCAGTCGGCGGGTTCGATCCCGCTCTCTACCCTGCGTGCCAAGGTAGATTACGGGTTCTCTGAAGCGAAGATCGCTCAGGGACATATTGGAATTCAAGTTTGGATCAATCAAGGCGAATATAACAGCGAGGACGACAACAATGGCCAGAATGCCGAAACGGGTAAAACATCGAAAAATACAAAGAGGGCGTATAAGAGGTGAGGCCACGCGCGGCCAGACCGTCGCTCTCGGAGATTTTGGTCTTCAGACGCTCGAAGGCGGTTGGATCAGTGCTCAGGTTATTGAAGCCGGCCGTATCGCTGCCCAGCAGTACCTTCGTTCCGAAGGGAAACTTTACGTGCGGATCTTCCCCCACAAGTCGATCACATCGATTCCGCTCGAAACCCGTATGGGTAAGGGAAAAGGGGAGCCGGAATACTGGGCCGCGGTCGTGCGTCCCGGAACGGTCATGTACGAGATCAGCGGCGTTCCCGAAGAAACCGCGAAGCTCTGCTTCAACCGTCTGGCTCACAAACTCCCCGTGAAATGCAGAATGATTCGGCGGCGGGTGATCTGACGCGCCAGGCGTTTCCCGCGAAAGAGTCAACTCGAACCGAATTGCAAGGTATAAACGATGAAAGCGAAAGAAATCAGAGAAATGAGCCAAGAGCAGCGCGCCGCTCTCCTGAAAGAGACCGCCGATAAGCTCTTCAAGCTTCGGGTTCAGGCCAGAATGGAACGCCTTGACTCGCCGAGTGAAGTCGTCAAGGCCAAACGTCTGATCGCCCGCATCAAGACGATCGAGACCGAAAGCGCTCAGAAAGAAAGTTAATCATCAACGAGACAAATCATAGTTTTCGATAGAGGACGAAAATGCCTAAGATGAAAGTTGTTGGTGTCGTTAAGACCGACAAAATGAAGAAGACCCGACGGGTTGAAATCCCCCGTCTGATGAAGTATCCCAAATACGGGAAATTCGTCAAGGCGCGGACGGTTTGCTACGTTCACGACGAAAACGAAGAGTCTTCGGTCGGCGATACCGTAGAGATTGAGGAATGCCGTCCGATGTCGAAGCTCAAGAGATGGCGCCTGGTCAACATCCTCCGCAAGGCGGAAGTGATCGAACCCGAAAACTGAGACTTCCTCAAATTACCAGCAAGAGAAATCCCTAGATAAGATAGTGAGTGATCAAAATGATCCAGATGCAAACTCGTTTGGATTCGGCCGACAACACCGGGGCGAAAGAGCTCCAGTGCATCAAGGTCCTGGGCGGAACTCACCGCCGCAGCGCCGGGCTGGGCGATATCATCGTCTGCAGCGTCAAGTCGGTCATCCCCGGCAGCGCCGTTAAAAAGGGCTCGGTCGTCAAGGCGGTCATCGTCCGGACGAAAGCGCCGACCCGCCGCGAAGACGGAAGTTACATTCGCTTTGATTCGAACGCGGTCGTTCTGATCGACAACGACCAGAACCCCCGAGGCACCCGTATTTTCGGCGCGGTCGCCCGCGAACTGCGCGACCTCGGCTTTATGAAAATCGTCTCTCTGGCTAGCGAGGTGGTCTGATGAAAATTAAGAAGGATGATATGGTAAAAGTTCTTTCCGGCCGTGACCGCGGCGAAAAAGGAAAGGTTCTTTCGGTCGATCGCGAAAACAACACCGTGACCGTCGAGGGCGTCAACGAAGTCTTCCGTCACGTGAAGCGATCGCAGCGCAATATGCAGGGCGGCCGCCTTTCGAAGAGCATGCCTCTTCCGGTTGCCAAAGTCATGCTGATCTGTCCCACCTGCCAGAAGCCGACCCGCGTCAAAATGGGGCTCAACGCCTACGGCAAAAAAACGCGCGTCTGTAAGAAATGCGGCGTGGCGATCAACTGAAATTCCGCATGTCAATTTGTTGAAATCAGCCAACAACAGAAAGCAGTAAAGGAAAACGGCCATGGTGCCCAGACTTTTGGAAAAATATAACCAGACGATCGTGTCGTCTTGAACGGAGAAGATGAAGAAGACGAACGGTCACACCGTCCCGAAGCGTGAGAAGATCGTTGTCAACATGGGTGTCGGAAGCGCCAGTCAGGACAAGAAATATCTTGAAGAGGCTCTCGACGTTCTGAC
>JAEEGL012147198.1_pt1 | contig 10100 bp, 8 predicted proteins | sample 9134231 | NCBI WGS metagenome assembly JAEEGL01 (sample SAMN16246548, study PRJNA631951) | gut metagenome | biome: gut microbiome; feature: rumen; material: fiber-attached | host: Bos | place: Iran: Karaj | collected 2018-10 | reverse complement strand
GGCAGTCTTGTGACCGATGTTGACGATACGGCATATCTCAACGAGGACGGCACCGTCAAAGAGGATTTCCCCTTTATCCTCGAGGTAGACGCGAGCGCGGGCGCGGGCGACTACTGGTTCAGCGCCAAGAACATGAAGATCACTATCAAGGCTCCCGAGATCGAAGAGGGCGAGCCCGGATATAATGAGGTCAAGGCGTATGCCAAGAGCAAATTTGAAGAGTTCTATGACGCTACCGGCCCCAGTAAGGATCTCTCAGCTTATGCGGATATCGACTCGGTAGCTAAGCTCTATCTGATCAACGAGCTGGGCAAGAACTGGGACAGCGGCGTATCGAGTACCTTCTTCACTTATAGGCAGGACGCAAGCGGCGCTTATAAGTTCTACGGCTCTCCCGTATGGGATTATGATAACTCACTCGGCAACGCTACCGGCGTAATGTGGGATCTGCGCAGCATGGGCGTTACCGATTATGAGGAGTACACGGGTTGGTGGTGCCGCTATAAGGGACTCTCTAACGGCGGTAAGAGATCTTCTAACATCATCGCGAGGATCTCGCTCAACAAAAAGATCACCGAAGCTGTACCTAAGATCTGGTTCGAGAAGTTCGTACCCGCTCTTGATCATTTTTCCGGTGAGAAATACAGCATAGGTATAGACAGAGAGCTTTATACCAAAGATGAGTATTATGATCTGATCAAAGGATCTGCCGATATGAACTATACAAGCGGCTGGCTGCTCAATACAGGCAGCTGGATCGCCGATCACTCGAGCCTGTACAAGGCGAGCTATGACGCTTCGACCGAGAAGATGACTGTGGATACAGCGGCTACGAGATATGCCGATAACTTTGACGATATGTATGACTACGCGTCAGACTGGATGCTCAGCCGCGCCGCGTGGCTGTCTGAACAGTACGCTCCCGACTACACACCGTCAAACCTGCTCGGCGACGCTAACCTCGACGGCGACGTCAACAGCGTAGACGCTACATGGGTCATCCGCTCCGAGATAAAGCTGATCACTCTCTCGGATGAGGCAACGCTGTTGGCTGACGTCAATAAAGACGGCGCAGCCGATGTAGTAGACGCGACACTGATCCAGCGTTATGATATCAAGATGGATGTGCCTTATGCTATAGGCGAACCTGTCTGATAACTATTACAAAACAAATATCGAATATAAAAAGAACGCAACCGCGGTTATCTGCGGTTGCGTTCTTGCTTTAGATCAATCCGAGTATTTGAGAGCCTCTACCATATCTATCTTTTTGTTCTTTCTCGCTACCATCAGACCTACTAGCAGCGATACGCCGAAGGTCAGCAGTACCGATATAGCGTAGGTGAGAGGCCCGAGCATCAGCTTCATCTCGTATTCGCCCGCGAGCGCCGTTATCAGCCATTGCAGCACGCCTACTCCCGCCGGTATACCGATCATAACGCCGATCACCGTCAGCCAGATGTTTTGAGATATCAGCAGCCTGCCGATAGCGCGGTTGCGAAAGCCCAATACCTTGAGAGTCGCAAGCTCCCTCGATCGCTCTACATAACTCATCACACCGAGATTATACAGCACCACTATACCGAGTATCACGGCGGCTATCACGAGGATGAAGACCATGCTGTCCATGATCTGTACGAAGCTGTCGAACGATTCCATGAGCTGAGCCTTGTCCTGCTTGCCCGCTATCAGATCGGACGGCGGTATCTCGTCTACGCTTTTATCGGTATATATCGCCGTCAGGGTGTAGTCTATGCCGAGCTTGTCCGCGAGAGCGTCGGTCATGGTCACGCTCTCTGTCATTATCGCGCGGTTGTAGCCCAGCACCTTAGCCGTATAGGTGTCTGTCGAGCCGTAGGGCGAGAATTCTATCGTGTCGCCTACGGCAGCTTTGTCTTTGAGTCTCAGACACAGATATACTCCGTCGTCGCTCAGCTCTATACGCTTGTTGTCCTCGTCTATGATGTTCAGCAATCCTCCCGGATTATGTACGATATCCAGAGATACGGTTTCTCCGTCAAGACTTATGCCTGTCAGGCTCTCCCAATCTCCGCCCGCGTCTTGGGCGATCTTGATCGCCTTGTCCTTGTCGGCACTATCGTTTAGATTTATCTTAGTCGCGTAGTTGGAGATATCGTTGTCGAGCAGATCGAGAAAGCCCGCCATTGTATCTCTCATACCCAGACCGCCTACCATCAGTATCATACAGCCTATTATGCCGAAGAGCGTCATGGCAGAGCGGCTCTTGTGGCGGCTGAGATCGCGCAGGTTCCATTTTGTACCGAATTTCAGCTTGTTCCATATTCTTAAGCGTTCAAAAAGTATCTTGCGCATCTTCTTGGGCGCGTACGGTCTCAGAGCGTCCGCGGCGGTGCCTTTGAGCTGTTGTCTGACCGATAGATAGCTTATGAATGTGAGCAGGAGCACAGTGCCCGCCATCACAGGATAACAGAACGCCGGTACGGCCGCCGACCAGTCGGGCATATCGAAGTAGGTGCCCATCATGCCGTCCTCGCTCATAACGAGCTTGCATATGCCGAAGCCCAGCGCTAAGCCAAGCGCCGTTCCCGTAAGCCCGATGAAAAGCCCGTATGAGGTGTAGTGCCTGAGTATGCGCCTGTTCTTGAAGCCCAGAGCCTTTAGCGTGCCTATCTGCAGCTTTTCTTTAGTGGCGATGCGGTGCATGGTGGTGACCATGGTGAGTATCGCTATGGCGAGAAAGAGCACCGGCAGCACCGAGCCCATGGTTTTGCCCTCTTCGGATTCGCCCATAGCCTCCTGATATACAACATGGTCGTCCTTAGGCGTTACCATTATCGTCCTGCCGAGCTTTTCTTTGACGGCTTCCTCGAGGTATTCTTTGCTCTTGTCCGACAGCAGATTTATCTGCGCGTATACCTTGTTGAGAGCCTCGTCCACATTGTCGTCTGTGATGAACGCCGATATAAGCCCTTTGAGACCGTCCGCGAATTCTGTCGGCATCCCCGATTTTTTCAGCTCGTCGACGCCTGTGCCTTTCGCCTTGTCCTCAATGACTTTTTTGAGCTTTTTCGGCGTTATATAAGCGTAACCGAAGGAGCTGTAGTCGGGCATGAGCTGATTTTTGTCGGCGACGCATATCATATGCTCGCCCGATTTTATCAGACCTTCTATAGTGCCGGTTATCTCGGTGCCCTGAAACTCCAGAGTCAGTGTATCGCCTACCGAATAATCGTTAGCGGCGGCGAATTTATCGCTGAGCCAGAAGCCGTCGCTGTCCTCGTCGTAATCGGCGCCCTGAGTAACAATGAACGTCGAGACTGTGTAGTTCTCGCTGACGTCCAGCGCGAGGGCTTTGTTCTTCTCACCCTTGATATCGAGATTGACCGACAGATATCTGGTTGCCGCGTCTACGCCTTCGATATCCGCAATCTTGTCAAGGTCATCCGCGGTGAAGCCCTCCTGTGAGTACAGGCGGTAGTCGGCGTACTTTGTCTCGTCAAAGAACTTGCCCGTGTCATACTCTATGGTAGCCCACTCCATGTTGAAGCCGAGAAAGACGCCCATGCCGAGCGTTATCATGATGATCATGGATATGAACTGCGCCTTATAACTCCACGCTGTTCTCAGCAGCTTGCGTATCAGCATCACCACTCCACCTCGTCGGCGCTCATTGGCTCGGACTGCTCTTCTACAGAGCGTATCTTACCGTTTTTGACTCTTATGACTACATCCGCCATTTTGGCTATGCTTTGGTTATGTGTCACTATGACTATGGTCTTGCCGTGGTTCTTAGCCATGCTCAGCAGGAGCTTTAGCACCATGACTCCCGTCTCTGAGTCAAGCGCTCCCGTTGGCTCGTCACACAGCAGGATCTTGGGATTTTTAGCCAAAGCGCGGGCTATAGATATGCGCTGCTGCTCGCCGCCCGACAGCTCGGCAGGGAAGTTGTGCAGATGATCGATCAGCCCGACCTCGGCTATCATCTGCTTCGCGTCAATTGCGTTCTTCGATATCTCAGACACCAGCTTAACGTTCTCGTATACGGTCAGGGTGGGGATGAGGTTGTAGAACTGAAAGACAAAGCCGACAGCTGCGGCGCGATAATCCGCAAGCTCGTTGTCTGTGAGTGTGCTGATATCCCTGCCGTTTACCTTGATAGTGCCCTCGGTGGGACTGTCCAAGCCGCCGAGCAGATTCAGCAGGGTGCTCTTGCCCGCGCCCGAAGGTCCTAAGATGACCACGAATTTGCCCTCGTCAAGGCTGAAGCTGACTCCGTTGAGCGCCTTTAGCTCATGCTCTCCGCTCTTATAGCTCTTTGTAACATTATCGAACTCTACTATAGGCATCATTTACCTCCCGAACAGCGAAAAACGCTTTTTCTCATAAGGTTCTGAGGTGATTTTCAGTACCTTGTATCCCGTTTCGCCTACAGCTCTTTTGAGCTTATCTTCATCGAGCGGATCGTCGCTGATTATCTCGGTCGTACCTTTGCCGTGGGATGAAGCTACTTTCTTAACGCTGAACTCTCTGCGTATGGTATCGTTGATGTGGCTCTCGCACATCGAGCACATCATGCCGTCGATCTTCAATATGGTTTTTGTCACTTGTTTTTCTCCTTCCGATAGGGTTAGTTAGAGCTAACTTGACCGTATGAACAAAGTCAAAACAGGTTAGCTTTGACTAACTATATTATAGTATATTATTTTTCTTTGTCAATAGGGCGGGAGAGAAGCATAGTGGCGGATAACGCAAAAAAAACAGAGCCGCCCATGCGACTCTGTTTTTTGTCTGAAAATGAAAAAGGAGTAAAATCTCTGAAATGATCTTGATTATGATGCGGCTGATATCAGAATACGAAGAATCCGAGTACCCCGATCAGCACGCCGATAGCGGCTCCGCTGACTACATCGCGGATGAAGTGTACCCCCGCGAGCACCCGCGTTACGCCTATGACAGCGGCGATTATCAGCATTATTATACCGATCTTTACGTTGATATACATGAACGCCATCGCTATGATAAAGGCGCTTACCGTGTGCCTTGACGGAAAGCTCTTGCCCTTGGTGCTTTTATGCACGGGCGGCGTGTAGTTATATACCTCATACGGCCTTTTGGCGTTTATCAGCGCTCTGACTATGCTTATCACGATCAGCGTACACAGAGGTATCAGCGTGAATTTGAGAAATACCTCACTGCCTATGCCTTCGTTGATGAACAGGATGATCAGCTGGATGGGGTAGAAGATGTACATCACCATCGGCAGAACATCATGCAGAGCTTTTATAGTGTTGTTGCGAGCTTTAGTGGATGAAAAGTACGCGCTCATGTTTCTGTAGTTTTCACCTTTCATTCTGCCACTTCCTTCCTTTTCGCAGCCGAAAGCCGCGATCATCCTTTGTTTTTGCCGTGATTATATGATACCAGTCTTTTGTGTCGCCCCGTTAAACAAAAAGTGAATGAATTATTAATATTCTATGACGATTCTGCGAAAAATCGCCGTTTTCGACAGAGTGTTACATAGTTGTAATCGTATATTCGCAAATTACGGCAGCCTTACATCATAGCTCTCGAGCCAGCAGTCGAGCTGTATGATATACGCCATGATCTGCGGAGCGCGCATGAGCTGACCGTACCACGGCGAGCTTATACTGTCGGGATCCTCTATGACAGCGTTTATGCCTTCTTCGGACAACAGTGAGTTTATCCTGCGGCTCTTGTCGGACAGTATCTCGCGTACCTTTTGGGCGCACAGCCTCATATATACGGGATTATGAGTCTTGGGATAAGGGCTTTTTTTGCGATAGACGATATCTCTCGGCAGTATATCCTCAAACGCCTTGCGTATTATTCCCTTTTCTCTGCCGCCGTACGCCTTAAGCTCCCACGGCATATTGTAGGCGTAGTCTACGAGCCTGTAGTCACAGAACGGTACTCTGACCTCCAGACCCGAGTACATCGAGCATCTGTCCTTGCGCTCCAGCAGACACTGCATGAACCAGTAGTAGTTCATCACAAACATCTCGCGCATTCGCTTGTCGATCTTGCTGTCATCGGGCAGACAGTCGGCTGAGCTTATCGTGTCGAGATACCTCTGCCGCACATATTCTTCACCCTTAGGCAGCGCGCCCTTTTTCAGTACCTGCCTGCGTATGTCCTGGCTCCGCGACCACGGGAAGCAGTCTTCAAAGAGGATCTCGTGATTATGATACCACGGGTAGCCTCCGTACAGCTCGTCGGCGCACTCTCCCGACAGCGCTACGGTAAAGTCCTTCTTTATCTCTCTGCAAAACAGCAGCAGAGATGAGTCTATGTCGACATAGCCCGGCAGATCTCTCGCCTTCACGGACGGATACAGCGCGTACATCAGCTCTTCGTTGTCGATGATCACCTCACGGTGATTTGAGCCTGTGCTGTCGGTCATCAGCTTGATGTACTCATAGTCAGCGTTAGGCTGAAAGAGACTCTTTGTAAAGTACCGCTTGTTGTCGGCGTACTCAACGGAGTAGGTATCTATCGGCGGCAGGTTATTTCTTTTTCGGAAATTTGACGCCGTCTGACATATGATGCTCGAGTCCAGTCCGCCCGATAGAAAGAAGCACATCGGCACATCCGATACAAGCTGCCTTTCTACCGCGTCGGTCAGAAGATACCGCATCCGCTCTATGGTCTCTTCAACGCTGTCTGTGTGAGGATGAGCTTTGAGCCTGTAGTATCGGGTCTTGTTGAGCCTGCCGTCCTCATATACCGCGTATTCACCCGGCAAAAGCTCGTTTACGCCCGAGAAGATGCCGCTGCCCACAGTCCTCGCGGGGCCTAAAAAGAACAGCTCATACAGCCCTTCTTCGGATATCTCGGGCTTTAGCATACCGCTCTTGAGTATGGCTTTGATCTCAGAGCCGAATATCAGACCGCCTTTATAGATGTGATAGAAGAGCGGCTTTACACCTACTCTGTCCCTGCACATGAAGAGTCTGCCGGCGTTCTCTTCATATACGGCAAAGGCGAAGATACCGTTGAGCTTTTCGGCACAAGCCTCTTTGTAGCGGCAGTACGCCTTGAGCAGCACTTCGGTATCGCTGTTTGTGCCGAAGCCGAAGCCTTCGTCTTTCAGCTCGGCTCTCAGCTCATCGGTGTTGTATAGCTCGCCGTTATATACTATAGTATACTTTTCGCCCTCAAACATGGTGCTCATCGGCTGGTGACCGTTCTCGGGGTCGATAACGCTCAGTCTCCTGTGCAGCAGCGCCGCGCCCTGTCTGATATACTCGCCGTGCTCGTCGGGTCCTCGGTGTTTGATACACTCGGACATATCCGACAGCACCTCCGTCATGCCGAAAAAGTCCCTGTCTTTATCCAGCCATCCTGCTATTCCGCACATATTTTACCTCCGTACAGTTAGTTTGTTTATCGTTGCCATGAAGATCAGCGAGCACAGTATCAGCGCCGCCGAGCCCGCCAAGGTAGCTGATTTGGCGGCTGTAAGAGCCGAGTCCGTCGAGTTGAACACGCTGACCTCCAAAGGAAAAACCATAAGTAATATATATGTAGCCGCCGATGTTATTATGCCCTGTATAATTCTGAATAAGAAAAATAGTTTTTTGTTGATTATCAGATTGCCCAGCGAGGCGTATATCTGCAGGTGTACCGATATACCGCCGAAGCCGATGAAAAAGGCGATCAGCGCGAGTGGATATCTGCCGCACAGCATACCGCAGCCCGTTGTGATCTCTGTCAGCGCGGCGCAGATATCGGTCACGGTCTTATCGGGCGATACCGCGGCGATCACCTCTATCGCCGCCGAGCAGACTATCACCATAGCGCACATCGCGAAGGTGGCTTTGGATGCGTCATTCACCGATGATATCAGCAGATTCGGGCTGTTACACGAGCTTGAGCCGCGTTTCGCGTCAACGTCACATTTTATCGCCTTACCGATCATTATTCCCGTTACCGTCAGGCTGACGAGCTGCGCCGTCAAAAGAAGTATTCCCGCGTCCTTAGAGCCGAGCAGAGCCGTGCCGACAAAATTCAGCAAGAAGCCCGGACCGGCGCATACCGCTGTATATACGGTCTTTCGCGCCTGCTCAGCGCTCAGATGACCGTCCTCGTACATCATAGCCGCGGCTCTCGCTCCTACCGGATAGCCGCCGATGACCGACAGCAGTATCACAGCCATCGAGGGATAGGGAAGACCGAAGAGAGCTCTCGTGACCTTGCCCAAGGGACGGGACACGATCAGCGCCGCGCCGCTCTTGACAGCGAACGCCGATACTGCCATGAAGAAGAACAGCGACGGCACCAGCGCCTGTACGCAGAACATGATGCCGCTCAGTATACCTCTCGAGCATTCCTTTGAGAATACTACCGCGATCATTATACCCGCGACAGCCGCCGATAGGGATGCAATTTTTCTGAAATCGAATAATTCTTTGACTTTCATACATATCACCGTTAATATATATGCCTCATCGCTCATAAAAATAAATAGGTGATAGTGTGAAAAAAGATAAAAAAGAAAAATCCGCAAAACGCCGTCATACGGCTCTTCCACCGGCGCTGAGCGCTCCGTTCATCGAGCTCAACGGCAATCGCGAGCTGCTGATAGAGGGCAGCAGGGGAGTGCTCGAGTATACGCCCTCGGTGATACGGGTCAACACCGCCGATATGATAGTGACCGTCTCCGGGCGTGAGCTCGATCTCAGGTGCATCTCGGCTTCGGCTTTGATCATCGACGGCTTCATCACTGATATCGGGTTTACGATGTGAGGTACTATGCTGATTCTTTTGCTCAGATTCATCAGGGGCTTCGTCTGCTTTGAGATAAGCGGCAAGTACCCCGAGAGATTCATCAACATAACCGCGCGCAACTCAGTTCGCTTATGGGATGTAAAGCGCGGGTCACAGAGCTTCACAGCCTGTATGTATATGTCCGATTACATCCGTATCAGACCGCTCGCGAGACGCGCCGGAGTCAGGCTGAGGATAAAGTCCAAGAAGGGCGCGCCGTCATTTATATCGAGATATCGTGGCAGAGTAGGCGTAGCTGTCGGAGCCTGCGCCTTCGTCATCACCGTGTTTGTTATGTCCATGTTCATATGGAGCGTTGATATAACGGGGCTCGATGCTCTCAGCGTCAGCGATATGCAGGCTCTGCTCAGGGATGAGGGCTTGTATGTCGGCGGGTTCAAGCCCTCCCTCGACTATCAGGGCATAGCGAGGGATGTCATGCTCAGCAGGCACGAGGTGGGCTGGATGGCGGTGAACGTCACCGGCTCCTACGCCTCGGTAGAGATCAAGGAAGAGAGCCCCGCTCCCGAGGTGACCGATATCGACTCTCCGTGCAACGTCAAGGCTCGCTGTGACGGCAGGATACTCAGCATAGATACCGAGCAGGGCGCGGCGGAGGTCCCCGAGGGCTCGGGGGTAATAGAGGGTCAGGTGCTTGTCAGCGGAGTGATGACCGACGCTTTGGGCGGCGTGCGTCTGGTACACGCCGACGCGCGTATCATGGCTCAGACTACTCATGAGGCACAGTTTGCCCTTGATTCCGACACAGGATTTTTTAGACCCGACGGAGATATGGCTGTACGCCGGCGTGTAGGTATCTTGGGACTGTCTCTGCCGTATTTCTTTGAATCTGTAGATTCGCCGTACTCGTTCACTGACACCTACAGCGAGAGTCCGTCTCCTCTCGGAGTCAGACTGCCGCTCAGGGTCGATACGGAGCTTGTACATTCTTTGGAGGAGGTGTCTCGTGAGCTCGATAATAATTCTGCTATGGAATTATTAAAGACTCAGTCACGCTTATATGAGGCGTTCGCTCTCGCAGACTGTAGGGTCACTAACCGCGGCTATAGGTTGAGAGAAGCGGACGGTGTATATACTCTCTCGGTAACATATACCTGCGTTGAGGATATAGCGGTATCATCACCGATAGGTACCGATGAAAATACTCAGCTTCTCTCCGAAGACCCCTTAAAAGAAAAGGAAGAATGATCTGTCTGATCGAGATAAGCCGATGTTCTTGTAAAACTGTTCGATTTATGCTATAATCATCTTATTATGTATACAGGAAGATGATATATGCGAATCATGTGTATAGGCGATGTGGTCGGTTC
>JAEEGL011277891.1_pt1 | contig 10100 bp, 9 predicted proteins | sample 9134231 | NCBI WGS metagenome assembly JAEEGL01 (sample SAMN16246548, study PRJNA631951) | gut metagenome | biome: gut microbiome; feature: rumen; material: fiber-attached | host: Bos | place: Iran: Karaj | collected 2018-10 | reverse complement strand
TAGAATTACCAATGGTCACTGAAGATTTTCTGAAAGATATTTTATTTCTATCTAATCCACCAGCTATATTTAATTTAATTTTTGGTAAATGCATAACATCCATATTAAACCAATTACTGAATTGTTTAATATTTAGTACATCACCACGAATAATAAAATCTATTGGTAATTTGCTTGTTCCTTCCAATGCAACATCAGCAATCAAAGCATCTGCACCCGTTGCAAACGCAATTTGCACAGGATATATTTTTCTTTCTGCATTATATGGTGAAAATTTTATTACAAAAGGTATATTTGTATCGTCTGGTCTGACCCAACCAGTATATTCCAAATTATCGTCATGCACAAAACTGTGAAAACTTAAACTGTTTAGTTTATATTTTTCACCGTACATATCCACAGATATGGTATGTATTGATAATCCTGCAAATGGTAACCTGCCCATCGGATATTTATCTTGTTCATTTTTTGTCGTATCTGGTTTGTTTTCTATTTTTTGTTCATTATTATAAACAACAGATATTTTACCCATATCATCTTTTTCTATATATATTTTTGCATCACGTACAGTTATATATCTGATTACAGGTTTAGATTTTAACAAAGATAATAAATCCAAACGAACATATATTTTATTCGCAACAAATAAATTTTTATGTTTCGCCCAATCAGCATTAGAAATCCGAACGTCATTTAACTCTATTCGTGGACGCAAAGAAAATTTCCAGGATATTTTTCCATCTATTTCTATGGGCATATTTGTTGTATCCCGTAAAACGGAAAGAATATTTCCACGCAAAGCTTCTAAATTTATATTGTGCAATGCGATAATAAACGCAACAATTAATCCCATAAAGAAAACTGCCACTATTCTTAGCAACCAAAGGTAACGTCTATAAAAAGCGTATAAAAACATTTATTCCACCTATGGTAATTTAAATTCCAAAAATTGTACAACCGATTGCATAAAATCCGGCAATTGTGCACGTAATGTCATTGTTTTACCTGTTCCAGGATGCCTGAAAGTAATCTTGTAAGCAAATAAAAACAATCTTTGCGTTTTCAATAATGCACCTAAGGCCCCATCTAAATTTCCACGTGTAATACCATACAAATCATCCCCAACAATGGGTGCATGTAACGAATACGCACTATGTAACCTTAACTGATGTGTACGCCCCGTTTTTGGAGAAAACAAAATCCAAGTCAACAAACCTGACGCTTCGCCTAGTACCTTATAATCTGTGATTGCATGTTGCGGATGAATATCCACAGGTATCTTATCCCCACTCTCAAACACCTGACCTTTGATAACATAATTGTCTATTGTACCAGATTTTCTGGACACGGTACCATTTAACAAAGCTAAATATTCTTTGTGTGCAACTTTACTTTGAAATTGTTTTGCCAAATCTTGTGCTGCCCGTTGATTTTTCGCAACAACCAACAATCCACTGGTTTCTTTATCCAAGCGATGAACCAAAGAAATTTTACTGTACGGGAATAATGCAGCAACCATTTTATCTACAGATTTTTTAATTCCTGTTCCACCCTGCACTGCTAAACCGGCTGGTTTATTGAATACAACAACATCATTATCATTATGTATAATACATTTACGTAATTTTTCTAAATCAGACAAAGAATATTTTTCACCTGTTTCTACTTTGTTTGTTTTTTGATAGGAACGCAAAGTGGGCGGAATACGAATCACGTCACCAGTTGTTAAAATTTCCATACCTTTGCATCTTGAAGAATTTAACCTGATTTGTCCGCCACGACAAAGTCTGTAAAAATCACGCTGTGCCATACCAGGATAATTACGCAAAAACCACCGCAACAGACGTGTACCATCTTCTACCTTAGAAATCTTTATAAATTCAGTCATAAATTATTCGCCATACGTGATAGATATAACATTGTTGTTACCATCTACACATTTACCTGTTGCACCACTTTCTTTATGATTTGATTTAATATATCCAACGGAATCCGTCCATGCTCTGGTCTTTAATCCATCACATTCAGATTTTGATAAACCGTTTATACTAATGATAAATTGTCTAGAATTAGCAGAATCTACAGCTAATTCGTATGTTCCACCATACGGATTCTTATTACTGACCCCAATTGCACCAAAAATAATAGAATTATCTATGTTGGAAAAATCATCGTATTCACCCAATAAACTACGCACACCAGTCACTATATTAGACACATTCTCATTAACAGTACTACGTTTCTGCATATTCATAGCATAATTATACGTAGCAATCGCGGTAGCTGTCAGGGCCATCATTATAGCCAACTCGCCTATCATTTCTATCATTGAACGACCTGATTCTTGTCTCATGTTATACCTCTTATTTGATTTTTATTATTTATATAATATCATATTTATTATGAATATTCAATTTAGAGATTTAATCGAAAATGCTCCACAGTCACCTGGCATATATAAAATGTATGATAGTGACGGGAATCTGTTATACATTGGGAAAGCAAAAAATATTTTTAACCGTCTGCATCAATACATAGATATATCTAAATTGGAAACCCACAAACAAATAATGCGAACACTGGTCCGCCGCATAGATTGGGAAATAACTCGCACAGAAACAGACGCATTAATTCTGGAACAACAACTTATAAAAACACTAAAACCAAAATATAATATTATGCTGACAGACGGAAAAATGTATCCTATGTTGGCTTTGACTAAACATGAATTTCCGCGTTTGTTAAAATTTCGTGGTAAAATTTCCCAACGCAAAGATGTATATGGTCCATACCCATCTGTTTATGCTTTGAATGACACAATAAAAATCATTCAACGTGTATGCCAATTAAGAACCTGTACTGATACATTTATGAAAAACCGTTCTCGTCCATGTTTGCTTCATCAAATCGGACGATGCAGTGCACCATGCTGTATACCACAAACAAATTATGATGATAATGTACAATTAGCACGCAGAATATTAACTGGAGACAGCGAACCGATTATAACAGATTTAACCAAATTGATGAAAGAATTATCTGATAAAATGGATTATGAAAATGCTGCGGTTATACGTGATAAAATCACTGCGTTAACAACAACAACAAATCGCGGTATACGACAAAATCAACCGTATACATCAAATTTACAATGGCATAATAATATCACAGAATTAGAAAATTGGTTGGGCATAAAACTAGAATGCATAGGTGTATTTGATAATTCACATTTATTTGGTAAAAATCCAGTTGGTGCAATGATTGCTTTTGGACATGATGGTTTTATAAAATCCGCTTATCGTCATTTCAAATTACGTGATATAAAACGTGCAGGAAACGATATAGCAATGATGGAAGAATTTGTCACACGTGCAATCAAAGACGGTCCAAAACTTGATTTGATTATTGTTGATGGCGGAATTGCACAATGGAATATCGCAAACAAAGTGGCGAATGGAAACATACCAATACTGGGCGTAACAAAGGGTGAAGTCCGCAATGGTGACGAACATTTTATAATGCCAGATGGTTCTGAAAATCGTGATTTACCAAAAGATTCTGCTTTGTTTTTAATGTTACGTTTGGTCCGTGACGAAGCACACAGATTCGTTATAACATACCATCGTTCTGTTCGTGCAAAACAATTAACTGCCAGCTGTCTTGATGAAATAGAAGGAATTGGACCAGTCAGAAAAAAACAGCTATTACAACATTTCGGTTCTGTTCATGCAATTATGGACGCAGATTTCAAATCATTATTACATGTTCCAGAACTTGGAAAATCTGCTGCTGAAAAAATCTATGCATATTTTCATTCTGATATGCTATAATGACTATACTTACCAAAGGAGAATTTAAATGAAATTTTTTGTTAATTTTTTATCAGCTTTCCGTATTGCTGCGTCTTTTTTGATAATCCCTGCAATCATGATGAAATTGTATTGGGTTACGTTTATATTGTACGTGTTGGCTGCAATATCAGATTGGTTTGACGGATACCTTGCACGCAAATATAATTGTTGTTCAAAACTTGGCGGGGTCATGGACCATATTGGTGATAAATTATTAGTATGTAATACTTTCATAATGTTATTGTTAATGGCACCTACTTGGACCATTGTAATACCAATAATATTAATGATTGCCCGTGAATTGTATATAAGTGGTTTACGCGAATTTCTTGGCACACAAAAAATAGAAATGCCTGTACCAAAGGCACGTTTTTCGATGGGCAAAATAAAAACATCTGTTCAAATGCTAGCATCATGTGTATTTTTATTATTTTTCGCAATATTCACATCTGTAACCCCAACAACAAACAGTCGTATAGTATTTTATTTAATAAGCACGTTACCAAATGTGGGTATCTTTTGTCTGTGGTTTGCATTGGTTGCATCATTATGGAGTGCTATACAATACACAATCACTTTTGCACAAAAATTAAAGAAAATAAAATAACCGCAATAATAATTAAAAAATCCGCTGCATAGCGGATTTTTTGTTGTTTATACCCAACAAAAACTTGATTTTTATTTTAGCCTATAATAAAATCAGAGCAACCAAGTGCAACTTGCACAACCGAAAAGGATAACAAAATGCAACTACAGTCACAGTATAAATTACAGTATCAATACAAACTAAATAGCACAGTCCAAAGCAAGCCAAAAGAATACCAAACAACCGAAACTTCTACTAATGGCGAAAAGGCTCTTGAAGAAATCATGAAAGAGAAAAATAAATTGTCCTTGATGTGGCACGATAATTGGAATGACGGACATTATATTTAAAAACAAAATAACCGCAATAATAATTAAAAAAATCCGCTATATAGCGGATTTTCTTTTATTTATAAATTTTTGATTATACAAACAAATCTTTTACAAACTGTGCGTGTTCGGTAATAAATTTAAATCTAAATTCTGGTTTTTTACCCATTAAATCATACACCAAAGTTTTTGTTTTTTCAGTATCTTCCAAACCATCTTCGGTCTTTGGTGGCAAATCAACACGAATTAACCTGCGCGTTTTTGGTGACATAGTTGTTTCTTTTAATTGATTCGGCATCATTTCACCAAGACCTTTGAATCGCGATATTTCAACACGTTTGTTTTTATATTTACCGTTTTTCAATTCTTCCAATTCTTCATCAGTATCAACATAAACCGATTCGGTTCCGCAAGTCAATTTATACAACGGTGGACAAGACAAATACAAATGACCACCATAAATCAACTGTGGCATATATTGATAAAAGAACGCCATCAACAGCGATGCGATATGACTGCCATCTACATCCGCATCAGTCATAATAATAATTTTTTCGTATCTTAATTTAGAATCATCCCAATCTTTAGCAGTTCCGGCACCAATAATATCAATCAAATCATTTAATTCTTTGTTCGCAGTGAACCTTTCATCTGAATTAGATAAAACATTCAAAACCTTTCCACGCAAAGGCATAATTGCCTGCAACGCCCTATCACGTGCCTGTTTAGCGGTTCCACCAGCAGATTCCCCCTCAACAATAAATAATTCTGTTCCATCCACACCATGTTTAGAACAATCAGCCAATTTAGCGGGCATACGTATTCTTTTTGTTGGTGTTTTACGTGCAATATCTTTAACTTGTTTTGTTTTAATACGCGCATTCGCTAAATTCACCACAAAATCTAACAAAGCATTTGCAGTTTTTGGGTCCGAAGCCAAAAACATTTCCCATGAATCCCGCAAAGCATTTTCTGTATAACGTGCAATTTCGGGGTTTGAAAGTTTTTCTTTGGTCTGCCCTAAAAATTGCGGTGTCTTGTAAAACACAGAAACAATTGCAGCCACAGAATCAAACACATCTTCACTTATTATGGTCGCAGCCGATTTATTATTTACCTTTTCACCGTATGCCTTTAACCCCTTTGTAATTGCTGATTTAAATCCAGCCTCATGCGTACCACCATCAACCGTCGCAATCGTATTACAATAAGATGCAAAAAATCCGTCATCAGATGCCGCACCATTTTCATCAGTCAACACAGTCAAAGCCCACTCAACACGGCCACAATCATCTGGAAAATCAACCGAACCACTAAATATTCTCGGTAACACACGTGGTTTAGAATCTGTTTTTTCTGCAACAAAATCAGCAACCCCATTTGGATAATACAAAACCTGGTCAGATGGGATATTCATATCTTCTGTCAGTAAATCTGGATTGCAATGCCATTCAATTTTAACCCCACGTGACAAAAAAGATTTAGCACGTGCCATTCTATAAATCTTAATTGGCTTAAAAACAGCATTTTCCCCAAAAATTTCATCGTCCAAAGTAAATCTAATTTTTGTTCCATGTGCTTTTGTTTCTGCACCACGTTGAATAGACGATGTTGTTTTTCCACGTGAAAAAGTTTGATGCCATTCATAACCATCCCTAGAAATCGTCACAATCATTTCAGAAGACAAAGCATTAACAACCGCACTGCCCACACCATGTAAACCACCACTGGTTTTATAAACATTATTGTTAAATTTTCCCCCAGAATGAAGTGTAGTCAAAATAACCTCTAACGCGGATTTACCTGGATATTTTGGATGTTCATCTACTGGTATTCCGCGTCCATCATCTGTGATTTCAATTGTTTTGGCATCTATTAGGTTAACGGTTATTTTCTTGGCAAATCCAGCCACAGCTTCATCAATGGAATTATCCATAATTTCTACAGGCAAATGGTGCCATGCTTTTTCATCAGTTCCACCAATATACATACCCGGACGCAACCGAACTGGTTCCAATCCTTCCAGAACTTGAATATCTGATGCATCGTATTTATTCATCACTTTTCTCTGTTTTTATCACAATATTATTAGAACATTTTCCAATTTGGTGCAAGCAAAAGTATTCAAATTTGTTTATAAAACAGCAAAAAATAGTATTTTTAAATACTTGATTTTTATTATAATCGCCCTATATATTCTATACAAAATATTTAAACAGGTAGAAACATGAACAAAAATCCGTACGAAATATTAGGTGTCGCAAAAGATGCCAGTGACACAGATATTAAAAAAGCATATCATAAATTAGTTATGAAATATCACCCGGATAAAAATCCAGGTGATAAGAATGCCGAAGAAAAATTTAAAGAAGTAAACAATGCTTTTGATATATTAAAAGATCCCCAAAAACGTGCAGCATACGACCGTTTCGGCGATGCCGCCTTTGCCGGTGGTAATGGTGCCAGTGCTGGTGCTGGCTTTGGTGGCAACCCATTTGGCAATGGGGCTTTCCACTTTAATATGGGTGGTGGCGAAGGCATGGGTGGCATGGAAGATATCTTACGTGAAGCTATGCGTGGATTCGGTTTTGGGGGCGATTTTGGCGGTGGTTCCACACGCAGTGGACATCAACAACAATCTGGACGTGATTTACTAGATGAAGTTGTTATAAGTTTAAAAGACGCCTATTTTGGAACAACACACACAGTTAAATTTTCCAGTGCTGTAAAATGCGATAAATGTAATGGAAACGGTACTGCAGACGGTAAACCAGCTCCAACATGTTCTACATGCGGAGGAACAGGATATGTTCATGCACGTCAAGGCTTTTTCGCAGTAGAAACACCTTGTCCAGACTGTAATGGATTGGGTCACAAAATATCAAAAAAATGTTCGGAATGCGGTGGCACAGGCACAGTAAACAAACAAAGAACTTTGGATGTCAAGATACCGGCTGGAATCCAAGATGGGGCCAGATTACGTATGGCTGGCATGGGCGAAGCTGGCCCAAACGGTGGTCGTGCTGGCGATTTTTACTTAGATATAAGAATCAAACCAGACAAAACATTTGAACGTGTTGGGGACGATTTATTGGTCCACCAAGACATAGATTTTGCAACATTGGCATTGGGTGGCGAAGTAGAAATCGAAACGATTGACGATAAAAAATTATCTGTAAAAATTCCATCAGGAACCCAAGTTGGCGAACGTTTAAGAATCCGTTCACATGGTATGCCAAACAGTCGTGGTGGATTTGGTGATTTGTATCTGGAAATTGGGATTATTATTCCAAAGAAATTAACAGAAAAACAAAAGAAAGCCTTGTCTGAATTTGCCGGTAAAAAATCGGAAAAAAAAGGTTGGTTTTAACAAACCAACCTTTTATAAACTAATTATTATTATCACCTTGTTTTTTATCAAAAGACATTTTGCAAACACCATCAATATACTCTGTTTTTATTGTCATACCATATTTTTCTGAAACAGTTGCCACATCTTTACAACCTGTATCACTTACACCTTCACATACAATCGCAATTTTAGATGCTTTTATATAATTACCGCTTCCTACTTGTTGACACACAGAGTCAAGTACCCGAAGGGAAATATTTTCAAATGCATTGTTTAAATCACTCAAATCAGCCCTTGCAGATGACACAACCATCAATCCGAAAAACACAATCGTGATTATTTTTTCATTCCTTTCTCTCCTTTGCATATACTCAGTATTATATCATATTTTTTATACTTTTTAACAAAAATCCGCAAACGCGGAATTCTTGTTTTTCTCCTTTGGATAAAATATTTCATCAATTATTTACACAATTTTATCATATCATCTATTTCTGCATTTAATATTAAATCTGATTCTTTTTGTGATTCAATTTGATTTAAAGCGTAAACAACCGTGGCATGATCACGACCACCACAAACATTTCCAATTTCTGTTAATGACATATTTGTTGCATTCTTCAACGCAGCCATCATAATTTGACGTGCACGAACTAAACGGCGTGTGCGTGAATTACCACAAATTTCTTCGTATGATATACACATTTTTTCACACATCGCCTTTACCATAGAAATTGGTGTTTTATTTTTTGCCAATGTATCACCCAACAATTTAGCGGCCACATCCATATCAACACGTTCACCCATCAATTCAGCGTATGTTTTTATTTTATTTATAACACCATTTACCAAATGACCATCACCAGCAATACGTTTTGATAATTCATCAGCCACAGCCATATCAACACCACCACGAACCAACATAGTGCGACGAACACTTGCATTTGGTGCAGTCACATCAACCACCAAACCAGAAGCAAACAAAGATTGAATACGTCTGTCAAAACCATTCAATGCGTTTGGTGCAGCATTCGCAGTCAACACGATATTTTTACCAGCGTTATGCAAATCCATCATCAATTGCAAAAATTCTTCTGTTGTTGCATGTTTGCCAGCCAACGCACAAACATCATCCAATATGAACGTATCACAATCGCGACAAAAATCTTTGAAAGAAAATATTGTTTTATCACGTAAACTGCGTGTAAAATCTGCAACAAATTGACCACCAGACATCATAACAACATGTCCATTCGATTCGTTACAGATAGCAGAAGCCAACAAAGATTTACCGCATCCCGCAGGTCCGTATATAAATAATTGAGAAAACGAAGCATCCCCCATTGCAATTTTTCTACATGCAGCAACCGCAAACATATTTTCATCAGAACAAATAAACGAATCGAAATCATTTTGTTTTTTTGTTTGTTGTGATTCTGGGGTATACGCACAAACAACATTATCATTTGCAGTATTTACAACATTATTGCTTGAACGAACACAGATATTCAAATTCAAAGAAAATTCAGAAACAATTTCAGATAATACTTTGCCATAAACATTTTTTACATAATCCGCAGTAAATTGATTACAAGCAACCAGATTTAAACAGTCCGCAACAATTTCGAATTGCAAAGGTGCAATCCAAGAAGTAAATCCAACAGAATCTATTTTTTCAGCAATTATTTGTTTAATTGATTCTGTGTTTACAATTTGTTTTGTTGCTGCTTGCATGTCGTTTGCTCCTTTCCTTTCTATAAAAGAGTTTCCTGCGTTGGCATTTTCAAAGTGTATAAAACACCCCGCACATAAACACCAATTTATTATTGATATTTATGCCGCCCTACTCTTTCTCTCGCTTTTGTTTTTGATTGATTTAATCAACCATCTGATTACAAGAAATAATCTATAAGATTTATTTCTGTTTGCAACCAAATGTTGATTTATTTTTGAACATTTATTTTTTGACAACGATTCGTTTT
>JAEEGL016873472.1_pt1 | contig 10101 bp, 7 predicted proteins | sample 9134231 | NCBI WGS metagenome assembly JAEEGL01 (sample SAMN16246548, study PRJNA631951) | gut metagenome | biome: gut microbiome; feature: rumen; material: fiber-attached | host: Bos | place: Iran: Karaj | collected 2018-10 | reverse complement strand
TTGCGACGGCAAGGATTTGCCGATTCATCCCTGGGCAATACCAGACTGACCAGACTTACTACACTTCAAAGACGCTATACTTCGACGAAGGCGCCATGTTCATCACTGGCGAGTTTGTCTGCAATATGGCAATCGTCCCGAGCAACGATAACTACGTGGCCGATTTCAGGTTCAACGGTGTGCAGAAGGAAGTGCATAGTTCCTGGTTCAGGACGGTATTCGCATTCCTTACTTGCAATGCCCAGCGCTATGTAATCGACTCCACGAATTACTTTACCAACACTTCGCTGACAGGCCAGGTTACCTTAACCAATGCCGAGATTGAATTCCACGGAAGGCTCCCAGTCACTTACAGCGGAACTGCAAGAATCAATTTAAGCAGATGCAACTTGCAGGGTAGTGGCTTCTTCAACCAGACTGACGTGCTCAATTTCTCATACACGGAAATTCATGACAAGTGGTGGCTTAGCCCGACCGACATCGACTGGGTAAACAAGGTGCATGCAAGGAGCGTTTCGCTAGACAGGCTGCTCTTGCAGAACTTTCAGAACACTACGGCATACGTGAACGCCATCAAGGCCGATGGCCAGACCAAGTGCGACCTTGCTGGAAGATACATTGCAACCCTTTCTGCTAACGGATTCACCGACGTTCTTAACGTTGACTGTAATTCGTTCACGTACAACCAGCAGGGTGGCGGAATCGAAATCAAGAACGTCAAGGCGAACAGCGTATATGTGTCGTGCGCCTCATGGACCATCAAGGACTGCGACCTCAATTCTGTTTTTGCAAGTGTAAGCAACTACTTCATTTGCTATGACAGCCGCATCAGCTTCCAGTCGGCACCGACATTCAGCTCCTTGTGGCTTACTGACTGCGATATCAACGGCGGTTCCACATGGACTTCCAAGGGACAGGTCATTTGCGAAGGTGGAAACTTCAATGCCAGCTTGAACTATGTCACGGACAACACGACTAACCACAGCCTGGTCAAGTTCACGAACGTTCGCTTCGGTGAGAACAATTCGTTCACGTTGAAGAACCTTGCCATCTACGACAGCACCTTGACGAACAACACCATCAAGATGTATCCGTATAAGGAAGGCGACAACTACTACTTCTCAATCGACCTTGAGAACAACATCATCCGCAACACGAACCCGATAGAGTTCACTAGGATTGACGAGATTGACGGTTGGTGGCAGGAAGACGTGTATGACATCATCCTTCGCTGGACAATAATTAACAACGTGTTCCTCGGCAACGACGAGGGCCTGCGTATGCGTTATTGGCAGAAGCGTGGTGGACAGTACTACAACAGGACATTCATCAAGATGGCCCAAGGCGTCCACAGCATCACCTATGAAGGCAACTTGGGCAAGTGCCCATCTGACAACATGCGTGGCGTTGCAGTGAGCGACAACACGAACTACACGACGGAAAGCTACAACGACAGCACGATTTACAAGTATTCTGGTTCGTACAAGCGTTGCATGATGAACCCGACTTCCACTATCTGGTGGAACATAGGCCCGATTGGCGGACCGAATACGATGATGAAGTATTACTCTTGGGTCAACAGCCCGTACAACTCAGTCACGTACTCCATGTTCGTCCAGACGACCTGGTTCAGCTATCCGAGGGCCCACGACGAAGTAGTAAACGACGGCGACTTCTTCTTGTTGGCAATTTGCACATTCGGTGACTACATCCGCATCGTCCAGCATGGCGACGGGGACAGGAATCAGGGTGTCGTTGCCAAGGTAATCTAGCATATTTTTATTGCGAGGTAAACAATGTCAGTCGCATATCTTTTTGACCCCGTGAAGCAGTTTGTTTCCCGTAATGGTGTTCCCCTTGCGGGCGGATTCCTTAATGTCTTCGTAGGGGAATCACAGGAGCCAGCGGACACTTACAGTGACCCAGCTGGAACCGTAATGAACCCGAAGAACATTCCAATCGACACGGCTGGCCGTGCCCTTGGCGTGTTCGTTGACGACACCAAGCTTTACACTTTGAAGGCCTACAACTCTGGTGGAATGTTGCAGTTTAGCATCTACCCTGTCGCACCTGGAAAGGGCGGTGGTGGAAGTGGCAACTGCTATTACTGGCCAGGTGACGAGTACATCCATATCGACCAGGATGCAAGGGAAATCAGCCTTAATAACTTGAAGCAAATTTGCGGTGACGGTGATACCATTATCGACACCGATTCAGACGGAAAGGTAGTCTTCTCGGTGAACCCAGCGCTCATCGGGAACGAAACACATGTTGCCGCTGGCGAGCATACGACTGTCGACTTCGACAGCGACAACAACACTTACACCGTGAACGCAATAATGCAAAGCACGGAAACGATAGACGTAGATTCTGATGGAAACATCAGCGGAAAGTACAGGGGTGGCTATGGCATCGAAGTTTCTGGAAACACGATTAGCAAGACACATCACAGGCTCATTGAAACGAATAACGTTCAGTACACTTATTGCAAGGTGTTCGATTTTACTTGGCAGTATGTCTACGGACGTGGCCAATGTGTTTTCACTGCTACTCATTACGGTGGCAGCTATGTGACATTTTCTGTAACTCTAATAAGGGCTGTCGGAACAAACTATACGGTGGCTTGGCCATACGTCGTTGCGGCAAGTGACGACATGATTAACCCTGGCGCCTTCATTGAAAAGCTTGAAATCCGTGAAGTCGGCAACCGCATCATCGGTTACTTGAAGCTTCGCAATTTCTCCCAGAACCAGTTCTGGCTGGACTGGGAAGGCTCTTCTGGCGCTGGCATCGTATCGTTCACCCCGCAGCTTACCAATTCTCCCGAGGGCGAAATTGCCTGGACGAGAACGGTTGACAAGACCGACGTGTGGTATTCGCAGTACGATGCGGACAACATATTCCAGAAGAAGCTTACCGCTGGTGAGAACATCCACATCGACAGCGATAATGTTATCTCCGCTGACGGCGGTGACAGCAACGTGTTCATTGCCGAGTACGGAACGACTACCTATGCGGAAGTCGAGGAAGCGCTCGGCTACGGAAAGATTGTCAGCATGCGCCTTGAAGAATCTCCCGAGGAAATCCTTGGTGCGCAATATGGCGGCTACTTTGTCTACCCTGATACGAACGAGTACTACTTCTTTGCACTCGGGCAGGGCGGGCAGAAGAAGATTTACAGGCTGACCAGTGAAGACCAATGGAGCACGTTTACGCCTGACGAAATGGCAGAAAAATGTTTCATTGCAGTGTATGACACCACGCTTTTCCGTGATGTGAAGAACGCAATTAGCCAGGGAAAGTATGTTGTCACAAGGCGTGGCTCGCAGTACTATGTGATGCTGCATGACTTTGATGACAGGGTAGTGTTCAACAGTAAGGCAAATCTTGGCTGGAACAGCGAAGACTTCTGTGAAGTAGACAGCGACGACACATGGACAATGAATACTTCGACAGCGCCACTTACGACGTTCGCCGACCACGGTTCTACAACGCCTAGCGATTCATGGACCTATATAGGCAAGACTGCCAGTTTCGAGCTTGCCCAGAAGGGAACCCATGGCGGAACGATGCAGCTCGGGGCAAAGATAGCAAGCGGCGGATGGTCAGGCAACTACAAGGTGTTTACTCGGCTCTACCATAATTCGACGCAAACATCGGCACCTCCAAGTGGAACGACAGAATTTGGCACTGTTAACATAGTTGGAACCGAGTATGCAGAGATTGGTATTGTGCCGCAGTACATGCTGCAAAGTGGAACCCACTGGACATACATAATTGAATTGGCATATTCCAACCAGCCTGGTCGTTCCGTGCGCTTCACAATTTCTGGCATTGGTTCCACTGACATTACATTCCTTGCGGAGGAGATAAGATGATGGAACTTCTTACACTTTTAGGCCCTGGCTTCCTTGCTCTTCTTACTGGAATCGGTGCATGGCTTAAAGGCCATTCCGAGGTTCAGAAGGTTAGGAGGGAACGTGAGGAAACAAAGAAGGAAAGGGACGAAAGCATCCAGAAGCTATCCTGGGAAATCGGGCGCCTCAAAGAGGAGATGGGCTTGCAGAAGTCGCTTAATGACGACTTCCGCCAGCAATTTTCTACACTGAATTCTACCATGACTGAAATCAAGACACTTGTCGAACTCCTGGTTGACAACAAGATTAAGAAAGGGGGCAACTAATGGCTCTTATCAAGAAAGACAATCATGTACTTTACGCTGGCTTTGACGTGGACATTACGAGCTCGGACGGAACAGTCCAGGCGGTTGAATATGCACCCGACAAGTTCGACCTTTCTGTCGCAGGAGCCCTTGCTGGAAAGCAGGACAAGCTGACTGCGGGCGAAGGCGTTTCGATTGATTCCGACGGGGTAATAACTGCCAATGGACAAAAGAACATCCACCGTCTTCTTCGTTGGTATACCAATGCTGCCGAGTCCGACGCACAGCACCCTGTGGGCGACTGGTTGCACGACCTTGATGCGGAAGACCCTGATGACCCTAGTGGCCACCCGATGGTCACTGCCGACCAGCTTTTCGAATGGTATGGAAAGGGCCAGATTTTCGACCTCTATGAAGTCGATGGAACCAAGGGCAAGGAAGGATGGTCTGCTGTCTACCGTATGGTGACATGGCAGGACCAGTCAGACGGGTGGTCTCAGTTTGCCCCTGTTCCTGGCAAGGCTGTCCGTATCGAATTCTTCCGAATGGGCATGTACTCCACGCCTTACCGTGGTGGCTTGATTGCCTATATTCGCTACAAGGATGAAGAATACATGCGCCTGTACGAAATCATGCCAGGTCAGTCCATCTGGATGGCGGAATACCAAGAAAAGTTGCCGCACTATGCGAGAGACTGGCATGCTGGTGACTACCTAAGGGTAAAGCCTGACGGCAGTGGACTCGAATGGGTAAAGCTCAGCGGTGGCGAAGGCATTGATGTTGACAGTGACGGCTACATCTACATTGACAGTTCAGTTGTCCAGCAGCTTCTTGTGGCAGGCTGGGGCATCCACATTGATTCGGACAACGTAATCAGTGTTGACCCGAGCATCATTCAGGAATCTCTTACCCCTGGCCAAGGCATCAACATTTCGTCTGACGGTGTCATCTCCATTGATTCTGATGCTATTCCTGCGGGACCAACTGGAGCGACTGGCCCAACGGGCCCGACTGGCCCGACTGGCCCTACGGGGGCTATTCCTTTCACAGTTCCTTTCGAGGCTGGCGACGGTATACGGATGGAACTAGACTCCGATGGTGAGGACTTAAAGGTTATCATCTCCGTTGATTCGGATTCCATTCCTCCTGGTGTGACGGGCCCGACTGGTCCAACTGGCGCTGATGGACAAAACGGACAGCCAGGACCGACAGGTCCAACTGGTCCGACTGGGCAAAATGGACAGGATGGCCAACCAGGCCCGACGGGCCCGACGGGGGCTAATGGCCAAGACGGCCAAGACGGTCAACGAGGCCCAACTGGCCCGACGGGTCCTGCGGGGACGTACACGGCAGGCACTGGCATCGACATTACGGACGACACAATCAGTGCCGACTTTGACTACGTACAAAAGAAGCTCACTGCTGGTGCAGGCATCCGATTGGATTCCGATGGAAACATCAGTTCCACAGGTGGTGGCGGTGGTGGCGGTGCCGACTGGGATGCCGAAAGTGGAGAGCCTGGTTATATTGAGAACAAGCCTCAGCCGAAGACGCTCACTGCTGGCCAGAACATCAGCATTTCGGAAACGAACAGCACCATCGTCATAAGTGCATCTGGTGGCCAATACAGTGCTGGCAGCGGAATAAATATCAACAATGATGAGATATCTGTTGATGAAACCGTTGTTCAAAAGAAGTTGTCTGAAGGCCAGAACATAACTATTGATTCTGACGGAACAATAAGTTCTAAGGATACTACGTACACTGCTGGTGAAGGTATACAGATTAGCAACGAGAACGTGATTAGCGAAGACAGAACTGTGCTGTGGGAAGGCACAATTACGGTTTCTGGAAATAGCAACCTTAACACCGTAATTCAGTTATCTGAATCTGTTCTGAACTTTGAGCGTATTGAAGTGTTCTGTGATAATAAAATCAACTACTTGACGTGGCACCCTGTCTCTGGTAATACAGGTACTCCAGTTGCATATCAGGGTTTAAACGAAGCCACAAGTAATGATGTTGTTTTAGGTGGTGCTATTATTCAAGAATCCGATTACACAAAGATACGCTACCGCTGCGGCTATGGGTCTAGCTTCACAACTGCTTATCGTGGCGAATACTGGGGATATGGTAAACCATACAAGGTAGTCGGTATTCACCGCATCGCATCTAACCAAGGAGAATAGCAATGGGACCAGCAGGAATCATAATGCCATTTGCAGGAACGGTTGCGCCACAGGGTTGTCTCTTCTGTGACGGCTCTGCGGTGTCACGTACAACGTATGCTGCACTCTTTTCCGTAATCGGGACTACCTATGGCGAAGGCGATGGAAGCACCACGTTCAACATCCCAGACCTTTCTGGCCGTGTTGTAATCGGTGTTTCAAACACGCATGCACTAGGTACGACAGGAGGTTCGGAAACGGTCACATTGACCGCTGACCAACTCCCTGCACATACCCATGTCGTGCCTCAACATGGACACGGGAATGACATTGCTGTTCAGACGCCTGTGTTGAGTCATGAGATTACTGCTCAGCCTGTGTATAAGTATAACAAGCCGAACGCCTCTAATGGTATGAATAGTAGTCAGTACATGTATACTACTTTAAGTACGCAAACAGCTACACGAAGCAGAGACGTGTCAATAGCAAACCACTCGTTTAATTGTGATTTAAGCGGGTCTATTACAGCGTGTCCTGAGTTTGGTAGTGGGTTATCTGGAACTGGTAATCCTCACAACAACATGCAGCCTTACACTTCTATCAACTACTTAATTTGTACGGGGTAATGATGCTTAGCGGTTCTATTGTAATGTTCGCAGGAAGTGTTGCTCCTGAGGGATGGCTTCTTTGCGATGGCTCGGCTGTTTCTAGGGAAACCTACGCTTCCCTGTATTCTGTCATAGGAGATTCGTACGGAAGCGGAGATGGCTCCACTACGTTCAATCTTCCAGACCTTACTGGACGTGTTCTTATCGGTTCATCTTCTAGTCATCCAGCAGCATCGCGCGGGGGTGAAGAAAACCACGGACTAATATTGAATGAACTTTCTGAACATTCCCATAGTGTGCCACAACATGGGCACGGGAACTCGTTTACAGCTAGTACTCCTATACTAAGCCATTCAATAACTCAAGCCGAATTTACATATGCTGGCCAAGGAAATACTCAGAATACTGACAAGAGCACTACTTCTAAAAGGCATTTTTCTGGAGTAACAAGTACAAATGCAACTCGTAGTACAGATGTTGCTGTATCAAATCATCCTAGTACCGACTGTGCAATGTCTGGTTCCGTAAATGAATGTCAAGCATTTGATACTGGATATGCTGGACTAGGAGACCAGCATAGCAACATGCAGCCGTACATCACGCTAAACTACATAATCTATGCGGGGGAATAATGTTTATCGGAAACATAATTGCATACACTGGACTGAATGTTCCGAGCGGATACCTTGTGTGTGATGGTTCCGCAATAGGGCGTGAAGAGTACCCAGAACTATTCGCAGTGATTGGTACAACCTATGGTGCTGGGGATGGGTTAATTACATTCAATATTCCTAACCTTTTGGGAAAGGCTGGTTTAGGTAGTTCGCAAAATCACGTTGTTGGTTCAAGTGGTGGTGAAGAAACACATATTCTTTTACCTTCGGAAATGCCACAGCATAGTCACATCATACCTTCTCATACACATACTTCTGGCATTTCAGCAACAGCTGAGTTAGAACATACCATAACTCAGCCTGAGATGAAATATAGTAGACTGGATACATTTAAAACCTTTGCGTATCCTACGTCTGGTAATGCTGGATATGTATCACGTACCAATAGGACAATGACGATTGCCACAAACCTAGCCATCGAAGACCACCCTGCCACGCCATGTACTGTCACGGGTGGCATCTTGGATTGCCCTGCATTCAACACGGAAACTGCTGGTGAAGGATTTGGGCACAACAACATGATGCCGTACTTGGCGGTGACCTACTTAATCAAGTCAGGTCTGCCTATTCCAATCGAACCAGGCATGGCAATGTACAACGGCTTCATGGTAGCAACGGCTGGTGGTGGATACATAACGGGCAAGACCGCTTAGCGGCGTATTTTTAAGCAAAGGGAACACTTTTGTTTCTAGGAGATTTTACTATGAAGATGCCATTGACACATGCCGACCTTCTATTGACCATCGCTAAGGGCGATACTGGCCCAGCGGGCGAGTCCGCTTATGAGATTTGGCTGGACCAGGGAAACACTGGAAGCGAAGAAGACTTCCTTAACAGCATCAAGGGAGCCACTGGCGCTGACGGCCAAGATGGACAGCCTGGTCCGACAGGGCCGACTGGGGCTTCCTTGACGTTTGACGACCTTACACCAGAGCAGAAAGCGGAATTGAAAGGCGACCAGGGCCCGACAGGGCCGACTGGGCCAGCTATGACATACTCTGACTTGACCCCTGAACAGAAAGCAGAACTTAAAGGTGAAAAAGGTAATACTGGCGCAACGGGACCTACTGGTCCAGCCATGACATATTCTGACCTTACCCCTGAGCAGAAATCCGAATTAAAAGGACCTACGGGTCCAACGGGTAGCCAAGGCATTCAGGGTGTACAGGGTCCAACTGGTCCGACGGGTAGCCAAGGCATTCAAGGTATACAAGGCCCGACGGGTCCAACAGGCAGTCAGGGCATTCAAGGTATACAAGGCCCGACGGGTCCAACGGGTCCGACAGGTGCTGACGGAAACGTGTCTTTCGACGAATTGACCCCTGGCCAAATCGAGCAGCTCCGTGGACCGACGGGTCCGACTGGTGCTGACGGCCAAGACGGTCAACCAGGCCCGACTGGGCCGACTGGCCCTTCTGTGCAGACCGTTCCTCTTGTTGGTGGAACTGGAATCAGCGTTGAGGAAATAAATGGTGAAGTCAAAGTTTCCATTATTGACCTCAGCATAATGGGCCCAACTGGCCCGACTGGAAGCACGGGCCCGACGGGGGCTACTGGTACGTATAATTCTATACCAATAGCGGCAGGTAATGGAATTGCACTTAATGTAGTTAACGGTATTCTCGTAATAAGCCTAGCATAGGAGAGTCAACATGACACCTATTTCATTCAACAGCAAGGCACTTGAAAGGAATGTTGATTCCAAGTGGTATCACGCAGGCGGGCATGTCATGTGGTTACCTACAACGTTTACTGGCATGCCTTCAGCATATTATGGAAACGAGATATGGACCGATGGAACCGACATATATTGCGCACGTAGCGTCGCTAGTGACACATATAAGCTAGATAAAGCGACAAAGACATGGAGCCAGTTTTCAGTCGGTTTCTCTTCTAGCTTGGCTCACTATTCAGTTTTTCATGACGGGAATATAACGTATGCATGTTATAACTACGATAGCACCCACAAAGTATATGTTTTTGACACCACTACTAAGAAGTTCACTACAAACTACACGCAGGACTACCAGACTTATTCTTCTGACATTTGGTACAACGGAGGGGACATTTACTTTTCAATGAACACTGGCGTAGTGGGTGACCCAGCACATAACTTGAAATGGAACCGCTCTACGCACAAGTGGGAACCAGTGACGATGTACTTCAATCCATCGTTGTACGGCACTTTTGGCCTTGTCGGCAATGCTATATGGAACTACAATGGGGATTCGTATGTTGGCGACTGGAACAGCGACGGAAACTTCCTTCGCCTCTACAAGTTCAACCATTCTACATCGACATGGAACGAAACGTCATGGAGTGGGTTCTGTGAAGTAAAGGGGATTGACATTTGGACCGACTATGACGGCAACATGATTTATTCTGACGGCACAGTCCAGTACAAGATGAACACATCAAACAATAAATGGGAACCGTACAACCGCTGGTATTTAATGCCTTCACCTTACGATGGACGATATGTATGGAGC
>JAEEGL016634225.1_pt1 | contig 10101 bp, 1 predicted proteins | sample 9134231 | NCBI WGS metagenome assembly JAEEGL01 (sample SAMN16246548, study PRJNA631951) | gut metagenome | biome: gut microbiome; feature: rumen; material: fiber-attached | host: Bos | place: Iran: Karaj | collected 2018-10 | reverse complement strand
GGAGCATCACGCCGGCGCGCCGGTAGCGCCGCCCCTCGACGAAGAGCCGCGAGGCGGCGGGCAGCACGGCGTCGAGGATCGTCGGCGTCGCGGCCGTCGGCGCCGCGAAGACGACGCCGGCTTCCAGGAAGGGCGTCCACCACGAGGCGTCGTTCCAGCCGTGGGTGCCGGGCGGCGCGCACTCCTGGAGGAAGACGTTGGCGGCCGAGGCGACGGAGGTGTTGCGGCGGAGCTTCTCGGCGGCGGACGAGGCATAGGTCGCCAGCGCCTCCTCGATGTCGCTGAGTTTGTCGACGGGCGTCCCGAACATCCTCGAGACGAGGATGGAGTGCGGGGCTTCCGAGTCGAGGGGATCGGCGTCGGTGGCCGGAATGCCGCGCAACTCGAGCGCCGAGCGCTCGACCGTCACGGCGAAGCGGTGGCGCCGGAAGAACTCCGGCGGGCGCGTCGCGAACGTCTGGGCGTCGCGCACGCCAAGGCGACGGAGGCGCTCGGCGAGGCGGCGCCCCACGCCCCAGACCTCCTCAATCGGCAGCGCGCGCAGGACGGGCGCCGGATCGGGCGGCATGACGTAGACGCCGCCGGGGAGCTTCTTGCCGATGTGGTTGGCAATCTTCGCGAGGGTGCGCGTGGGCGCGAACCCCACGCCGCACGGGACGCCCACCCAGCGCAGGACGCGGCTCCGGATGTCGGCGCCAAGACGCTCCCAGTCGGTGTCGGCCGGAAGCGCGAGGTGGAGGAACGCCTCGTCGATGGAGTACTGCTCGACGTCGGGCGTGAACGTCCCGAGCACGGCGACGATGCGCGCGGAGATGTCGCCGTAGAGTTCGTAGTTGGAGGAGCGGAAGACGAGCCCGAGCGAGGCGGCGCGCGGCCGGAGCTTGAAATACGGCGTCCCCATCTCGATGCCCAGCGCCTTGCACTCGGCCGAGCGGGAGATGACGCAGCCGTCGTTGTTGCTCAGCACCGCCACGGGACGGCCCTCCAGCGAGAGGTCGAAGACGCGCTCGCAGGAGACGTAGAAGTTGTTGGCGTCGACCAGCGCGATCATGGCGAGGTGAAAGGTGGGAGGGAAGGGGTGAGAGGGAAGAGGTTTTTTTGGGGGGGGCTATGAGTGGGCGGGTTGGGGCGCGAGGCGGTGGATGACGGCCGTGACGACGCCGAAGACGCGCAGCTCCATCTCTCCGCGGAAGCGAATGGGCGCGAAAGCGGGGTTGGCGGCTTCGAGCCGGACGCCGTCCGGCTCGCGCCGGAGCGTCTTGACGGTGAAGTCGCCGTCGACGCAGGCGATGACGACGGAGCCGTCGGCGGGCTCGATGGAGCGGTCGACGACCAGCAGGTCGCCGGAATGGATGCCGGCGTCGCGCATGGACTCGCCCTCGGCGCGGACGAAATACGTCGCGGCCGGGCGGGCGACGAGGAGCTCGTTGAGGTCGAGCGGTCGCTCGACGTACTGCTCGGCGGGGGAGGGGAATCCGGCGACGACGGCCGACGCCATGAGCGGCACGGCGGCGGCGGGGGATGCCTCGACGGCGCGCCGAGCACCTGGCGGCACGGTGGCCGCCTCACGACGAATCTGACGGTTCATGCGCCGCATCATACCATTTCCCTCGCCCGTGTGAAGTGCCAAAGTTGACAAGTGCGAATGTCTACGCCCCGCGCCTCCATTGCCCAGCCTGCCGCTTCTTCGCCTCCTCCGCCCGCTTCCTCCATCGGCCACAGGGGCTTCGCCCGCCTTGGGTGCGCTGGTCTCTCACGGATGGCACGGATGCCTCCACGTCCTCGTCTCCGCGTACTCTGCGAGCTCCGCGAACTCCGCGTGAGATAATCGTGCGCTCTCGCCTCCGCGTGTCGCGAAGCGATCGCACTTTCGCACGTACGCGGTGTGGAAGAGCCGCTAGCGGCTCTTCCACACCGCGTACAGCTTCACGGTCTTGCCCGTGGTGGTGAGGTTCTTGACCTTCTTCTTGTTCTTGTAGGTGGTCTTGCCCGCCTTGGCGTCGGCCTTCGATTTCGCCCAGCCCGCGAACTTGTAGCCGCTGCGAGTGAACTTGTTCGCGGTGAGCTTCTTCGCCTTGCCGTAGGTGAAGGACTCGACGTCCATCTTCCCCTTGCCGCCATTGCCGTAGAACTTCACCTTGTAGGTCTTCTTCGCCCACTGGGCGTAGAGCGTGACGGTGCCGCCCTCCGTCGTCAGGTTTTGCACGGTGGCCTTGTTCTTGTAGATCGTGCCGCCTTTCTTCGCCAGGGACCAGCCGAGGAAGACGTAGTTCGCGCGCGTGAAGATGTTCTTCGGCAGCTTCCTCGGAATCCCGTAGGTCATTGCCAGGGCTTTCATCTTCTTTTTCTTCGGCGCCTTGCCGCCGTTGCGGTTGAACGACACGGTGTAGTTCAGGACGGCCCACCGCGCGTGCAGCGTGGCGGTCTTGCCCGCCGCCGCGAGATCCGCGACGGAAGCCCTGTCGGCGAAGACGACGGGGCCGTTCGCGCTTTCCGCCCAGCCGAGGAAGACGCAGCCGTCCTTGGCGAAGGCGTTCGCGGGGAGCGCGACGCTGGCGCCGACGGTCGCGGTCAGGCTGGTCATCGACCCCGTGCCGCCGTTGGACGCGAAGGCGATGGTGTAGGTGGTCGGGGGCTGGACGATGTCGATCCAGAACGGGTGGAGGGTGACGCCGGCCTCCACGGGGGTCTCCGGCGTGACCAGCGTCCCGGTTCCGTCCGGGCCGGTGTACCACCCGCCGAACGCGAAGCCTTCTCTGTCGGCGGGCGTCGGAAGCTCGCCGAACGGCTGTCCAACGACGAGGACGATGTTCGTCGTCGTCCCGTCGCCGAGGTCGAGGAAGAAGGTCTCCAGCCGCGCCACCGTATTCGACCAGGACGGGTCTGTGGTGATGGCGGGGTTCGTGTCGAACACGATGGAGGCGGAAGCGCGGATAACGGCGCCGTTCGGCGCATCGGGCTTCACCTTGACGCGGAATGAGAGGTGCCCTTCGCCGCAGTGCGTCTCGGGATCGTTCGGCGGGAGGAAGCCGCCCGTTGCGCTCGCGGGGAAGTTGTCCGTCGTTGTTGGGTCCCAGTCGCGCATGTACCAAGAGAGAATGCCATCCTTCATCTTGACTTCCGTCTTGACAAAGGTATTCGTTCCAGGCATTGCGTAGGATGCCTTGCCATGCGACTTGCCGACGAGCGACGTGTCGATGTGCTCGCCGAATGCGATTTCGCCCAGCTCCAGCGTTGACCAATCGAGATTCTCGTCCATCGGCAGATCGACGAACACCTCCTGCGCGGCCGCCGTCGCGTTCGTCTTGTTCTCGAAGTAGATGGTGTAGTCCATCCACTCGCCTGCGGCCACGCACCGAGCCTCACCGATCCCCTCCGGCCCGACGATTTCGTTAGGATCGCAGGATTGAAGCACCCAACTGGTCACTTTATATACTACCCAGTTTCCCACATCATAAGCCGCTATAAAAGGCCCAAAGGTAAGACTCACAGCTAAATCTTCGACATCTCTTGCTGCTTGATCAATATTCCCCAATGTAATGTCTGTAATGAAAGCTGTTCCATAAAATCCAATATCCCATATCTCTCCAAGATGACCAAGTGTCTTTCCTACTTTATTTATCCGCTGAATATCTGTAGCTGTTTTAGAGTTTTCTGCGAGCCACTGCATTCCTATTCTAACTCTACCATTCTTGGTAATAGTTACTTTATAACCCCCACTTATTGAATTCCACGCCCAGTTCGTAAATTTTTTGCCTAAAAACTCATCCGCTCGCAATGGTGGGCCAGTCGTTATATCTTTCGCTGCACCTATCCAATCACTTACACTTGTCATTTTGCGACCGAATCGCTTGTCTACGGCATCAACAGCACCACCAATGAAATTCTTCAAACCTATGAGATCAATTTGAAAAGAATCATTAAAGCGCCCCATGTCCGCATCGTAGTAGCGGTTACGCATGAGGAGGAGGCCGGAGGGATCGGTTTCGACGCCGAGGGTGCCGACGTAGCCGGCATCGGTCGTTTCGCCGGTGGAGACGCGTGTTTCGCCGAAGGCCTTGAAGGACTGCGTGCCCTTGGTCGCGCCGGAGCCGTCCGTGAGAAGGCGGGCGGAGCCGAGGAGATCGGAGTGGTAGTATTTAGTTTCGAGTTTCGAGTTTCGAGTTTCGAGATCGGCGAGACGCACGGCACCGACGAGGATGTGGCGCGTTGAGAGCAAATCGTCCACATACTCCGCCGCAACAGAGGGGAGAGAACCTTGCTCGAAGAGGCGCTCGGTTGTCGTGCCGTTGTCGGTCACAGAAACGCGATTGCCGAAGACATCGTATTCGCACGACCAGCGGATGTTCTTCGTCTCGTTTGTGACGGCGACGAGGCGATTGAGGATGTCATAGGTGTAGCGCGTGTCGCCCTTGCGAGTCATGTTGCCGTCGAGGTCATACTCAAGCGCGGTGTTGTTGATTTGTGTGTATTGGTTGAGATCATTCACTGTGTAGGATTCCTGAACGGGCGAGCCGCCCGTTCCCCCAGTACAAGAAATACGATTTCCAACGGCATCGTAGGTGAAGGTTTCAGAGGTGTCGTCCGGGTAGGTGACGGATATGAGCTGGCCATCGGCGTCGTAGGTGTAGGATTCAACGCCTTCGGCGGTCTTCTGCGAAACGCAGCGTCCGTCCTCGTCATAGGCGTATTCGAAATACGCGAGCGTTTGACGGTTTGACGATTTGACGGTTGGACAGTTGAAATGGTAGATGCCGATGGTGCGGCCGAGTTCGTCGTAGGCGTTGGAAACAACAGTGCCGTTGCCATAGACCTGGGAGGCTAGCCACCCGGTCGTGGGGTCGTAGGCGTTTGTGAGATAGGGGTTCGTACCGTCCGTCACCGTTGCAAGACGTCCAAAGGAATCATACGAATAGCATTGCTTCGTGCCGTCAAGTGATGCGCGTTCGATAGTGCGTCCGTAGGCATCATACTTATATGTGAATCCGCGTCCTTTCGGATAGACGATGCGGGTGAGGCGTTCGTTGGCGTCATACTCCATCGTGACTGCGCCGGTCACGCTGTCCGCTGCGGTCGTGACGTTGCCCTTCGCGTCGTAGGCGAGCGTGAAGGTGCGTCCGTTTGGCCACGTCGTCTTCACGAGGTTGCCCTCGTCATCGTATTCGTATTCGATCGTCTCGCCGCGGCGATTCGTCGAGCGCGCCACGTCGCCCCTGTCGTTGTATTCGAGCGTCGAGGACGAGCCGTCCGCGTAGGAGACCGCCGAGCTTCGTCCCAGGTCGTCGTAGGAGTAGTTGATCGCGTGGCCCTTGGCGTCCGTCACGGACGCGAGGTTGTCGAATTCCGACGTGTAGCTGAACGCGGTGGTGGCGCCGGAGGCGGACATCGCCGCGACGGGCGAGCCGTCATTCCCGTAGGTGATCTTGCTACGCTTGCCTGACGGCGCGACGGTCGCATCCAGGAGAGAATCGGCCGTGTAGGTCTGCTTCACAGTCTCGCCGCGCGCGTTGACGGTCTTCAGCATCTCGCCGTTCGCGCCCACCGTCACCTCCGTCACGCCGCCGTTCGGGGCGACGATGGAGTAGGAGCCGAAGGCACCACGCACGATCCGCGTCTTCATCTTTCCGCCATTCACGGACGAGGACGCCACGCGCCCCTTCGCGTCGTAGGCGAACTCCTTGGTCGAGCCGTCGGGGTATGTGATCTTCGACAGGGCGCGATGCGTCGGTTCGCCTGATGCGGACAGGTATTCGTAGCGCGTGACGAGTCCGTCGGAAGAGGTCACGGAGGTGAGCAGGTCGCCCGTGTAGGCGTAGGTCGTCGTGCGCCTCTGGTCGTCCGTCGCCTTGGTCAATTTACCGCCAGAGTAGGTGAACATGAGCGACTGTCCGTCGGAGTGACGCACCTTCTGCAGCTGAGACCCACTGTATGTGAACGTAAGCTCGTTTCCTTGGTTGTCGCGGATCGAGGCGGTCTTCATGTTGGACTTGGCGAAGGTCTGCACCGTGCCGCTCGCGTATGTGAGGACGTAGGATGTGGTCGTTTCCTTCAGCACAGTCTTGTCGCGGGCGTCCTCGGGCTGCCATGAGCCTGTCGCCTTCGTGAAGGAATAGGAGCCGCCCGACGGCAGATGGAATACAAGCGTCTGCGCGTCCTGAAGCTCGGCGTAGGTGGAGAAGGTGTCCGTCCAGCCGTAGCCGAGAATGCCCTTCGTAAAGCGTCCGCAAAGGGAGGACGAATAGGAGCGCGAGAAGGAAAGAGCAAGTCCGCGTCCCGAACGCGAAAGATCGGTGGCGGAGGCGAGCCGCGAGAGGGCCGTGTCGTTGCCGAGCGCCTCGTTCACCTCCAGCTGCATGAGGCGGTCCATGCGCTTGACGGGTGAACCGACCTTCAGCAGATGGTCGCAGTCGCCGCGCATGCGGCGGAGGAAATCGTTCCACGTTTCGCCGAAGTTGGCGCGGAGCGTCGCGAAGGCGAAGCCCCAAAGCTCGTCCGTGACCCATGCGGGGCGCATCGCCGCCTCAAGTTCCGTCCATGGAATATTAGCCATGCTGCCGAACGTAAGTGAGTATTCGATCTCGGCCTGCGTGCCGGTCGTCTTGTAGAGGAACGTCACCTTGGATGAATCGCCCGCCTTGAGGACGCTTGCGGGATAGGTGTCGGACGCCGCCATGAGTTCAATGGACTTCGACCAGGCATCCGCCTCGCTAAAGCGGATCAAGGTGCTGCCCTTGGCCTCCAACCGCACATACGGCGCATTCGTCGACGTATCGCCGCCGTTACCATAACGGAACGTGCCGACGTAGGTACGACCGGAACGGATGGCATCGGGAACATCCACATCGCTAAACCATTTCGGGCCGATCCGGCCCTCCGTAAGCGTGAGTAGCGACGCGGATGCCTCGTTCGTCCCCTTCTTGACGTGCAGCATCCAATCGCCAGCCCCGCAACCGGTCACGTCGAACGTCGTATGGGCTGAGACGCCACTTTCGACCGACACGTCGGCAGCATCAATGCGCACGCCGTCCTTCTCCAGCCAGCACGACACCGACTCATCGAACCCGTTGCCCGCGAACGGAACGGTGACGATGCCGGAATTGGCAGCCGTATTCTTCCCCGTGTCCAGCAGGAAGAACTCTCCCACTTCCAACGACAGTTGCGCAGCGACGGCGGACTCGCCGTCGTTACGCACCGTCACGCGCGGTTCGCTTCCAGCGGGAATCTGCAGCAGCCATGTGCCGTCCGCAATCTGAACGGCGGTGCGGATCGCGTTGTCCTTCGCTGTGAGGGAACCATTGCCCAACCATGCGTCGAGCGCGGCTTCGCCACGAAACACGAGAACGCCGCCCTGCGACGGGAGGGTCGCGCTTGTCGCGACCATAAAACCGTAGTCCGAATTACCGCCGAGCGTAACGGTCGTCGCCGTCCCGTCCGTTGGCACGGCAAGCACCGGAACGGCAAGCGTCGCTGACATGCTGCCGACGTTGTTCTCCGATTTCATCGCCTCGAAGAGATCTTGGTACTTGTTCGCCGTCACGCGCATCTGGACGGTGCCCTCCGGCGTGGCAGGCACTTTCACTGTGGCGTGGAAGTTGGCGGTCGCGTCCGGCCTGATCTCCGCCTGGGTCGTGACTGTCCCCATTGGGAATGACTGTCCATTTGCCGCCACGATCTCGATTTCGTCGCGCCACGAGCCCGAGGCAGATTCGTCGCCGACGTTCTCCACCGTCCAGGAAATCTCCACCGTCTCTCCGACGGTCAGGGAGCCAGGTGCCGTCACGGACGTGACGGCCAGGTCCGGGGCGGGGATGTCGCCGTCGCCGGAAACCTCGTAGATGCCGATGTCGGGCACAGACCTGTTCGCGGCGGCGGTGCCAGTCGGACGCACGGTGGCAACATCCATGCGCGGTCGTCCGTAGAGGTCCAGCTCCGGTGCAACGGCGCCGTCGGCGGCGTCCACGCAGGGCGAGTTCGCCAAGATGCGGAAGTCGCCGTTGGCCGGACTGACGAAGAGCGGATTGGCCCAGATGTTGCCGTCCTTACCGACTTTGGCAGCTGCGTGGTCGCCAGTCCCTTCGGGGTTCCAGAAGCAGCAGTTCGAGAACTTGTTGGCCAGCGTAGAGGAATAGAATTTCTTGTCAAGAATATCCCCAGCAATGTCGGAGAAGATGCAGTTGGCGAAGGTTCCATTTCCCCAACGGACGGCTGTGGTCAGCGAATGGAAGACACAATTGATGAAAGTCGATTTGCCGCTCTGGGGAGCCGCGCCCATGGAGGAGTCCATGAAGATGGAATTCCTGGCGACAAACGTGCCGCCGGCTCCTCTCATGCAGTCGTATTCGCAATGCGCGACTATGGAGTTGTCAAAGGTCCATGTTCCGCCGCGGGGGTACAATGCCCCCTGGTTGTTCTTTGCGCTGCACCAGAGGACAGAGCAGTAGTCCATTGAGACCGTTCCACCGCCCGTAATCTGGTGCCAGTCACCCGCCCAGGGAGCCGTGGAATCGCCGTCCCCATTCGTGTCGCCACCGTTGGCATCGTCCTTGATGGAGGTGAATACGATGGGCAACGCGCGTGTGCCGATCGCGGAGAGCGTTGCACCATTGTCGACGGTGAGTGACGCCCCGGCCTTGAACTTCACAATCACGCCTGGCTCGATTGCAAGGGCAGCGCCGCCGGAGACGGTAACGTTGGCATCGACGACGTACAAATCACCCATCTCCCATGTCGTGTCTGCGGAAATGGTTCCCGACACATGGTTCGTCTGGGTTGGGCGGATGTCCCAGCGAGCATACAGCGAAGCACCGCCTTCCGGGGCCATGTCCCCGGCCGACACCGGAACCCCGTGGTCCTCGTCCGTGTACCATCCGGCGAAGGCGAACCCGATTCTCTTGGCGGGCTCGGGCAGTGCCGCAAGCGGTCTTCCAATGGCATAGTGTTTTCGGGCGACTTCGTTGCCTTCCGAGAAGAACGCGATTTCCAAGGAGGGGATAACGGCGAATGTGCAGGAGACCGCGTTGTCGGCCTCATCGGTCTCGACCACCGAATTGGCGGCATCGAGCGAACAATCCAGCCTGTACGCAGGGCCGATATCGATGCCGTCCATTCTCACGGTGCGCGTTGCGGTGGAGCCGATCTGGTAAAAGGCAATTTCGTCGTCGCCACGCCAAATGCTCTCCTCGTTCGCCAGATCGCCACTACGGACGACGTTGATGGCATTTGTGAACGGGGACGCGATGTTCTCCTCGGCCCATGCGTCCTTGAACGCATAGCGGACGAAGATCGGGTCGCCGTCAAGGAACTCGTCCTGGGGCAGTGTCCCGTCAGGAGAATCGGTCAGGAAGAGCGCGACATCCCAAGATGCCGGCTTCGCGAAGGCAAGATCGTAGGGAGAGCCGACGGCCGGAACATACTCATGCCCCCATCGGATCGTCCAGCCGTTCCACGTTTCGGGAAGCACCCCGCCGATTTCGCCCCATCCGGCTCCGTCGTCTGGAATAAAGACAACCATCGCCGCCGGCGCGTTCTTGAAGACGTTCGATCCAAGCGTCGGGGGCCTCTGGCCGTGGAAGAATACATATCTCAACGCGGAACAACCGGAAAACGCATTGTTCCCGAACGTGCCCATCGCCGTGCCGACATCCAGGGAGCGCAGCGCCGTGCAATTGCCGAAAGCCCACGCCCCGATGCTGGTCAGCCCGTTGCCGAGAACGACCTTGGATAGAATCGTGGCACCGTAGAAGCACTGGTTGCCGATGGATTGAAGCGAATCCGGAAAGACGACCTTTGGAAGAGATGTGCATCGCGCAAACGACTGGTTGCCAATCGAGGAAAGCGACGAGCCGAACACGATGTTCGTCAGCGCCGTGCACCCCGCGAACGCACCGTACTGCTCGTATTCGTTTTCTCCGGTCGTGTCCGTCCAGTCGTTGGCGTATCCGGCAATTTTTGTCACGCCGTCGCCCAGGACCACTTCGCCAAGCGACGTGCAGAACGTGAACGCGCCGGCCGAAATCCCAGTGACCGAATCGGGGATGTCGATGCGCTTCAGCGACGAGCACGACTGGAACGCATACTTCCCGATGCTCGTCACCGCCTCCG
>JAEEGL015626500.1_pt1 | contig 10101 bp, 6 predicted proteins | sample 9134231 | NCBI WGS metagenome assembly JAEEGL01 (sample SAMN16246548, study PRJNA631951) | gut metagenome | biome: gut microbiome; feature: rumen; material: fiber-attached | host: Bos | place: Iran: Karaj | collected 2018-10 | reverse complement strand
TTTGCACTCAAGCACTTAAGGAAATTCGGTCACCACGGATTTGCATTGATTGGTGGCGGAACTGCACGCATTGGTGACCCTAGTGGAAAAACTGAAATGCGCAAAATGATTTCTTACGAACAGATTGATTCGAACGTAGAAAGCATAAAGGCTCAGCTTGATAAATTCATTGGCTTTGACGATGTTACTGCAAGTTCTGTAAATAACAAGGACTGGCTTGCTGATTTGAATTACATTGATTTTTTGCGCGACATCGGTTCATGCTTCAGCGTAAACAAAATGCTCACTTTCGAAGCATACAAACAGCGTCTTGAAAAAGGCCTTTCGTTCATCGAATTTAATTATCAGCTTTTACAGGCATTTGACTTTTTAAACCTGCATCAGAAATACAATATCCAGCTCCAGATTGGCGGTGATGATCAGTGGGGAAATATTACAGCCGGCGTTGATTTAATCAGAAGAAAATTAGGCGGCACTACAGAGTTAAATAAAGAGCACGAAGCATTTGGTTTAACCTTCCCGTTGATTACCCGCTCAGACGGAAAGAAAATGGGTAAGACTGAAAAAGGTGCAATCTTCCTCGATACAAATTTGACAAGCGTATTCGAATTTTTCCAGTACTGGAGAAATGTTGCAGATGCTGATGTAAGAAAATTCTTCCTGCTGTTTACATTCCTCGAAGTAGGCGAAATCGATTCAATTGTTTCTGGCGATATCAATGCTGCAAAGGAACGTTTAGCTTACGAAGTTACAAAAGAGATTCACGGTAAAGAAGAAGCTGATAAAGCCTTAGCCGGAGCAAAAGCTGCTTTCGGAGGTGAGGGGGATAAGTCTTCTATGCCGACCGTTGAACTAAAGCTTTCTGATTTTGAAGCTGGCGTTAATGTCTGCGATTTGTATTTTAATACAGGTCTGTGTGCTACCAAGTCTGATGCCCGCCGACTTATTATGCAGGGTGGAGCTACAGTAAACGGAAAGTCTTTATCTGATGTAAAACAGATTTTAACAAAGGCAGATTTGGATGAAGACGGTGAACTTGTAGTAAAAGCCGGTAAGAAAAAGATTTGCAGAGTAGTCTTAAAGTAAAAGATATTAAGCATCGTGGTGGTTGAGATGGCAACGCCGTATCGGAGCAAAGCTCGCAACCACCTGAAAAGGTTTGTAGTGAAACACGTGGTTTCGACTTGGCTCAACCACCACAAGTATTGTGTGTGAAACACGTGGTTTCGATTGAACTCAACCACCACATGTATTGAGAGCTCAACCACAGCGGGAACTTATTTTTTTATAAACAGATTTTTAATTGCTCTAAAAAGCATTTTAAAGAAGTTTACAATAGCTTCAAAGATTTTTACAAAGATATTCGGGTGCAAAAGTTTTTCAAGTCTGTGATAGCCTGAAAGAAGTTCTTCATCAGTAAACTCCTTTCGCTGATTATTTTCTTCAAGCTCCATTTCCAGCTGTTTAACTTTCGTTACGGAAGAGTCCAAGACATTTGCATTTATTCTTTCCCAGCCTAAAGCCTTTGCAGCCTCTAAGCGTCTTTCTCCTGCAATCAGTTCATATTTTGCATTTACAGTAATCGGATTTAAAAGCCCGTATCTTCTTAGCGATTCCTTTAAGCTTTCTATATCGCCAAGATCTTTTCTGACTCTGTTTTTTACTTTTATTTCTTCTATTTTAATAAGCACTATTATCTCCGGAAATTTAATTTACTGTAAAAGCCAGTTACTAAAATCATCGGCATCACGCTGAGTATATTCAATATTAATTTCTGATTCCTCTTCATTTCTTCTTTCACTTGAAGGAATTTCACTTGAAAGGAATGATAAGTCGTAACTTAAAGGAGAGAAGTCCGTTGCGTCGTTGAATGAAAGTCCTGTCCTGAGGTTTTCCACTTTCAATCTGTATATACCAAGTGTTTTACTGTTTGTTCCCAAGCCTTTCTTGTGTACCTGACAGTCTTCCAATGGTTCTGTTCCAACATAATAGTAAGCTGTCATTTTATGATTTTCACCACAATCTTCGTTCCATATACCGCCGCTTTCTGTACAAATATCAAGTTCGATTAAGCTTTCAGGTTTTTCGCCAAACGTTTTATATGGAAGTCCTCTGTGGATATAGTTCATGAAATCGCCCCAGGCAACACCGGCAAGTGTAGAACCTGTAAGACTCAAGCCCAAAGATTGTCCAGGCCTGTCGAAGCCGAACCAGAAGGCTGCCGTGTAATATGGTGTAAAGCCAACAGTCCATGCATCTGCCCAGTTTTGTGTGGTTCCTGTTTTTCCTGCTGCAGGCATTATGAATTTATTTCCCTTAGAGTCCCTGAATTCGAACTTGCTTCCTTTGCCTTTGTTTTCACCGATTGTGTAGCGTGTTGAATCAAAATCAGCACCATAACGCAAAGTTCCGCTTTCAACTGTTTTCTTCAGAAGCTCCTGCATAATAAAGGCTGTTTCTGCCGGAAGCTTTTGAATGTCTTTACCCTTTGCTTTCTGACTCTGCCTTAATTCTTTTTCCGGATCCAGAATGATGTTTCCGTTTTTATCTTCTACAGAAAGAATTGCAATAGGAGTAACTTCCTTACCATTATTTGCGAAGGTAGAAAAGGCTTTTGCAATCTCAATTGGACGCACTGAACAGACACCAAGTCCTAAAGGATAAATCGGTTCAAAATGTCTTTCCTGTAATTCATTCTGTTTAATTCCCAGAAGCGATGAAGTTCGTTTAATTGCAGCATCAAAACCAATTCCGTCTAATACCTGAATTGAAGGAACATTCATTGAGTGAGCAAGTGCATACCATAACTGAACATCACCTTCCCAAACGCCCTTAAAGTCCTGAGGGATATATGGTGTTCCATCTGCTTTTGTGAAAACCTGTGGAGTATCGCTGATTGTTGTTGTCATGGAAAACTTTTTAGAATCAATAGCAGCAGAGTAGTAGAGCGGTTTAAATGTAGAACCCGGCTGAAGCTTTGCCTGTACTGCACGGATAAACTGATTTTCGCTGTCATATTTTGAACCGCCGACTAATGCATCTATATAGCCCGTTGAGTTTTCAAGAGCAATCATAGTGCCTTCGATTGTAGTTCTTTCTGCTCTCTGCTTAATCAGGCTGTTACTTTTATTTACAACGCTTGTCTTTAATGTATCAATTCCGCTGATTAGGGAAAGAAGGTCCAGCATTGGATTTATTTCTTTCTGGTACTGGTTCTTTGCTGTAGATTCTGCCCGCTGTTCACTTACTTTTAAACTTGGCAGATTGAATGTAACGCTTAAAAGCTCTGCTAAGTTTACATAATCCTTGAACTCGCTTTTACTGCTTCTGTTTGCTGATCTCTGATAGGCTTTATTTGCAAAGCGAAGGTAATCTTTCATTATCTGTTCAGCTTCTTTCTGGTGACTCAAATTAAGTGTTGTGTTTACGGTAAAGCCGCTTGTGTAAATATCATCTGTACCGTAAATCATATCGCTTAAAGTTCGTCTTACATATTCACTGAACCAGGGAGCTTCATCTTTTCTCATATAGTAAGCAGAAGTGCCTGTTCGGGTGTAATCAAAGTTTGCCCAGAAATTTTCAAAGCTTTCATCAGCAGTTTCTTTAGTAATGTATTTTGAATCAACCATTGCATTTAAAACCGTCTGCTGCCTTGTCTTTGCTCTGTTTGTATGTTCGAAAGGATTATAGTAAGCAGGGTTTGAAAGCTGAATTACAAGGATTGCAGCTTCAGCCGGAGTAATTTCTGTTGCACTGTGACCAAAATAATATTTGCTTGCCGCATTTACACCGTATGTTCCGCCTCCAAAAAAGATTCTGTTTAAATATAATTCCAGAATTTCATCCTTAGAATAATGGCGTTCCATTTGAATTGCCCACCACAATTCCTTAAGTTTTCGCTTAACGGACATTTCACTTCTGTCGCAATATAAAGTTCCTGCGATTTGCTGGGTTAAAGTTGAGCCACCACCAAGACTTATATGAAGAAGCTGACCTATAACTGCACGGAATAAAGCCTTAACGCTGAAGCCTGAATGTTCATAAAAAATTCTATCTTCGCGGGTTAGAAGTGCGTCAATCATGTGCTGTGGTAATTTATTTAACGCTATGATTTCACGTTTTTCATCACTTGCAAATTCGGTAATAAGTTCACCGTTTATGTCTAAAATTTTGGTTGGTAATGCTGTTTCAAAGTCAGTGAAGTTTTCAGTGTTTTTTGTATTAACTGTAACTGCTATTCCTTTTCCTAAAAGGGCTCCAAAAATTATGGCATTGAGTATAAGAAGGCTAAATAAAACAAAAGGCCATATATTCTTTTTTTCCATATATTGTATTTTAGGTAAAATGAGTTTTAGTGTCAATGTTTGCAATTCCTGGTGTATTTTCAATTTACTTTTTGAAATTCCTGTGCTAAAATCTTTGAAGTAAATGTTATAAATTAGGAGAGAATGGTATGGCATACAAAATTTCAGATGAATGCATTAACTGCGGTGCTTGTGAGGCAGAATGCCCTGCAGGTGCAATTTCAGAAGGTGACGGAAAAAGAGTAATTGCAGAGGAATTATGTGTTAGCTGCGGTACTTGTGCAGGAGCTTGTCCGGTAAGCGCTATTTCTGAGTAATTAAATTATTACTGTTAAAAATTCATTTAATTAAAAAAGCGAGATGGTTTATTCTGTCTCGTTTTTTTTATTTGTTTATGCTAGGATGTTTGTCTGTACAGAGATGCTGAACTAAATTCAGCATGACTGTTATTTATGATAGATTGAAATCGTGAAAAGAAAAGTTTTATTTTTTATATTTTTTATTTTATCTTTTTCTCAAAAGTTTTTTTCTCAAGATTCACTTTCTGTTTTGCAGATTAATGAACTTACTTCAAAAGACATTTTGTTCAGACAGTATCAGGAAGAAGTACAGCTTGCTTCTAAAAATCAAATCTCAGGAAAAGCCGTTGATTTAAATTTGTACAGTTACAATATAAAGCCCAAAGATACGTTTTTCTTTATTGCATCCCGCTGCAGCATAAGGCAGGAAACTTTAGCTACAGCAAATTCCATTGAAAATCCAGATTCCTTACAGCAGAAAAAAAATCTGGTTCTTCCGGTTCAGGACGGACTTTTTGTAGCTGAAAAACCAGTCAACACAATGGAATATCTTTTAAAGAATCAATATAAAGACGAATTAGAAGCAGCACCAGAAATTCAAATCCGCGAAAGAACCTTTTATTTTTTAGCCAACAAAAGATTTACTCCTTCGCAAAGGGCATTTTTTCTTACTCCGGGCTTTGCGTCTCCTTTAGAGAATGGTGTTTTAACTTCGGCTTTTGGAAAAAGAATAAGTCCTATAACCGGCAAGTGGAAAAATCATAAGGGAATTGATTTAGCTTCTCCTTTAGGCTCAAATGTGTATGCGTGCAGGGCAGGGGTTGTGTACAGGACAATCTATTCAGATCCAACTTATGGAAATTACATAATTCTTCTTCATTCAAACGGGATGCAAAGCTTATATGCTCATCTTGATACAATTGATGTAAAGGAAGATGAGAATGTAAATGCAGGAAGCAAAATTGGAACTGTTGGAGTTTCAGGCTTAACGACAGGTCCTCATCTTCATCTGGAAATAATTCAAAGCGGAAAAAATTTAGACCCTCAGAAATATCTTCGCTAATCAGTTTTTTTTCTTCATTTGCACAAAAAAAAGTGGAAGTATATGGAAGTTATAGTGTATAATTGTAACGATGAATTTTTCCTTTTCAAAAAGTATTAAATTAAAGTGCCTTCTCATTCCAATGTTTTTTCTGGCAGTTGGTTTATCTGCTGAGACATTCAGAGTTCATGACACTTCTATTTTAAAGGTAAACGAAAATGGAGAAAAATCCTCTGTTCAATGCGGTATAAACAGTTGTATCGCAATAAAGCTTCCCGAAGATATGACTTTTATCCAGGGATTAGAACTTTCAATAAAAGTGCCTCAAATTGTTTCTCACTGGTACAATTCCGTGGCGTGGTCATTTTATAATGATATAGCACCGGTTCCTGATGAAGGCGTAATAGATTATTCCGGCTCAAGAATAAATCTGGATACTTTCGGGACTCCGCTGAATGTTCACATAAAAATCCCTTTGAAAAAGAATCATAAAATAAAAAAAGATGCATATTCTATTTTGCTTTCAGAAATTCCTGACTGTAAAAACAATATTATCTTCTATAGAACACAGCTTGTAATGAAGGGTGCTGACGAAGACATTTATGATGCAAAGTTTGATGTTTCCTGCAAGCCAATTTATATTGATAAAGGCAAACTGAATCTGCAGTTAAAGAATACAGTTGAAGACGCAGAAATCCAAAGCTGCACATTTTATGTTGACGGAAAACAGTGGAATGAGGGCGACCTTTTAGACATTGGAAATCATACCTTTTCTTTAGTCAGTGATTTTTACAGGAATGAAGTAAGAAGCTTTATAATTAATCAGGCAAAAGTTTCTACACTGGATATTTCGTTAAGGGATATAGCTCCGGCTTTAAGAATAACCTGCCCTGAAAACTCAAAGATTTATCTGGATAACCAGGAGATATTTGAAAACTTTGATTTTTATCCTGTAGTCTCCGGTGAGCATACAATAAAAGTTGTTGTAGGAAATTATGAAGTTGTAAAAACTGTAAATGTAAAGAACGGAAGAACTTATAGTGTCAATGTAAATGTTGATGCTTTAATAGAAGAAGAGGAATAGAGCAGAGGGGAATAATTTTTTAATGCTTATTCTTAAATTTTGTTAAAGAAATTTATGCACTGTCCGATAATATAAATGTCGGACGTACAATCTTATCCCCTCCCACCCATTGGCGTCCGATTGCCTTAAGGGGCATGACCGGTTTCTATACCGGTCTTTTTTTTTGTATTGAAAGTCCAGTTGAATTATGTTAGTTTTTTTTTATGACTAAGAATGAAATCGCAAAATATATCGACCAGACCTTGTTAAGTGCCTGTGCAACAGAAGATGAAATAAAAAGCTTTTGCCAAAATGCTAAAAACTATCATTTTGCAAGTGTTTGTGTTAATCCCCAGTTTGTGCCGTTATGTGCAGAAATCTTAAAAGACAGTGATGTAAAAGTTTGTACCGTAATTGATTTTCCTCTGGGCAGCGGTGGTTTATTTAATAAGCAGGACCAGGCTGACAGGGCAATTTGTGACGGTGCCGGTGAACTTGATTTTGTCGTAAACCTTTCATTGGTTAAAGCTCACAAATGGAATGAACTTACGAAGGAGCTTTCTTCCCTTATCGAAGGCGTTAAGCTTGCTGCAAATTTTGCAAGTGAAGAGGGCGGAAAAACTATAATTACAAAATTAATACTGGAAACCTGCTATTTAACTGATGAAGAAATAGTTGAAAGCTGTAAGTGTGCCAAAGAAAGCGGCTTTGATTTTGTAAAAACTTCAACAGGCTTTGGTACAGGTGGTGCAACTGCAGGGCATGTAAAACTGATGAAAGAAACTGTTGGAAGCGAAATGAGTGTAAAGGCAAGTGGTGGAATCAGGGACTTGGATTCTGCCTTAGAAATGATTTCTAATGGTGCTTCAAGAATCGGAACAAGTGCCGGCTGTAAAATTGTAGATTCTTTGTGAAACTATTCACGCGGTCATTGAGCTCAGTCGAAATGACCATTTATATTATATACGGTAGCACGACGAAAAGCAGACTGTCTTTTCTGGGAGCGGACACATTGTTGCTGTACATTGGTTATCCTTCGACAAGAGTGTTTATTGAGCCTGTCGAAAAAAAAAGCCATACAGAAGGAAAAAGTTTTTGTGCTTAATCCTTTTATATGGCTTTATGCTAATTCAGTAATAGTAATTATTTCTTTGTTACAACGATATTCTTTACTGTATAGTCGTAGTTGTGTTCGTTGATAACAAATTTCTTGTTTTCACCTGGTTTTAAGTTCAATAAGCTGTTTCCAAGTGGTGAAAGGTAAGAAATGATTCCTTCATCAACATTTGATTCCCAAGGTCCAAGAATTGTATATTTTTCTTCAGAGCCTGTAAGGTTGTTCTGCAAAGTAACTGTTGTACCGAATGAAACAAGTGAAGTAGTTGCTGTTGTAAAGTCAAAGATAACTGCACGTGCAAGTTCTTCCTTAAGTCTTGCAAGCTGGCTGTTCATTCTAGACTGAGCTTCTTTTGCTGACTGATATTCTGCGTTTTCTTTCAAGTCGCCCTTAGCCTTTGCTTCTGCAACTTCTTCTGAAATCTTTGGCAACTGAACTTTTTCAAGGTCTTCAGCGAGTGCTCTCTTAACATCAAGCATTTTTGCAGTAACAAGAAGTCCTTTTGGTTCTTCTGCTTTTGTTTCTGCTTCCTGGAATTTGAACTCTGGATATTTGTCCAAAATTCCGTTTCTAAGCTGTGTAGTAAAGTTTGCATCCAGATCCCTTACGTCGTTAATCATTGTGTAGATTCTGTTAATAACGCTTTCATCATTCTTTAACATATAATCAAGAGCGATGTTCTTAACATTTCCGTTTTCATCTTTCTTTGCAAAGAGAAGGGTAGTTGCATTCTTAATAGTCTTTTTGTTTTCTACTGTATTTACATGGTTTCTAACTTCTTTATAGCAGAGGGAAATAATGTTTACTACAGTAATAATCTGCTTTTCTTCTGCAATTCCGCTTTCTTTATACCAGTCTTCGTTTTCACATTTGTTGAAGAGGAAGATTACAGCGTTTCTGTTGTTTCTGTATTCATTGAATGCAGTCTGAACATAACGGATAACTTTTTCCTTTTTACCGCTTGCAATTAAATTTTTAATGAGATTGATTGCAACTAATGGTTTTGAAAGGTTTACATCAACGATTGTAGGCAGCAGTTTAATGTATTCATCGTCCCAGTTCTGAAGGAGCTTGATGTTTGTCAGGAATGAATCTCTTATAAGTGCATTCTTTAAATCAGCATACATTTCACGAGGATTATCAATGTCGCCGTAAAGCTGTGCGAAGGTAAAGTTTGCAGGAGACTCAAAGTTTGTGAATTTCTTTGTTACATCCTGAATTACAAGATATGAAGCAACAATGTATTCGTTTACATTTGAGAATGATTTTAAGTAGCTTGCGAAATATGTAAACATATCTGTGAACTGTTCATCAGAAGGATCATCGATTTCATCCATGTAGCGGTTCATTACATCAATCTTCTTGAAGAAGTCTTTTTCTGCCTTGAACTCATTTGCAAGTCTTTCCTGACGTGTAATCTCTCTGTCACGAACTGTATAGAAATTAATGTTAGAAGGATTTACGGCAAAGTTTTTATCGTTCTCTAAGATTTTCTGTGCTTTATTGTGCCAGTTTGTCCATTCACCCTGAGTTAAAATAGAAGGAACAAGTTCTGCCTTAATGCGTTTTTCATCACAATTGTTGTCAAAGCTCTTGATGATTGTCTTTAAAGTGCCTGCAATGTCTGCTTTAACTTCTTTTGCTAAATCTTCTCTTTTCTTTGTAGCTTTCTTTACCCAGATGTGATCTTTTGCAAGCGGGGTTAATGCAGTAACGGCCATTTTCAGTGACATTGTGTGAATACCGCTCTTTTTACCGAAGTTGATTGTAAGAATATCGCCTTCAACCTTTGTAATGATACCGATTCCCCAGGTTCTGTGAGCAACATAGTTTCTTGCGTCGAATGCAATGTGTTTTTCAAAGTCATTTATTGCTTCAAATACGTTTCTGAATGACTGGTTTAAGTTTGAGCTTCTGATGTAATCTTCAAGATGAGCGTTTCCAGCATATTTTCCGCGGAAACATTCTACAATTTCTTTTCTTGCCCATGAATCTTTATTATCAATTTCAAGAATGAGCTTAATAATATCGATTGCTGTGTCCCATTTATTTGTATCTTTGTAATAGTTGTAAACATCCTGCATTAAAACAGCTGATTTGTCTGCACTGATTGTTTTTGCAATTTTCTTTTGAATCTGCAGGAAATAATCAATTTCTTCAGGAATGAGTGAAACAAGCTTAGACCAGGTTTCTTTTATGAATGCAACATTTTTTGTAGAAACATAGCGTGCAAGAGCGTTTTTATAATAACTGATTGCAGCATTTATGTTGTTCTG
>JAEEGL015466426.1_pt1 | contig 10101 bp, 6 predicted proteins | sample 9134231 | NCBI WGS metagenome assembly JAEEGL01 (sample SAMN16246548, study PRJNA631951) | gut metagenome | biome: gut microbiome; feature: rumen; material: fiber-attached | host: Bos | place: Iran: Karaj | collected 2018-10 | reverse complement strand
TTTGACCTACGACGATTCGAAGCACACTTTCCACAATCGCGAGGCAGATCGCTTCATTACTCCCGATTACCGCAAACCTTGGAAACTCTGAAGTCTTCTAGCTGAAACTGGACAAACCTACTTTCGGTCTTTCCAGTAGCCTGGCATGAAGAGGAAGAGAACGGTGAATATTTCCAGACGTCCGATGAGCATATAAGCGCTCATGAGCCATTTTCCTGAAGCAGGAACATTGGCGAAGGTGTTGGCTGGGCCTGTAGCACCCGTGGCTGGACCTACGTTGCTCAGCATGCTGATACTGCTGCCCAAAGCCGTATCGACATCTGCTCCAAGCAGGGAGTAGCAAGTCATCGCGATAACTACCAACAGGAAGTAGATGAAGACAAAGACCAAAGCCTGTCGCACTTTATGGTCAGGCACGATTTGCTTGTTGATACGAACGCCCAAGACGGCTCTGGGATGCAGCATCTGGATGAGTTCATTAAAGGCACTCTTGGCACAGATTATTATTCTGATGACCTTTATACCACCTGCCGTGCTGCCAGCACAAGAACCTATTGCCATGATGACGACTGTCGGCATCCAGAACGAAGCTCCCCACGCCACATAATCGAACTTCTGAGCCGAGAAACCGGTGCTGGTCGCTACGCTGCTCACATGGAACAGGGCTGAGCGGAAACTTTCTTCGAAACCCTTCGGCAACAACTCGTCGGCACTCTCTGGAACAGGAGCAAAGTAGAAGAGCAGAATGAATATGACGACTGCGACACCTATATAAGAAAGGAATACGCGCACCTCTTCGTTCTGGAAGAGCACACGGCTGCGACGAATGCTCATGTAGTAGTAGAGCGAGAAATTGATGCTGCTGACCACCATGAACATGCTTGCCACATATTCTATATAGCCGCTATGGAAATAGGCAATACTCTCGGAATGCGTACTGAAGCCGCCAGTCGCTATCGTGGTAAACGCGTGACAAACAGCATCATAGAGATTCATCGGTCCGAGCCAATAGAGAAAGGCGCAAGAGCTGGTCAGCACAAGATAAATCAGGAGCACTCGTCTGGCCGTCGCACCTATTTTAGGGCGCAACTTGTCGAGTCCCAAACCCGTCACCTCGGCCGAATAGATGTTGCTGTTCTTCATCTCGTAGACGGGGATGAGGGCAAACGAGAAGACGACGATGCCAAGACCTCCTATCCATTGTGTAAGGGCGCGCCAGAAGAGCAGACCTTTCGGCAAGGGGTCTATCTCGTTGATACAAGTGGCTCCAGTCGTAGTGAAACCGCTCATCGTCTCGAAGAATGCGCTTGCCAAATCCATGTCTGTCAGGTAAAGGAAGGGCACCATTCCGACAATGGAGAAGATAATCCAGGAGAGGGAAACAACGAGGAAATTGTCGGCTCGACGCATCCTTCTGTGCTCTTCGCTGCGACTCAGGAAGATACAGAACGAGCCTGCAGCTATCGCACCTAATGCTGTTAGCAGGAAGCAAAGCCAGTCGCTTTCATCATTGATGAGGGCAACCAGCATGGAGAGCAACAGGAAGAAGCCCTCCATAACGACGAGCATTCCGAGGATTCCTTTTTTCATTTATTTCTTGTCGAGTGCGTGCTTGGCGTAGTCGATTGTGTAGTGCAAGCCGCGACTCTCTTTGCGTTCGAGTGCTTGGCGGGTTATGAGATAGCCTACATTTATCATATTGCGCAACTCACAGATGTCTTTCGTGGGCTTGACGCGTTTGAAGAGGTGTTCCGTCTCCTCGTAAAGGAGGTCAAGACGCTCCCATGCTCGATGAAGACGAAGGTCGCTTCGAACAATTCCGACATAGGTGCTCATAATCTGATTCACTTCCTTGACGTCTTGGGCGATGAGGACTTTCTCCTCGTTCGTCATTGTGCCTTCGTCGTTCCATTCAGGCACTTTTTCGTTGTAGTCGTACTGGTCGATGACTTCCAACGAGTGCTTGGCTGCGGCATCGGCATAGACGACGGCTTCGATGAGCGAGTTGCTGGCCAGACGATTGCCGCCGTGAAGCCCTGTGCAAGAGCATTCGCCCACAGCATAGAGGCGTTTGATGCTGCTTTGTCCGTCGAGGTCGACCTTGATGCCGCCACACATATAATGGGCGCTGGGAGCGACTGGGATGTACTGTTTCGTGATGTCTATGCCAATGCTCAAGCATTTGGCGTAGATGTTGGGGAAGTGATGTTTGGTCTCCTCAGGGTCTTTGTGGGTGACATCGAGGCAGACGTGGTCCAAGCCGTGAATCTTCATCTCACGGTCAATGGCGCGAGCCACAATGTCGCGAGGGGCCAGAGAGAGTCGTTCGTCATATTTCTGCATGAACTCTTCCCCGTTTGGAAGACGAAGAATGCCGCCATAACCTCTCATCGCCTCTGTGATGAGGTAGGCCGGATGCGTTTCCTGAGGGTTATAGAGGACTGTCGGATGGAACTGCACGAACTCCATATCCTTCACTTTTCCCTTGGCACGATAGACCATAGCTATGCCGTCGCCAGTCGCGATATTAGGGTTGGAGGTGGTGGCGTAAATGGCTCCAGTTCCTCCCGTCGCCATAAGTGTGACCTTGCTCAGGTAGGTATCCACCTTGCCTGTATCGGGGTTGAGGACGTAAGCACCATAACATTCGATGTCCGGAGTACGGCGAGTGACGCGGATTCCCAAGTGGTGCTGAGTGATAATCTCCACTGCAAAGTGGTTCTCCAGCACTTCGATGTTGGGATTCTGACGAACGGCAGCCATCAGTCCGCGCTGAATCTCGGCTCCAGTATCGTCGGCATGATGCAGGATTCGGAACTCTGAATGGCCTCCTTCACGATGGAGGTCAAACTCGCCATCCTCCTTCTTGTCGAAGTTGACGCCCCACTTCACAAGGTCTCTGATGCCTTGAGGCGCATTACGGACCACTTGTTCCACAGCAGCAGGGTCGCTTATGTAATCGCCTGCAATCATGGTGTCCTCGATGTGTTTCTCGAAGTTGTCGACCAGGAGGTTCGTCACAGAAGCGATTCCGCCCTGTGCCTTTGCCGTATTCGCCTCTTCGAGGGTTGTCTTGCAGATGAGCGTCACCTTGCCCTTGCCTGCGTTCGCCACCTTCAGCGCATAGCTCATTCCGGCTACGCCGCTGCCTATAATCAGGAATTCACTCTTCTTTATCATGACTTTTTTCTGCCTTAAATGACACTTTTTCCGCTGCAAATTTACGAATTACGCAGCGAACCACAAAAGAAAAATCAGTTTTTCTTTTCTTATGTGGGCAGCTATGTCGAAAAACGACTAAGGCGACGATTGCAAATGACTAGTGTGAAGTTTGCATTTTACTAGTGTGACGATTGCAATTTACTAGTGTGACGATTGCGTTTGTATAGTGCGACGATTGCAATCATAACACTATACGTTTGCTGATGACTAATGCCATCTTTTCGAACGTAACTGGGAGCATTCCATCATTTTTCATTTTTCATTTTTTATTTTTCATTTTTTTGTCGTACCTTTGCACACGAAAATGGAGCAGACGTTTAAGGAAATAAGAGACCAACTGGCCCGAAGAATCCTCATTCTCGACGGCGCGATGGGAACCAGGATACAGGCTTTCGGACTTTCTGCCGAGAGTTTCCATCGTGGAAAGTTCGCGTCTTGGCCAGTCTCTTTGGCAGGCAACAATGACGTCCTATGCCTGACCGAACCCAATGTCATCAAGCAGATTCATCGCCTATACATCGAGGCCGGAGCCGACATCATTGCCACAAACACCTTCTCCTCCAACCGAATCAGCCAGCAGGAATACGCTTGTGCAGAGGTTGCAAAAGATATGGCTCGCGAAGGTGCAAGCCTGGCCCGACAAGTTGCCGACGCTTCAGAACGCAAGATTTGGGTGGCTGGTTCGATGGGTCCCACTTCAAAATCCCTGACCCTCGCTTCCGATATGAGCAAGCCGGCACATCGACTCGTTTCTTTCGATGAAATGGCCGATTCTTATCGCGAGCAAGCGGAAGCGCTCCTCGAAGGCGGTGCCGATTTCCTACTCTTGGAAACTTGCTACGATGCCCTCAACACGAAAGCCGCTCTCGCAGCCATAAATGACATAAATGCCCGGTTTCATCGGGAAATTCCAGTCATGGTGTCTGTCACCATAAACGACCGAAGTGGCCGAACTCTGACGGGACAAACGCTTTGGGCATTCTATACGAGCGTCAGCCACTATCCCTATCTGCTCAGTTTCGGCCTGAACTGTTCGTTCGGCGTCACAGATTTGCGACCCTTCATGGAACAGCTCTCCGCCAACGTTCCCCTGCCGATTTCCATCTATCCGAATGCTGGATTGCCCAACCAAATGGGTGAATATGAGGAGCTTCCCGATTTTACAGCCTCGCATCTGCGTAAAATGGCAGAAGCCGGACTGATCAATATTGCAGGAGGTTGCTGCGGAACTGATGAGCATCACATCAAGGCGATTGCAGAAGCACTTCGCAATCTCAGCCCTCGAAACATTCCAAATGCCGACCAGAAACTGCGTGTATCAGGTCTCGAGCCACTCCTCATCGACCGCGAAACGCAGAACTTCACGAATGTTGGAGAGCGTACAAATGTGGCTGGATCAAGGCGTTTTGCCCGTCTCATCGCAGAAAAAAAATACGACGAAGCACTTTCCGTAGCTCGAAGCCAGATTGAAGGCGGGGCAACAATCATCGATATAAATATGGATGATGCGATGCTCGACAGCCAACAGGAAATGCAGACTTTCTGCCGATATATTAGCGGAGAACCTGCTGTGGGAAAGGCCGTTCTGATGATCGACAGCAGCGACTGGCCGACGGTTCTGGCCGGATTGAAGAACGCTGGGGGCAAGTGCATCGTCAACTCCATAAGTCTCAAGGCCGGAGAGCAGGATTTCCTCAGTAAAGCCCTTGAACTGAGGCGCTTAGGTGCCGCTGTTGTCGTGATGGCTTTCGACGAAGAGGGACAAGCCACAACCTTCGAACGCAAGATTTCTATTGCTCGTCGTGCCTACAACCTCCTGACTTCCATTGGTTTCCCACCACAGGATATCATCTTCGACGTCAATATCCTTTCCGTTGGAACGGGCATCAAAGAACATCAGGCTTATGCCGTCGATTTCATCCGAGCCGTTGAATGGATCAAACAAAACTTGCCCTACTCGAAGACAAGTGGCGGTGTGAGCAACCTTTCTTTCGCGTTTCGAGGTAATAATAAGGTAAGGGAGGCGATGCATTCGGTATTCCTCTATCACGCCATTCGCGCTGGTCTTGATATGGCAATCGTCAATCCGTCGATGCTTCAAATATACGATGAAATCGACCAAAACCTGCGTCGAGCCGTCGAAGACGTCATCTTGAACACCGATGACGAAGCAACCGAAAGACTACTAAAGCTGGCCCCTCTCTTACTCCCTCAAGAGGGAGAGGCTCGCTTGAATACTCCCACTTTGGGGGGAGACAGAGGGGGGCTGCCCATTGAAGAGCGTTTGAAACTCGCTTTGACAAAGGGCGACAGCACTCATCTCGCAGAAGATATGCCAGAAGCGCTTGCCAAGTTCGGTCAGCCAATCAATATCATCGAAGGTCCTCTCATGCAAGCGATGGAGCACATCGGCGTCTTGTTTGGCGAAGGAAAGATGTTCCTGCCACAAGTTGTCCGTTCAGCTCAAGTCATGAAGGACGCCGTAGCTCTGCTTCAGCCCTACATCGATGCATCGGACGAAAGCAAAGAAGGGAAGGCAAAACCTTGCGTAGTGCTTGCTACGGCAAATGGAGACGTGCATGATATCGGCAAGAACATCGTCGGAATCGTGCTTGCGTGCAATGGTTTCGAAGTGGTCGACCTCGGAGTTATGGTGCCTTGCGAGACAATTCTCGAGGCTACCATGAAGCACAACCCAGTTCTTGTCGGCATTAGCGGCTTGATTACACCTTCGTTGAAGGAAATGGAAAAACTCTGCCAGACTTTCCAGAAAGAGCATCTCAACACGCCAATCCTGGTTGGAGGGGCAACGACCTCTGCCACCCACACAGCCGTAAAGCTTGCTCCTCTCTACGATGGTCTGGTCATTTATGGTGGCGATGCCTCGCAAACATCTGTGTTGGCGAAGCGATTAACAACAAAAAAGGCCGATTTCATCGAGCAAATCAAGGACGAACAGAGGCAGATACGTGATGCATATAACGAGCATCATGCACCCCTCACACCCTATGAGGAAGCCAACAAGCGAAGCCCCCTCCTTGCTCCCCCTTTGGGGGAGTGTCCCAATGCCTCAGCCTCTACCACCATTATGGCACTCCCCCAAAGGGGGAGCGGGGAGGGGGCTCTCCTTTCCCTCATCGATTGGCGGATGTTCTTGCTGTTCTGGGGGTTCAAAGGCGAAACGCTGCCTCAGCTCTTGGTCAATCCTGAAGCGGAAAAGACATTAAAGAAAGGCAAGCAATTCCTTGAGTCGCTCCTACAAAAAGGACTGCTGAAAGTGGAGACTTTATATAAGGAAGAGCCAGCAAAGAGGCAGGGAAACGACATCGTGCTCACAGACGACGGACAAACTCTGCCGATGCTTCGCAGCCAATCTGCCACTCATCATTTCCGTTGTCTCGCAGACTTCTTCGACGAGCAGCAACCCTCCCCCATCGGTCTTTTCTTGGTAACGGCAAGGCCTTTGCAGGAGCCGAGTTCCGAAGAGGAACGCCTGATGACGCATGCACTCTGTGCCCGTTTGGCTGAAGCTGGTGCCGAATGGCTTCAAAGGCAACACTTTACAGGTGAAAAACTGATGCGAGTCGCTTTCGGATATGCAACTTGTCCCGACCATTCACTCAAGCGAATCGTCTTCGACAGGCTGGAAGCAGAGCAAAAACTCAATGTCACGCTGACCGACCACTACAGCATTCAGCCCTCCACCTCCGTTTGTGGTCTCTTCATCAGACACCCTGAAGCCCAATACTTCCCTGTTGGCCGCATCGATCGAGACCAACTTGCTGACTATTGTCAACGTCGAAAGATCAGCATCGAGGAAGGCGAAAACCTCTTATCCAAGTTCATAACACAATCATCATAACATGAAAGTCATCGACATTTTGAATGGCAAACGGCGTCCTTTCGCCAGTTTCGAACTTGTTCCACCCTTGAAAGGCAGTGATGCGAGCCGTCTCTACCAGAGCCTCGACCCCTTGATGGAGTTCCAACCTCCCTTCATCAATATCACTTGCCATCGTGATGAAATAGAGTTCGTTCCAAAAGGTGACGGAACTTTCACTAGGATGACTTTGGCAAAACGACCTGGTACAGTTGCAATCGTGGCTGCCATTATGCGCCGTTATCCCAAGTTGGAGATTGTGCCACACGTCATTTGTGGAGGCTCTTCATGCAGTCGAGTTGAGAGCGAACTGCTTGATCTTCACTTCCTTGGCATCAACAACATTATGGCTTTGCGAGGTGACGCTTTGCCTGGACAAAAGCATTTTTTGCCAGAATCAGACGGTTTCTCGCACAGTTCGGAACTAGTTGGGATGATTAGCGACCTGAATCGTGGCCAATATCTCGACCCCACAGTAAAGCAAGGGCTTGCAACCGACTTCTGCATCGGTGTTGCAGGCTATCCTGAGAAGCACTTCGAGGCAGCCAATTTGGAGAGCGACATCCAGAATCTTCGGGGGAAAGTGGAGGCTGGAGCAGACTATATCGTCACTCAGATGTTCTTCGACAATGAGAAGTTCTTCACGTTTGTCGACCTCTGCAGAAAGGCTGGCATCAACGTTCCCATTATTCCTGGCCTCAAACCCATCTCTTCAAAAAAGCAGATTGACATGCTTCCGCGAGCCTTCCACATTGACATTCCGCAGGAACTTGTCAGCCTGATGAACAAGACTAAGACTGCCGAAGATGCCTACCAACTTGGCATAGATTGGGCTATTAAGCAGAGTCGAGAACTCTTGGAACACGGTTTCCCTGCCATACATTATTATACTATGGCCAAGCCTGACAATGTCTGCGAAATCGTTCGGGCTGTCTTCTGAGAAAAGACGACTCGTCGGTTTTCTAAAAAACCTTAATCTCTGATTATAACTGAACGTTTTCCGTTTTCAGGTGTTTGCAATAATGAGAGCGCCTCAGAAATAGGAAATATAATAATGTATAGTCACAGATTAAGAATATGAAAAGGACAATCTTTCTTTTTTTAACGCTCGTATGCGGAACTTTCGCCTTTTCGCAGAAGGCAGAAACCATTGAATCTATCGTCTCCAAAAGTCATGAAGCGGAATGGTATGCTGCCCAAATGGAGGCTTGGCAAAAGGTAATTGACGAGAATCCACAAGACAAAGAATGGGCTTGGAGGAACTTGTTCAGAGCCTCTTATTACTTTGATTCCTTTACAAATGGTTGGAAGAGTTGGGAAGAACAAGACCAATCGAAGACGGCAAAAGTGGTTCGCGAGATAGAAGGCCGTTTTCCAGACAGTTATTTGTCGAACCTGTGCAAGAGCCGTTTTGCTTTAAGTGCTGACTCCATTGCTTACGGGAGAGGAGATTTCGTTCGTCGAGCTGTAGAACTTTTGCCGGAAAATGCTTGTGCGGAGGACGTCAACTACTTGGCTTGCCGCATGTGGATTGCCGATCCTGAAAGCCCTCTCGTGAATGAACTGTTCACCAAGTCGTACAAGAACAAGTATTATCCTGCCCGTATCATGCAGTTCAACAGGAACATGCTGCTCTGTATGGAGCCAAACGCGATATACTTCCCAAACGGAGACCTCGATTCTGCTCCGATGAAGATATTGCAGGAAGCACTTGACGAACGCAAGGATGTGACCATCATCAACGTGTCGTTCCTGCATGCAGACAGTTTTATGGAGGCTCTCTACAAGAAGCTTGGCATCAAGCCTCTCACATTAAATCTGCAAGATTACAGTAAGTACGGCGAGGACTGGGCCAGGCATTACGAGGCTGACATCATCATGTACTTGATAAAGGAAAGTGGCAGGCCTGCCTACTTCTCACCCACAAACCCCAAAACAACAATTCTCGACAAGGACAGCATCTACAACGAGGGACTTGTTCTGAAGTACAGCCCCAAGCCTTACGACAATTTTTCCGTTGCCATGCATAATGTGAAAGAGGTCTACAACCTTGAGTATCTGGCAGAGCCCGACCTTGTGTATGACGATTGGGAAACAAGCGGAATGACTGACATGAACCATGTTACGCTCCTTTCCAACCTGATTTCGAAGTTCAAGAAAAAGGGCGAAATCGCTCAAGCGGAACATCTGCACAACATCCTCAACAAGTGCCTTTACAGATGTGGAAAGCAGTTCCCAACCAAAGCACAAGAGTATTTCGACAATCTGCTAAAGGAACAAATCGAAGAGAAGTGATGACTATTTCCCATTTGTTCAAGCCTCTCAGCTCGTTCACGGATGATGAACTGATGCAAAAGGTAAGCGAGAAGGACGATGATAGGGCTTTTGGCGAGCTCTACCATCGTCATGCTCGAAGGCTTATGGGCTTCTTCTTCAGGCAGTTAGACAAGGATGAAGCTTTGGCTTCAGACTTTACGCAGGATGCCTTCCTGCGTGTCTGGACGGCTCGCGACAAGTTTGCTGGAACATGTTTCCGTACTTGGCTCTTCACCATAGCCTTTAATCTGCTCAAGAATCACTACCGTCATGCAGAACATCAGAAACAGTTCGAGCAGTTCGTCAGCCTGCATCAATCGACAACAGAGGACAGCAAAATCATCGAACAACTGGATGACGAGGCCTTCAACCGCGCTTTGAAGCAGGAATTGGAACGCATGTCGTCTGATGCCAGACTGCTCTTTTCCCTCCGATTCGAAGAGGAACTCTCCGTTCCGCAAATAGCCGAAGTGATGGCGATACCTGAAGGAACCGTCAAATCACGACTTTATACATTAACCCAATCACTCAAGAAAAAACTTTGCTCAGCATGAAAAACTTTGAAGACAGACTCACCACATCGGCACAAAACCTTGCTTTCGAGGACAACAGGAGAATGCATGTCCCATCAAATCCACTCGGCAAAAAGGCTTCTTACTGGGGTTGGGTGGCCACACCAGCAG
>JAEEGL015113554.1_pt1 | contig 10101 bp, 15 predicted proteins | sample 9134231 | NCBI WGS metagenome assembly JAEEGL01 (sample SAMN16246548, study PRJNA631951) | gut metagenome | biome: gut microbiome; feature: rumen; material: fiber-attached | host: Bos | place: Iran: Karaj | collected 2018-10 | reverse complement strand
GTACTCGTAGTTGTCATTGCCATGCTCAGTAAAAATATCAAATACCATGCCCATACTTAAGGCTTCCAAGTCGGCTATATGCAGGCCGACTTGAAAGCATCTAAGCATATACAAAGCTGTGGACGTTACGCGCTCGCTTTTCCGCTTACTTTTTTTTTGGGTTCTTCGGTAGGTACGCTATCACTAAGATATACGCCCACGATTTCTGATCCGCACATAGTAAGGTCAAGCGGCTCAAACTGTGATAACCACTCAATATACTCGTTGATACTAAGCTTCATCATATCTGCAGGTGTAAGGTTCTCAGCCTGCTTTGCCATGATAAATGCAAGCTCTGGTATCTTGTCGGATGCAATCTCAAACTGCTCCCCAGTATTAAGTGATTTAAGCAGATCGCCTTTAAATATCTGCTTATAAAAAAGCGGCGTAACGCCATTGGATAAAAACGATACTTTTTTTGCCCCTATCTTTAATTCCTTAAACATTCATGTACCCCCTACGGTTATCAAGCCGTAAACTTAGCGTAAATAGTTGTATCGGCTGCGATTGTGTCGGTATCAAAGTCAAATGCTGTTGTAAATGTATCCTCTTTGTACCATCCACCAAATGTGTAGCTTGTCTTTGTTGGATCAGCAGGCTTTGTTGCCTTGCTGCCACTTCTTACGCTCTGGTTAGGTACTGAGCTGCCGCCATCTGTATCAAATGTTACAGTGTAGTAAGTAGCAACTGCAGTTGGCTGATATACAGCATTAAACCATGTAGCATACTGAGCTTCGCCCTGTGGGCAGCGTGCCTTAACCAAATCTTTGTCAAGGTCTGCGTTATGGATTGCAACAGCAGTAATTGTAACTGTCTCTGTCTGTGGCTCAATAGTTTCCTCAGTGGTTGCACCGCTTACAGATGGTCTTGTTGCTGTGCAGTTATACAATACGTGTCTTGTTGCGCTCTCATCGCCTTCAAACTGGAAGAAGAAAGCAAAGTGCACTGTCTTTGCGCCTGCATCCTCTACGAGCACGCCGTTGGAATCCTCAATCTCCTTAAGTACGTCACGTCTAAATGATTCTGGGATAAGTGCGCTCTCAAGATCGCCCTCGTATCCGTTGTTGGCATTGCCAACCCAGTAATCGATATTGTCGGCTCTAAACTTTGTTGTATCGCCCTGTGCATCCATTGAAAGATTTACAGCGCCAAGCCAAGGTTTTGGAGTGTCATAAGTCGCTGTGTTTGTCTGCTCGTCTATATGAGCAATAGCGTAATGGCATCCCTTCAAGCCGTATTTAACCTTATTAGCCATCGATAATAACCTCACTTTCATAAGATATTTGCCAAATCTTTTCAGTATCCACGTAACTGGCTTCTTTGGCATAAGTAAAGCCGCTGTTAGCAAGGATGCTCTCAACGGCCTTTTCTGTGTCAAAATCTCTAAAACTTGTGTAAAGCTCTATGTTTAATACTTCTTTGTCAACATAGTTTTGTTCATCAGCAAATACATCCGTATTAACCGAAAAAAACCAACAAACAAATGGCGGCGCTTGCGGTGTGTTGTCTGGAAATTGATAATACGCGCAAGGCAGGCCAAAGCTCTGGATCATCGTATAAATTGCTTCGCGTGTCATAGGCTGTTTACCACCTCGCTTTCGTACTCTTCAACTAGCTTTTCCTCAACTGGCAATATGTGCTTTTTGCCTTCATAAAAGCCATAGCGGCCAGTGCCGTTAGCTTTTACGTGGCCGTTCTCAAGTAAATGTGCCAATCCTGCCTGCTTTTTGTTGTAGATGGTAACAGTTGTGTAAAGTCTGTTCTTTTCCTGTGCCATCGCCCAACCGCTTGCATACTTTTTGCCGTCAAAGGCTTCTTTACTTGAATTTTTAAGAGCTTCAACGCCCTTTTGGCCTACCTGCTTTGTGATCTGGTCAAGATTTTCGTAAATCTGGCCCTCGTAATCGTCCAAGATTTCATCAATCGCGCTTTGCAGGTTGTCAATCGTCACTTTCTTGCCCATTTGTACCACCCTTGCGTGTAACATACAGCTCAATATAATCATCGTCTGTTTCGTATGTACGATAGATGCTGTATGCTGCGCCATCATACTCGCATACTGTCTCGCCTTGGTAATCTCCCTTGAACACAGTAAACACGTACTGCGGATTTAGGCCGTTGCGCCCTGCGTTAAAGAACTCGCTGCGCGATACTGAGTGCCTTTCGCAAAAAACCTCATGCTTAACCTGTGTGGCAACTGGTACGCCGTACTGGTTGTTGGTATATGTTGTTGTAAAAAGATTTAAAGTATCGTTCATATTGCCTTTTCGCCCATAATACGATTGTTAAGCGCCCAACGTAACATACGTGGCATACCTTCGCCAGTGTCACGCCTGCGCCAAGTCCAAGCGGAATACATAACAACAAGCTGCGCATCTTCCAAGTTATCAACATTAAGGGTTGATACGCCTTCGCGTATTATCATAGCTTCGCTGCTCTTGATAATCTCGGTTAGGCGTGTATCGTATGCCGTTGTTCTAAGTATCCCCAAATCAACTTTTAAGCTGTTTAAAACGCTTGTTATCTGCGCATTTGTCATTTTTTCACGCTTTCTTTTTTGTTGAGCGCTTGGCAGGTGCTTTTGCCTTTGCGGTTGTCTTTTTTGGCTCAGCATCCTCTACCTGCTTAGGCTCTGCTGCCTGCTCGGATATATAACCAAGGCTAACCAGTTTTTTTGCCCTTGCAGGATCAAGGCAGGCATATGTATCGCCTGCCTTGAACTGCTGTAATGAACCGCGCTCAATAAAATCAATAACTACCTTGTATTCCATCAAACAGATACAGTAACAGCGATAGAAGCGCTTGCAGAACCGCTAACTGCAGTGATAACTGCGCTGCCGCTTGCCTTTGCTGTGATCTTGCCATCATCGGATACAGTTGCATAAGTTGTAGCACTTGATGTGTATGTTACAGGGCCATCAACTGGAAGTGTCTTTGCGATGATCTGGAATGTTTCATCAACCTCAAGTGTTACTGCATCAGCGTTAAGCACAATACCTGTAACAACGTTAGCTGTATCTGGTGCAAATGCTACGCTGTTAGCTGCAGGTGTTGTGTTCTCAAGGCCGATAACAACAAATGCTTCTGCGATAACTGGCTGTCCGTCATATCTTGCTGTGCCCTTAAAGGCTGTCATATCCTGTACAAAGAATACGTGTTCAGACTCAGCAAACTTTGCGCCTGCTCTCTCGCCAAGCAGATACAGATCGAAGTATCCACCAATGATTGTGTTATCTGGTACAAAGTTAAGTACCTCAATAGCGCCGCCTACAACTGGCATTGTTCCTGCTACACCAGTAACAACCTGTCCGTTTGCATTTACGCTAACTGTCTCAGCCATGAGCTTTGTATAGGTCTTTTCGTTCATAACCCATGTTTTCTCGCCACGGCTGTAATCGCCCTTTGCTGCTCCAGATGCAAGTACAATCTGCTTAAAGAGTGCTGCACCTGTAAGGCCTGCGGAAAGTGCAATGATATTTGATGTATGCAGGTCTACCCAAGGTCTAGCTGTTGCAGGATAACTTGCAGGCTCGGAAGTCTGTGCAAGTCTTGAAACGATACCAAGTGGCATCTTCTGTGTTCCTGCTGCGTTACGGCCATAAAGAATAGCCTTATCTACTGAGTAGCCAATTGCCTGTGAAAGTGCATCGAGAAGTGTTGAAGCAAGATCGATATCGCTGTCCTCAAGAACTGCGTTGCAAACCTTGAAATATCCAGCAACCTTAAAGCAATCAACCTCTACATCGTTAAATGTAAGAGCAAGCTCGTTAAGTGATGCACAGCACTCTGTCCAGATAGCTTCTGGGATTGTGCCCTGCACGATCTGTCTTGCATTACCACTGATAGGCTGTACGTTAACGTGCTTATACAGCTTTGAGTAACGCATAACGTTCTCTTTGATAAGTCCAATAAATACTTCTGGGATCAAAAGTCCTGCATTGTTAAGTGCTCTCTTTTCACGGATGCAGCTTCTAACGTTTGCAAGGTAGTTCTTTACATCGTCCTGCTCAAATACAGCAGTGCGCTCCTGTGTGCTCATGTTTCCAAAAAATCTGCTGCGTAATACTGGCATTTTTATTACCTTCCTTTCCTCGGTTTCCGCCTTTGGCTGTGGCTGCTGTTCTGGCTCTGTGTCCTGCTCGGCTTCTGCTTCTGCAAGGTCTTTTTCCATCTCAGCGATTTCATCGCTTAAGGATTTCTTTGCATCCTCATGCTCTTTTTTGTCGGCATCGTACTTCTCGGCCTCTTCCTCTACTGCCTTCTGGGCCTCTTCGGCCTCTTCGCCTTCAATTTCTGCGGCCTCTTCGATTGCCTGCTTAAGCTCGTTCTCGCGCTTTTCAAAGTCGGCATCCTTTGCTCTAAGAGCTTCAAGTGCCTTCTTGGCTGCATCGAGCTTTTTTCTAAGCACAAATACTTTTAACATCAGCTTTCTCCTTTCAATTTGCTAAGCATCTTCTCTTTCCACGCTTCATTTTTACGCTTGATAAGCTCATCGCGCTGTGCAGAGCGTGCAGAAATGCTTGTATCCTCATAGGCAGGAAATGTGCAAACACTTACCTCGTACAATTTCACTTCGCGGATCGTCCAATGGATGCTGCCATCTTCGCGGAACTCGGTTTCCTCGTTGATGATATCGAAGCCAATGCTACACTGGTCAACATCGCCGCGCTGCACGCGGTTGTATGCGTTCATTGCATCGCTATCTTTCGGATTGATAACAATGCTGCCCCATAAGCCGTGGCTGTCTGTGCGCAGCTCTAACGTGTGTGCCTTGTTTCTTCCAAGCACCAAAGTAGTGTCATGGTTGATAAGTGCTCTAATATCGCCTGCTAGTGTATTATCAAAAGCGCCTTGCGCTATTGATTCGCTCATATCTGGTGTCATTTGATAGTTAGAATCAAAAACTGCAAAATAGCCTTCAATCCTAAGCTCGCCATTATCCTCGCGTGTACTAAACTGTGTCGATGCTGTGCGCATCTGCATAACTTCTCTATTTGCCATTATTCCTGCCCCCCTGTGGTTAGCTTTTTCTGGTTGCCGATATCATCAACTGGGATATAGTTTTCCAGTATTCTCAATGTGTCTAAGCCTTCTAGCTGATTCATGCCAATACGATCACGCACTTCGTTAGGTGTAACGATGCCCTTATCAGCAAGGCCACCAAATACCTCGTAAATGCTCTTGATATCCCAATCAAGCAGCGATAGTACGTTGAATTTTAAGTACATCTTTTCGCTTATAATCAGCTTCTTTGTTAGCTCCTGCTGTATAGCTATGCAGATAGGCTTTATTGTGTTGAGTACAAAGTTGTTCCATGCGCCTTGGTTATACTCGCCAACGCCCAATAAAAATGGCGGCACTCCTAAGATGGCCGCCACTGTACGCTTATTTAGTTCAACTGTATCTGCAATAGCAAGGTCTGCCAGTGATAATGGCTTTACCTGCTCAACCTCAAACTGCTGTGCAGGGATAAGCCAAGGCTCGCCAACATTTGCGCTCTTGACATAGCTATCAAGTAGCTTTTGCCTGCCAGTTGGGTTTGCAAATTCCTCTGTTAACGCATCAACCTTAACAATCACGCTTGGTTTCCATTTGGATTCCATAAAGCCTTTTTCCGTAGCAGATGCCTGCTTTAAGTTCTCGGCTAAATCCTTAAGGCAGATGGTAAGGCCCTTGCCCTTCCAGAGATAAGTTTTATCTGGGTTGTAAACAAAGTGCAGTACGTTGTCTGGGTTTTTAGCCTTGCCATCAATAAGCACTTTGTAATCACGATAGCCGATAGTGTCAAAAGATACTCGGCCTGCGCTTATCGGCTCAAGATTCTGCAGTATGCCATTATATGTATGCGGCACAACAATGCTGTTGCCTTTGCCATACAAAAGCAGATTCATAACAATGGCCTGTACCCATGTTGAGCGAGTCATGTGCATTTCTGGATCAATATCGATTTTCCTTGAAAGCTCGTTGATAATCCTTTGATCGCCCTTTTCGGTGTTTGCCATAAGGTGTATGGTAAGTGATCCAATTAGTTCTGCTATCTTATGGCAAGCCGTCATAATCTCTGGATTATCTGCAAGGCTTGTATAGCCAGTGCAAGTTAGTGTATCTCCATCAGCAAGCCATACTGCTATTGGGTTTGGTGTTCCTGTATCTCTTTTTTGATTTACATTACGATTTCTTTTTCTGCTCATTTACTCGCCCCACCATAACTGTGCTGCCTTGTTTTTAGCGCTATCTTCTATTGCCCTTATACAAGCAAAAACAGACGCATCGAATAAATCAATTCGCTGTGTCTGCTCCACTTTTTCATATTGCACGGCATCATCTGTCTTTTCTACTGCTGCCACATTGCTTACGCAATACTCATAGGCTTCTGAGTGCAGATAATATATAGTGCCGTCTTTTGCCGCTTTTTCTATGTGCCTAAATCCTTGGGATTTAACATAAAAATACTGCGGCTGATCTACAATGTTGAAGCCTGCTTTTTTCATTAGTGGGAAATACTCTTCCCCTGCAAACTTCCTATCATGGCCAACCTGCCGTATCTTAAATCCTTTATTGCGCATCTGGATAAACCAGTTAACAATATCAGATACGTTAACTGTTGGCGTGTTGCTCATTGTTAGCCATCCATCATCCTGCCACTGGTAAAGTGGGATGTTATCTTCATCAGTTTTGTGTACGGCCATAACAATAGGGCAAAAAGCGTGTGTTATTATGATATCCACGCCATTGTACGTGCCAAACAAAGCTGCTGCTGTAAGGTCATGCAGCCTTGATAAATCTGCGCCGCCATACCAGTTGATGCCTAACTTAGATAGCTCGTCAATCGTCCAGTTGTATTGCCTATCACTGGCCCTAAACTCTTCGATATCAAACCATGCACGCATAGCGGCTGTATATACGTTAAGGCTTCTGCTTAAAAAGTCCTTACGTTGTCTTGGATCATTTTGCGCCTGCAGCGCATCCTGCATTATCTCTTGCGGCCTTATGGTTATCCCATAATTTGGGTTTGCTTTTTGGTGCTGCTCCGCATTTGTATAATCGCAGTTGCCTTTCTCGTCAACATCGGCCCTGCAGACAAAGCTAAAAAAGCTATCATCCTTTACAATCCCTGCTGCCACTTTAACAGCGTACTGCATCCTGTCATAACCAAAGCTGTTCATGTTATCGCCTGCGGTTGTGATACCAACCATGAGCTTGTTTGTGTATGCCTTCATGGCTTCGTAAAATCGATTGTACTGAGCAGGTTTTTTAAATGCCGCAACCTCGTCTGCTATCGCAAAGTTGCAGTTAAACGAGTCTTGCGCATCTGGGTTTGATGCCATTATCTGTATTTCAATATTGCCATCTGGTCTGCCGTCCTTGTAAAACGTATATTTGATGCTATGCTCCACATAGCTGTTTTTAACCTCAAAAGTATCGATTATCTTTTTGTACTGCAGGCTAAACAGTATAAAGTTAAATGTCTCAAGGGCCTGCTTAAGTGCCGCCGCGACAACATAAACCTTAGAACCGCTACGGCGCTGTATGATGCTAACGGCCATACAGAGACTTGCCACAAAACTTGTTTTGCCGTTTTTACGTGGCACAAATATTAGCGCTTGCTTAAATCGCCTTTCCTCTGTGCCTGTGTACCAAAAGCCAAGCAGGTTATAAACAATAAATATCTGCCACGGCTGTAATAAAAAAGGCGTTCCCAAAAGTGGTACGCCTTCCATGCTCTCGCCCTGCCGATGCACAAACATATTTTCAATTATCGTTATTGCCGCATCTGGCTGCGTATCTCTAAGCTCAAGCTCTGGGCGCTCAAGATCATCCAAAAATCGCTTGCAAGCATTTATCCTGTCGATACCTGCGATGATATCGCCGTTTACTACGTCTTTAGCATATTTAATTGCCACATCTTTGTACTTTTTACCCCTCATGTGTCCGTTTTATATGCCAAGGTTTGATAAAATGCCCTCTAAGCTGTTCTGTTCCTGTTTTTCTATCTCTACACCAAGGCTTTTTAATCCTTTCGCTGTTAGTCCTAAATCCCTTAGATATGCAAGGGCCTGTATATTGCAATCACTTATTACCACCAAGCACGGATTTTTAACGATGTTAGTTGCGCCGCCCTTATTGGTGTGCTTAACAATCGGCTCGCTGCCAGTATTTATATATTTTTCCTCAGCTTTATCCCTTGTCTCAAGGATTCCTGCAACTGTATCGATAGCAATATCAAAGAATTTTTGATATGTACCTGCTGCCGTGCAGGCTTTTTTAATCTTGGTTTTCCACTGTTTTCTTGTCATGATCCTGTGCCCTATACCAAAAGCTATAAGTAACACGATTGCAAGATACTGTCTTTTTTAAGTGGGCCATCTGCTTGCCATATCTCTGGTATCCATTCATGCCAGACTTTTCACGGCCATACCTTGCTAATATCCAGTGATTATCTTTAAGCAAGCTGTATAAAAGCGATGGGGTTGTTGTTGTAAGATTTAGCTCAAATCCCTGCTTGCTCACAATCTCGCCAATGGCATCGATAAACTTTGTGCCAATGCCTATGCCTTGATAATCTGGCAATACAACAAGCCTATGCACACGCTTTTGGCCCTTGCGCAATGGGAACTGTATTACACCTGTGTGGCATACAAGCCGCCCATTTAAAACGCCTACATACTGGGTTGCACCCTTATGCAAATCCGTGTTCAAATAGTGATACTTTCTAAATATCTCCCAGATTTCGTCTTTAATACTGTTGTCAACCCTATATATCTCAAGCTCAAGTTTGGGGCGGTTGAATTTCCCCTTTGTACAAAAAAACGCTTCTGATCCGTGTCGTATATCCAATCTGGCATAAGCCACTCGATAACATCATCATGGCAGGATACTGCGATAAATTGCTTTTTGCTCTTACGCACGGCTTTTTGTATAGCCAATGATGTTGTTTTTGCACACTCCCTGTTTACAACGCTTGTGTACTCGTCAAAAACTATTAGCTGCTTATCATCCAGTATGCAACGTGCCAAGTCAACACGCATTTTCTCGCCATTGGATAAAACCGCATAAGGTTTTAGCCAACTTGGCGGCGAGCTAAAGCCAACTGCCGTAAAGGTCTTTTCGATATCCTTTATCGATGCACCCTTTGGCATATCGTCAATAACTGCCTTTGCAGTGTAATCATATCCGCAAAAGTAAGCATCCTTAAAAAGCTCTTTTGCAATGGTAGTCTTACCAGTACCAGAACCGCCAACAATCAAGCCAACCTGCCAATCTGCAGGGAGTTCCACCCCCCCACTAAAATGTTCGCATAGGTGCTCTGTGTCTAGATCAAAATTTGATATGATGGCCTGCGTTCTAAAAGTCTTATCTGGCCGTATCTCTTTTACAATGTCAAAACTCTGCAATTTAATCCTTCTCCCATCAACCTATCAAATAGCTCTTGCTGTGTTTCCTCGTCTGGGCAATCAATAATAACCTGCCACTGCTCAGCAATGTTGCCGCTTAAGTCTTTTCGCTCTGGTGGAGTCTCTGCCATATCGGCCAAATCAAAGCCAAATTGTGACATATCAATTTCGCCAATCTCAGCAAGCTCTGCATCCAGTACGTTAAAATCCCAGTTAGACAACTCAGCGGTTTTGTTGTGGGCCAATGTATATGCTTTGCGCTGTTCCTCTGTCAAAGCATCAAGGCGTATGATAGGCACTTTTGTAAGGCCAAGCTCTTTAGCAGCCAATAACCTGCCGTGGCCTTCCACTATCTCGTCATGCCATACGCCGATAGGATCATTAAAGCCAAATTCCTCAATAGACTTTTTAATTGCAGTTATATCTTTGGTGTCATGCTTACGTGCATTGTTTTTGTATGGCTGTATGCTGTCGATATCAACATACTCCACCTTCAAATTCTTACTTGCCATTTTTACCCCATTTTTTCAAAACTTTTTTGCGCCCATTAATTAGTACAGACTCAGTTGTGCAGTTTGGCACTCTGATATAGTAATAGAGCGGTTTTTGCTTAAAATCGCTCGGCTGTACCCCTTTTCCCTTAAAATTGCCCTTATATATACAAAGC
>JAEEGL015070225.1_pt1 | contig 10101 bp, 13 predicted proteins | sample 9134231 | NCBI WGS metagenome assembly JAEEGL01 (sample SAMN16246548, study PRJNA631951) | gut metagenome | biome: gut microbiome; feature: rumen; material: fiber-attached | host: Bos | place: Iran: Karaj | collected 2018-10 | reverse complement strand
TTGTGTGCAAGTGGTCAAACCCCATATCAGGTGGTTATTGCAGCGGGGTCCCACCTCTTCCCATTCCGAACAGAGAAGTTAAGCCCGCCTGCGCCGATGGTACTGCAATGCAATGCGGGAGAGTAGGAGGCCGCCACTTTTTTTGAAATAGGAGTCGCATTTGCGACTCCTATTTTTTTTGTGCATACCATCCTCTGACGCTGTTGGTTGCTCCGTATTGAAAGCCAGCAGCTTTCAGGGCGATCGTCAGTTGTTTGATGTTCGGCCTGTCGGCTCCGGTCACATGACTGTTCAGTTCATTGAGGATGTCAACGGCGCGCATAAAGTATTCCTTATTACGCTCAGCAGGTTCAAAGTAAGTGGTCAGCAGGATCTCGGCGGTCGACATATTCTGAAACTTCATGTTATGTTCCGCTATCTTGTACTCCTCGGCCTTCGTGAAGTAGTAGGGCTGGTCGTTATTCAGCTCCCAGACGGCCTGGGCATAGAGCTGCTGGTAGTTGATGCTCGTCTCGGTGTCGATGATGCCCGTCACCTCTACGCAGAGATAACGGCGTGAACCTGTCGGGTCGTTCAGTGGCTGCCGCTCGTTGGTGGTGGCGATAAACGAAGCCATACGTGGTGTCATCACATACTGGTCTGATCGCATCCGGCGTACTTGAACGTCTCGTTCTGTCAGTATGCGCTTGATCTTTGCCTGTTCGCGGTCGGTCTTGGCATTATACTCGTCGATGTTCACAAGTGCCATCCTGCCAAGCATCCGCTCCACCTGGTCGGCATTGTCGAGTTTGATGTCGTCGATATAATATTCGCGCAACCCCATAGGAATGAGCAACTTGCAGAAGGTCGACTTGTGGGTTGCTTGCTTTCCGATGAGCATGGGCACCACGCTATTGCCGAAGTCGCGGCTCTTGCCCATCCACTGTGCCACCATGCCGAGGAACCAGCGGTGGAAGAACGGCTCCCAGTCGGGATAGTTGTTGGGCACACGACGGGCCAGTTCGCCGATGTAGTCATACTTCTGATCCCAGTTGCCGCAGCCGGCCAGGAACTCGTGGATTGGGTTGTAGCTCTTAATAAGAGAGGAACGCACGTACAACTCTATATCTACCGACCAGGCGGCACCGGCATCGATCATCTCCTCGTGGGCAATGCGTCGCAGGTCTCTGTCGGTGAGTGGCTGCCAAGGCCAGTAATCATGTCCCTTCGGACGGAACTCCTCGATGCGCTTCAACTCGTTGTATCTCAGCTCGTAACGGCGATTAAAGAACTCTCTGACCTTATGGGCTATGCGCTGTTTCTCCGTCATCATGGCCATGGGCTGACCTGGCTCGTTCTCGGCATAGACACTTCGGAATATACTACGGATATTTTCGAGGTTCAGGTGGTTGGCATAGCGGTTGGCGCGGATGACCGACGACTCCTCTGGCAGTGCCGACTTCCTACAATACTGTGCCAAAAGGGTCATCCGTCCGTCTTCCTGGATGGCCTTATCGTCCGACTCCGGCACATAATCCTCGAACGCCTTGCGCTGGCAGGTGTAGAAGTCTGCCCGCTCTTTTTCTTGCTGTTCCGATGTCGTGTTGTTCTCTGTCCATCCCAGGCTGTCGGTGTGGGCATGGGGATAAGCTCTCAGCGGCGAGTTGTCTTTATGGATGATGGTCAGCGGCTCTGCATCACGGTTATAGTAGAGCTGTGCATCCTGACTCATGCGACAGCCACGGTGCAGCGACTCTGCCTTCAGGTTTATCTGGCAATCGCAGAAGGCACTGTAGTATTTGGCGGCCTGTTGCTGAGCTTCCTGCAGGAACTGTTCGTAGTCCTCAGCCGTTTGTGGCAGTTCTCCTTCCTTGGGCTTGCAAAGCACGATGATTTTCAGACTGCGACGACTGACGCTGCGGAACACAAGTACCGTCTGTGGCATTTGGATGGCCTGGGTGCGGATGTCATTCATGCGTTGCATGTCAAGTCCGTAGTCCACGCTGAGCAATACAAGGCCTGTGGGCTGGCGGAACTCCTGCAGTCCCTGACGTCCGAAAGTGGCTGAGAAGATGAGGTAGGGTAGGTCGTCCATCCCTCGGATGCTGTAATTCTCCCAACCCTTCTCTTGCTTCTCTATGAGTGAATAGGTCACGAACTTGGCGATGTCTTCCACCGCTTGTGCATTCTTGTTCGACTGCATCCGCTCAACAATCTCATCAAGATTGGTACTGACGGGCTTTCCAAAACTATTGTCCTTAACTTTGATTTTAGTGATACGATATTCCATATTGATGTCTGTTTTATAGTATTTCTGACTGCAAAGATACAAAAAAAAATCCATATCTCCAAACATTTATCGAAATATATCTAACACTTCTTACACTTCTGCTATAACCTATTGAAATCTAGTAATTTATATAGATTGCTATCTGACACCTAACTGACACCTGAACTAACACCTAGACTGATACACCTAAACAAATATTCGAATCAAAGTAAAACAACTTGTTTTACCTTATAAGAGATAGTCTCTTTCCCTTGTTAAGATAGTCTTTTCCCCTTGTTAAGATAGTCTCTTTCATACCAAAACAAATTGTTTTGCTTCAATAGAGACTATCTCTCTCCAAATAGTTAGGTGTCAGTTTAGGTGTCAGTTAGGTGTAAGATATTAATCTTTGTATATCTTTGTATATCAAATATTTAAGTCAGAAGTGTAAGAAGTGTCAGTAATCTCATAATTTATTGTATTAACACACATATTTTTCTTATATTTTAGTCCCATAATTCATCATTGTTTAGCACCTCTACTTTCTTGATGATAATATAAAGGATGGGGTCGTTATTATTCTCTTCCCATTCATTGATGGCTTCATAAAGCTGGTCTTCACTTTGTCCTACAATAGTGATACGAGGTGATAAGAACTGACAGACTTCTTTTAATTCTACAAAATACTCATATCCCATATCAGAATCAACCAAATAACGATATGGGTAATACTTTCCTTCTGCGTCATTTGTCAATAAACAATCCCAATCATCTCCTTCTGCCTCGAAATAGAATGATAATGAAGGATAGACATTCTCTATCAACTTTAGTAGTCTGAAAGGTGGCTGCGAGACGGTTTCTGTGAAGAAATAAAGATAATCTTTCGATAGCTTCAAGTCACTCCACGTGCCTCTACAATAAACATCATGATAATCCCCACCAAGCCTAGTCACTAAATTGCCAAGCCATCTTTGTGGATAGTAGAAACCATTCTCCACAAGAGGCTTTTTTCGATCTTGCAGTCTCTTCATCTTTTCGTATAATGACCTTAATTCCCGTCTTTCTCCTTCGAGGTAGACGGACGTAAATGCAGGATTTGACATATTTTTATGTAAATAGTGACCTTTATCAAATTATTTTGTTATCTTTGCACCAAATTATCCAAATATGAGAAGAGAGAATTCTATACATCACGAAGCCACCAATGTCCTGAATAATATTGGAGGAATTCTGCTTCTGTGTACCAGTCATAATTACTCCAATCGGTTGAGTTGCCAAAGAGGTTCTTCTTTGAGTCATAAATCAACCAATGTGTTGTACGGAGAATACCTCCGAGATAGTGGGTGTACTCTTGTTCATTGTCTGGGTCATTCTTTAACGCTTCGAGCATCTGCTCCGTCTTAATCCATTTCTTTTCTTCCATAGCTTTTTTCGGCAAAGGTCGGAGATCTTTTTGGAACAAACAAATAATTTAGATCATGTTAGATCGAGATAACGAGTTCTTAATATACTTTAGATCAATAACAATATGGCAAAGCAAAACGTATATCAACTTGAAGGGAAAACGCCTAAAGAGGTGAAAGCTTCGTTTATCTATTACATGGGTGACAAAAATGCAACTTCTAAACAGATAAATAATGCGGCTAACAGCAGATATGCCAAGATTGATACGATTGACACTATCTGCTTACTTGTGAAGACTCTTTTCAATGTTGACAATGTTTTCCAACTGATAGAAATCGGACAGATAGTGAAGGTGAGTGATGCGCTGACGGACATCATCAACAAGGGAGAGGGAGATGTGAAAGAGTTGAAGAACCGAAGAAGCTATGTCAACAAGTATAGAGATTTCCTGAAATACTGTGCTGACCAAAAAGAAAAATCGTCTGACTCATCTGCAGAATACATCTTCGCAGATGACCCAGATAAGCCATTCATCTCAGAAGAAGAGTTCGATGAGATAGTAGAATTGCTTTTTCGCAAGAAGAACATTATTCTACAGGGTGCACCAGGCGTCGGTAAGACATTTCTCGCACGAAAGATTGCCTATCAACTGATTGGCCAAATGAAAGACGAGAACATTGAAACGGTGCAATTCCATCAGTCGTACAGCTATGAGGATTTTATGCAAGGCATTCGTCCTACAACCTCAGGGGAATTTAAAGTCCGCAACGGTATTTTCTACAACTTTTGTGTACGGGCAAGGGAGAATGCCGAAGAAACCTATGTGTTCATTATTGACGAAATTAATCGTGGTAATCTGAGTAAAATTTTCGGTGAATTAATGATGCTGATTGAGTCTGACAAGCGTTCTCCACGCCACGCTTTGAAGTTGACATATAGCGAAGAAGATAGTCCCAAGTTCTATGTGCCAGAGAATGTTTATGTCATTGGTTGTATGAACACGGCCGACCGTTCCATAGCGATTGTTGACTATGCACTACGTCGCAGATTTGCCTTTTGTTCTATAGAACCGGAGTTGGGCGATAGTTTTAAGGATTTCCTTTGCTCAGAACTCAGCAAGGAGTTTGTCGATAATATTTGCAATAAGTTGAATCGGGTGAACTCTATTATACGAGAGTCACCGTCTCTAGGTAGAGGCTTGGAGATTGGACATAGCTATTTCTGCCAGATTAGCTCTGTTGACGATGAGAATGAGTGGTGGAAGTCAATATGTAAGTATGAACTCTTCCCGTACCTTCAGGAAATATGTTTCGAGAACGAAGAGCTTTGTGAAGAATTGTGCAGTATTTTGAGTAACTGATAAGATGCGTAGAATCCCCATACAAAATATGTATTATATCCTATGCTATGCATGGGGTATGGGTGAGATGCGTGGAAAAGTCAACGTAGGGATTGAAGAATGTCCTTCGCTCTCAGACTTATTGGTGCATATTCTTCTCAATGCAACAGAAGAATTGTTGAAACGTGGAATGGCACAAGGGTATTCTGTCTATGGCGAGGACTTGGATGGTATTAAGGGAAAAGTCGATATTGGAGAAACGTTGAAACTTGGCAGATACCGACAAGGTAGGATGTATTGTCATTATGATGAACTCACTTCCGACATTTTAATCAATCAGATTATTTTCTCAACCCTGATGGATTCATCTAACCTTATGGGGCTTTCTAATGAGAACAAAGACAGAATTGCCAAAACGCTGAGACGGATGCCGCAGGCAAAACGCATACGAATTACTGACCATGTTCTTAATTCTGTTAGGTTGCATCGCAACAATAGGTATTATTGTTTTGCGTTGAATGTCTGTAAACTTTTGCATCAATCGGCTTTGCCAAACGAGAGTATTGTCGGCAAGCAGGTTTTCTCAGATGTCCTGGATGACGAGCGATTGATGAACCGTATTTTCGAGATGTTTCTGATGAACTTCTACAAACAGGAGTGTAAGCAGGAATATCCTGAGGTGAGCCGTTCGCATATTCATTTCCAACTGACACCATTCGGAATGACTTTTTCAAAGAGTACAAATGAGGCCTATTCCTTGCTTCCGATAATGGAAACAGATGTGACACTCTACAATCCGCAGACAAATAAGAAAATCATTCTTGATGCCAAGTATTATAAAGAAACATTGGTTTCACGTTATGGTGAGAAAGGGAAAATCCGCCGGGACCATTTGTCGCAGATTCTGACCTATGTAATGAATCAGGAAAACGAATCGCAACCACATACCAAAGGTACGACGGGAATCCTTGTTTATCCTACGGTGGATACTGAACTTGATGTTTCATATCTCTATAAGAATACTAATCATGTCATTCGGGTTAGCACTGTGAATCTTAATCAGAATTGGAGGATGATAGAGCAAAGGTTAAAAGAAATTATTTGCAATTAAGGATATTCAGCAAAGCAATGATGTGCGGATATTGAAACTACTAAACTGATGTATAAGCTCATTAGGGGCGCTTGTTGCTTGATGGACGAATTATTTGAGGCTCTGAATGGATAAAAAAAGGCTCGCCGCTGCGAGCCCCTAATCATTACTCATTTTAAAACCCAATTAATCAAAGATGAAAATAACACTTAATCAAGATATGAACAAAATTACTGATGCAAAGATACGGCGATTTGGGGCTGTATACAAATATTAGGCAGTTTTCTTCCCTCGTTTGTTGCGACAGGCATGCTGGTTTGCGACAAAGGGGCAGAATGAGCATCTTTTTTGTCGGAAAGGTACGAAGATTCTTTTGGATATTCAAAATCTTTTGCGTAATTTTGCAGCAGAATAATTCTTAGTAAGATGTATGGATAAACTCTCTGCAGAACAACGGCACAAAAATATGGCGGCGATCCGTGGGAAGGATACGAAGCCTGAGATGATTGTGCGGAAAGGGTTGTGGAGTAGGGGTTTCCGTTATAGGCTGAACTCGCCGAAGTTGCCTGGGCATCCGGATCTGGTATTGAGGAAGTACAGAACGTGTATCTTTGTGAATGGGTGTTTTTGGCATGGGCATGATGTTCAATTGACGGAGAGATTTCTCGACTGCGCTCGAAATGACAGAGGGGGGGAAATAAAAAACTCTGAGTGTTGTAAGATTCCGATGACGAACCGAGAGTTTTGGGTAGCGAAGATTCGCAGGAACCAAGAGAGGGATATCGAGGAGCAGAAGCGCTTGGCTGAAATGGGATGGCATTGTATCACCATCTGGGAGTGTGAGCTGAAACCATCGAAGCGTGAGCAGACCTTAAAGTCGTTGGCCTTTACGCTGAACAAGATTTGGCTGGATGATCATTCCGTCGTCGGAAAACCTTATCCGAAATGCGAGGAGGATGGGATGCTCATGGCAGCAGAAAAGGACGAAGAAGAATGAAACAGATAGAAGTTGTTGCAGCCATCATACATGACGATGAGGGGCGGATTTTTGCCACTCAACGAGGATATGGTGATTTTAAGGACTGGTGGGAGTTTCCAGGGGGTAAGATGGAATCTGGAGAGACACCAGAGGAAGCTCTGAAACGGGAGATTCGTGAAGAGTTATCGACTGAGATCAGTGTGGATGAGCTTCTTTGTACGGTGGAGTATGACTATCCTAAGTTTCACCTGACGATGCATTGCTTTCTTTGCTCGCTACTGACTGATGCGCTTCATCTGAATGAGCATGAGGCTGCGAAATGGCTGACTCACGAGGAGTTGGACAGTGTAAAATGGCTGCCTGCGGATAAGGTTGTAGTGGAGGAGTTTTCGCTTGAAACCAAAAATAAATCTTGATTTATTTGGTTGTTTGCAAATTTATTCGTATCTTTGCATCGTCAGAAATGACTAATCCGGTAATTTCCGCGTGGGGGTAAGCCCGTATCGACCCTGCCCCGTTTTTTAAAACCGCCTTTTATGGCGGTTTTTATTTTGCGTACTTTCGCTGAAATTGTATTAGAAAAAGTGGATTCTCCGATATACGCCTAGTCGGGAATAAAAAAAAGAGCTCGCCGCTGCGAGCCCTCAGTCATTACTAACCTAAAACGTACAAACTTACAAATGCAATTAACTAAAAACAAAATCGATATGAATCAAAACTGATGCAAAGATACGGTGATTTGGGTCTGTATACAAATAATGGGCTGTTTTCTTCCCTTGTTTGTTGCGACAGAGAGGCTGATTTGCGACAAAGAGGGGGATTGAGTTCCTTTTTTGTCGGAAAGGAAGAAAATAATGATGTTTTTGGTGTAAAAATTTGGAGGTTAGTACCAAATTTAGTACCTTTGCACCCGAAGATTTATAATTATGGGTTCAAAGGAGAAATTAGTAGATAGATTTAAAAAGAAACCAAAGGACTTTACGTATGAAGAAACACTAAGTCTTTTGGCACACTTTGGTTATCAGGAACATACTAAAGGTTCTACGTCTGGCTCACGTGTAAGATTCAAGAACGAGGTAACGGGAGCTTATATTGACATTCATCGTCCACATCCCGGAAGCATTATGAAAGAGTGGATGGTGAAGACGATATATCAGCATTTAAAGAGTAACGGTTTATTAAAATAAGGAGGATAAATATGGATTATTTGGAGTATAAGGGCTACAAGGGTAGCGTTGAGTACAGCAAGGAAGACAACTGCTTGTTTGGTAAAGTTCAGGGCATGAGCAAAGATCTGATAACCTATGAGGGCCAGACACTCAATGAACTGCGTAAGGATTTCGAAGACGGTGTTGACAGCTATCTTGAGGGCTGCTTGGCCGATGGTATAGAACCAGCAAAACCATATAGTGGAAAACTGAACCTTAGAATGTCATCGGAACTTCATTCCCGTGTAGCGGCATTCGTGGCATCTACTGGTATTACTATCAATGATTTTATTAATCGTGCCATCAAAAATGAATTGAAGAAGGTGGCTGTGTTATAGCATCTCTTCTTCTGTCGGAAGGGTGGCGCATGGAGAGGTCTCTCCACTCACTCCGTTCGTCTATTTCACTTCTAATTCGCCGGAGTAGGAGATGTGGTCGCGCTGGCGGGAGGTGACGTCGATGGACGAGTTGCCATTGCTGAAAACCTTTATCAGATAGATGTAGGTGTCTTCTTCGTTGGTCACGTTGATTTCAATCTGTCGTTCTCCATTGTTCTTCTGGCTCTCCCTGTAGCTGCCGATGCGCTCAGAGAAGTTCAGACCTTTGCCACCACCGTAGGGTACATTGTAGGCTCCACCGAAATAGGGCAGGTAGGAGATGAGGGAGTCGTTTCTTACTTCTACCGAGTAGCCGTAAGAGACGCTTCTGGAACTGCCTTTCATCGGATACATGCGGTTGACGGCAATCTTGTAGTCTCTTGCCTCCAGGGCCTTGGTCACTTTGGCGGCCTGTTCAGCAGCCCTTGCTGCACGCTCTTCTGCACTTGCACATCCGCTCAGCATCGCACAAGCCGAAGAGCCCAACATGATGGAAAACAATAGTTTCTTCATAGTGATTACTTCTTAAGTGAGGGCAGTTTTTCCTTGATGAGCTCGCGGGCATCGTCCTCGCTGATGGTGAACACATGGTTGAATACGCCGACTGACACCATTCTGAACTCGTCTTCGTGGTTGACAACGCCGATATTATAGAAGGTGTGGTCGCGAATGATCAGACTGGAATTGAGGTAGGCGTCTACGGCCTCGATGGCAACCGCCGTTCCGATGGAAGCCAGGGTACCGTTGATTGAATTGTTGTTCATCTCTGAATTTACCACTTTTGACACAACGCCTTTAATAGCCTCGCGGTGGGCATCGCGGTCTGGGCAAGTCATCATCAGGCCGACGGCAATGGCTGCCAGAACTACAATCAAAAACAAGAATTTCTTCATTTCCTTTATTCTTTATTATATTAATGTCTGCAAAGTTACTGAAAAGATTTGGATAATCAAAATCTTTTTCATAATTTTGCAGCAGATTATAGATTTAATAAAATTGTTGTCTTATGGATTGGTTACATATTGTGGCTGTCATTGCGCTGGTGGTTATCGGCGTGGTGATTTACTTTAACAAACGTCAGGGATAGTTATAAATAGCCGCGTCACTTGCTGCGCTTGAATTCCAGTTTCTTGGGCAGTTTCTGCCATTTTCCCTTGTTGGGTATCTTGAACGTGCTGCCATCGACATATTGGAGGATGTAGATGGAGTCGTTCTGCTGGGTGAGCGTGGCGGTAAGGTCTTCGCTGCCGAAGTCGTTGATCATGGCGAGGCTGGCAGTCTTGTCTTTGATGTCGGCAGAGGTGATGAGCCAGCAGTAGGAGTTGTTCCTCTTACCAAGGTAGCCGGGCAGTTTGCCTAGGAGTTCTTGGCCGGGTACGGTGATGCTCTCCTCGCAGAGGTCAATCCTGATAAACAGGTTGTATTCATTATTTATAAGGTACGCGCGAAAAGGGGC
>JAEEGL014164892.1_pt1 | contig 10101 bp, 8 predicted proteins | sample 9134231 | NCBI WGS metagenome assembly JAEEGL01 (sample SAMN16246548, study PRJNA631951) | gut metagenome | biome: gut microbiome; feature: rumen; material: fiber-attached | host: Bos | place: Iran: Karaj | collected 2018-10 | reverse complement strand
TTTATAGCGGACAATAAATTGTTGAGTCTTAATCCTCGTCTTTAATCAAGCGGACGGATGCGTACTCAGGATATTCCTCGTCATCGTTTTCGTCAACGCCATTTTCGAAACGCACGCTTGTATAGAATTTGTTACGACCGATTGCGTGACTCAATGGGTCAACCGTTTTTTCGACACACCAGAAGTGAGCCGAAAAATCAATGAAATCAAAGTCATCGTTGTCATAGCGCATTCCGCCAGCGACCATGGAAAAACCGTACTTGTCGGAGCTTGACTCGATCCATTCTTCTGAAGCGAGAACGCTCAAAACGTCCTTGCAGCGGGAATCTTTTTTGGCGAAGCGGATCATCGTTTCCCATTCCTTTCTTGTCGGCAAGTGCCAGCCTTCGGGAATCGCTTTTTCCAAGCCTTTTTCGTTATACAGATAACCGTATTTGTCGAAGTACTGGTAATCGTCATCGTAGGCTACACAGTCATCGGAATTTAACTCGAATTTTAGATTTTCGGCGAGCCATACCTGGTTACCGATTTTGCAGGTCTTGTATTCTGTACTGTCACGCGGGTCAATGAATGTCCCCATTTCGGCAGCGGCTCTCTTTGCGGTCATTTCGCCCTCGGTCTGGGGCTGGGCGGGCTTCTTGGGATTGACTATAACGGACATAAGCTTCCTTTTTGATAATTAATTTACTTTGGATACCGCAAATTTAAGAACAAAAGGAGTACAATCAAAGCGATTTTTTTGCAGGACATATTTCTTGCAACTTTTGATTTTGAATAAAAGTTTCAATTGCTGAAGCTTAAAAAGCGACTGTATGGATAACACATGCAAAATAACGAATTTTTTGAGAGCGGGCGCAATTTTCGAAGTTCCATTTTTTGGAACCTTGATATTTTAAGCGTTTGAAACTTTATATGTATCGCTTATATTTGGTGGTGAAAACTCGAATTTTTAAAAACTTAATAGGAGATGCAAATGCTTAGAATTAAAAGAGTTGTAGTGAAATGCGAAAAATGCGATTCTGGATTCGATGTTTCAGAATCATTTGCAAAGTGCATGAAATATTGCCCTGCATGCAGTTGTTCTTTAGCGCCGCCCATCGAGGAAGTTCAAAAGGACCTTAAATTTTTAGTTGCCTCGTACATTGACAAATACGGCATGGAATTCGTACTAGATGCCATTAAGAGCATCAAAATGAAAGAAGGAGTCACTGCTTTACAAGCACTTTCGGATGAGTACTATTTGTTGAGGTAAAGGAAACTCCTCCGCAGGGGAGGAGTGATGAAAGTGGTTATAATTTTTTTAATTCACTTTATCGAATTTTTCTACAATGGATGCATTGAGTTCAATGTTGTAGCGGCTGCAAAGTGTTTTTACCATTTCAATGTAGATATCAAGTGCATCTTTAAATTTGCGTTCTCTTTGAAGTTCACAACATTGTTTTAAATACCTGTTCCATAGATCGGCGTATATAGAGTCTGAATTGTTGCATTTGTCTATTTGGTTCACAATCATCGGCCCCACACGATAATATTCGAGAACAAGCATTTCTCCTTCGGCTAACGAAGATACAAACGAATCTCGCAAGCTACGCATCATTTGCAATTCTTCACAATCATCTTCTTTTTTCAGGGATTTGCAGACTGCGGTGGTCACAAAGCACAGGCTATCGCTAGAAGAACTGGAACTTCTGGATGATGAATAACTCTGCCTTTGGTTGTAGTTATTCGAAGAAGATCGTTCTGCCGCTTTCTGGGCTTTCATGTTTTGTATTTGATAAACTTTTTTGGGCGCATCTGCAAAATTACTGGCTTTTTGATATTCTTCCAATGCTTTATCTAGATCTTTATACGTTCCATTGCCGTATTGCCACATGCGGCCTCTGCAATAATGCGATGCATAGGATTGGCAACCGCTCAAAGCGCCCATTGCTTCGTCATAACGTGATAAGCAATACAGGGCTATGCCTTTATATTCTTGATAATGCCTTGGCTTAGTGCCGTTATGGATGAGATAATTGCAAATTTGCAATAAAAGTGTAGCAGCTTTATAGCGAATATCTCCTTCTTTAGCCTCGCCAACGTATGAATCAAAGTAAACTTGATAAATAAACTCTGCGATACGTTCTACGCCTGGAATGTAATTTTGTGCCGAAGCGAATTTGTAAAATCGTAAGCAAGGACTGTTTAAGTTCGGCTGCCCGTTGTCTTCGTTCCAAAGTTTATCACCATAGGCAACGCATGCTCCTGGTACCAAATCAAAAGCTAGTTTCTTGATATATTTATTGTCATTATTGATGTTGGATTCCCATACTTTATGTGCGGCAGGTTCGTACCCGGCATAAAAACTTCTCTTGTAAAATTTGTGTCTTTTGTCTGCGTCGCGTTCAAATAATCCCATTGCGTAAAATTCTTTGGCGGAATAAACCATTCCTTGATTCTGCAGCAGTAACGCTACGCATTTCCCGATAATGGCAGGGATGTATGTTTCTAGGTCGCAAGCATAAATTAAAGTACGTGCAATGGTAAAATCGAGATTGGAATCGTTAAATTTGTATTCGATAAAATCATGGATGTTTGATTTTTGTATCACGCAATCAAAAATTTGCGAAAGATATTCATAATTTATATAACCTGCTTTTTTTAGCAAGGCCAACTGCTGTGTGCATATATTGTACTCCGAAATTTCCAACGCTTTGTAAAAATTTGCTTGGAACATTTGTGAGTCTTGTATGCTGTAGAATTCTGATTTTGCAAACTTTGAATCAAATTCGTCTAGTTTTTCGGCTAGATTATTGTATTCTTTTTGCAGATTTGCGAGTTCGCGTTCCAATTGGGTCTTGAGTTTTTTTAACTGGTCACGAACATCTTTGATTGTTTCAGTTCCTTTTTCTAAACGAATAATGTCATTTGTGATGGCGTTAATGCTTTTATCTGCTTCTTTAATCTGTTTTTTCAAGTCAATGAAAATATCAAGCCATTCGTATTCAAAATATTTCGATACTGCAAAGGATGCGTTTTGCACTTTGCCGTTTAGCAGTTCTTTTAGGGAGCCCGTTTGATTGTCTATCAGCGAGCATGCTTTGTTGTTTTTGGACGGCAGGTAGAATAGAAAAACTTTTACGACTTGAGATAAATTGAACGAATCCTGGTTAGAGTAATCTAATAGAATTTCATATTCATCTGCTGAAATTTCTTCCCGGATGTTGAATAAGTTGAGAACTTCAATTTTGAATTTTGGGGCGGGCAAAACGACAATGGGGTAGGTATTCTTTTGGAAGCGGATATTGGCAGGCACTTTGTTGATTTCAAATATGTCTTGAATGGCCTGAAATCCTTCGCTGGTATTGTTGTATTGCAAATATGTTTTGTGCTTGTCGATAATGTAATCTAGCGAAACGATGTTCTCCATGTAATCCAATAATTTGTACATGTTTTTGACAACGTGATGGGCACGTGGATATGAAGAACTGTTTAGTGCGCTCAAAAAGCCCGTGTGGACGGTTTTATAGATTTCATTATATAAATCAAACTTTGAAGAATCCTTTGATTCTTCATTGCTGAGCAGTTTTGCAAATGCATTTAAAAAATCTTGTTTGCTTTTCATGGCTGTGCTCACATTATCATTTTTTGAATTTTTTCATTTAATGATTCAATGCGTTCTTTGAACCGTTGTTTACCAATGAACAATCGATTATCGTTTTCTTTTTCTTTTCTTAAAAGATTTGCGATGGTTTTTAAATCGGTTACGCTGTTTGAACGTTGCAAAATATTTAGCAGAGAATTTTGAATGTCTTTATGGTTTGTTTCGAAATTTTCAATTCCCTTTGCCATTTTATCTTCGATGGAATTGATTTGTGCCAAAATGTTATTATTGTTAAGCTTGATGCCTGCAGCTTTTTTTAAGAATTGTTGAATGATATCTGTTCCTTTAAATTCCTTGCCAGTCAATGAAGAGTAGGCGACGACATCAAACACTTTGAATGTGGCTGATTCGGCTAATGATTCTTTTGTTTGGTCTATAAACTTATGGATTGATTTTGAATCGCCTTTGTGCCTATCAATTTTATTCAAAACGATTAGAACAGGCCTACGCACTTTTAAACTATTGATAAATTCAATATCGCTTTTTCCCATCAAATTATCGACATCTACTAGCCAGATTAAAGCATCTACTTTACTCAGCTGTTCGATAGCCATGTCTCTATCGGATATAAGATTTTTCGATGATTCGACATTAGTATCAGGTTTGGAGTAGCCCGGTGTATCAAGGAAGACTAGCTTTTCATTGGGGCGAAATGATTCTTTTGTAATAAATATGCTGTCAATGAAAGAAGAAAAACCTATGCCATATTTTCTTTTGAATACATGCGAAAGGGCTTGCATTTGGGACAGTGTCAAATTGTATGACGCACCGGAGATGTATGCATCGTAAGAGTCCTTTTCCCCTTTGATGACGTATGTCGGTATGGATGTAGAAGGGTCTTGGTCTTCTGGCAGTATTTCTTCGCCGCTTCCTGTAATGGAGTTCAGGAATTTAGATTTGCCAGCGCTAAAGCAGCCTCCGACACCGACTACAACTTTATCATGAATTTTCTTGATGGTGTTCTGTTCGACGAACTTATCGGCCAATAAGTTCATGTCGTTATAGAACGCGAGTTCGTTTTGAAAAGTGTTTCGTGGAAAAACATCAAAGATTTCTTTGATCAAGAACTTTATTTTAGCGACTTCTTTCAGGGATTTTCCGCGTGTCATTGAAAAAATCTTCTTCACAAGGGCGTACGCTTCATCTGAAGAAAGACCGTCCGTTTGAATATCCCATGAATCTGGACTTCCGAATGGTTCATCAAAATCTTCATCAACTTGAAATGGCATGTTTACATTCCTTTGAATGCTGCAATATGTGTTTTTAACGAATTTATGAACTTGTCGTATAGCGCGATGTTTTCTGCTTTTTCTTTAATTTGAGATTCGATTCGTTTCTGATGGTCAATCATTTTGCATCCGAGGTTGTCCGAAAAAGTCTCGGATAGATGTAACAGTGTTTGTCTAATTTTTCCGGCTTCGTTATCAATAATTTGATGGATATCGTTTTGAATTTGTGAAATCAATTCTGATTGCAAGCTGTTGAGCGAATGAGCATCTTCGTTTTGAGCGACTCCAGCAGGGAATGCGGCCTTAACTTTGTCAATATACTTTCCTTGTGAGATAGGACATGGCGGAATTTTAATTTCAGAAAGAATCTCGTTTAGAGGGCATAGCACATCGTCTTCGTCAAAGGGGCATTCTCCTTGATAGAATGCTTTGAGCATCGTTTCTTTTACATTGGCTTTCAAAGATTCATCATCAATTATAATCTGTAGCTTATTGTTTAAAAGCAATTGAATTTCGGCAATGTAATTTAACAAGTTGTTAATGACTTGCGCTGTATCTGCCGAATAAGTGATATTTGTTACTTCGACTTGTTTTGTCCATAGTCCAAATAAACCAGAATCGCGGTCTTCCGTATGATGAGAAACTTTTTTATCGACGCTAAAGTTCGTGTGGTTTTTAGATGCCAAGACAAGACTGCTTTTGAGGCCTTCTAATTGGGTATTGCATCCATTAGCAGCCACTGTAAAGATAGAGGAAATTTTACGTCGAGACGAATCGATAGCATCTTCGGCGTGCTTGATTTTCTTTTTTAAGCTGCTTATATCCGCAGATTCCAAATCGCGTTTACTTCTTGTGGTATCTTCAATGATTGAATTCAAAGTAATGATAACATCGTGTTTCCGTTGGGAAACGATCGTGTCGTTCCTTGAAGAAATAATCTTTTCTTTATTTTCGTAAATCTTATTGATCAAGGTATGAATTTTATTTATTCCAGATAAGCTATTTAGGATTTTCGCATCTGGATTATAGCTAAATCTATTTGCAAAGTTTTCTTTTAGAGAATTTTCTTCAGCGTTGAGAGGAACATTTTTCTTCTGCTTGTCCGACCAAGTTTTAAAAATCGACGACAGCAAAGCCGGTTCTTTTTTTGACAATTTCTCTAATGCATCGTTGGTGGGCATTTTATTTTGCAATTGACGAACAATTTCTCCATACCTTTTTAGTTTCTTGGAAACTGTTTCTTTATATGCCTCATCAAAGGGACATTTAGATTTCTTGTAATCTAGTATGGCTGCGTCCAATTTGCTTCCGACGACAAGGTATTCTTCGATATTTGCGGAAGGGAGCCTATTGAGCATTAGCGATACGGTTTGTTCGTCCATGAACTGGGAACAAGGGGTGAGCAAAAGAACGGCGTCGCATTCCGAAAGGAATCGCATAGTCGCTTCGCTTCGCGAGGTAATCGGGTCGTTTAAGCCCGGCGTATCGATGATTTCGATGCCGATTTCCTTTAAAATTTGGGCATCACTGAAAATTTCAATATAGTTCACAATGGGGGTAAATTTCCCGTTGGCACCGACATATTCATTTAATGTTGTTTGCTTGCATCCGTTAATTTCGTCGGTTTTACCTAATTTATTTAAAATGGAAGGGTCTTTTCTTTTTTCGATTTCTTCGATCAGCTGGATATAGGCGCGAAGGCTTTCGTCTAGGTTTAATAGTTTTAGCTTTCTAAATTCTTCTTGCGTTTTCTTTTTAGGTGCGGTTCCTCCAATATGTATTTCCCTATTTAGGCCTTCGTTTTTCTTTTTCCAGTTTTCAAGATATGCTTGATATTCTGCTTGAATTTGCGCTTCGAGATCCTTAGCTTTCTTTTCGATTTTAGCCCAATCACTTTGTTCGTAAAAATGAACGACTGATTTCGGCTTTGCCGTGTATGAAATCTTTGTGAGCGCTGCCGTCATGGGGACGCACGATTTGGGCAGGAGATCTTCTCCGTTAAAAATGAAAGTGTTGAGAAAAGTAGATTTTCCTGCTTTCATTGCCCCGATAATGCCGACTTTCAAAGTTCTGTTTTGGTTTTCTGCATCATTGATATTTTTTTGAAAACCATCAAGTATTAATTCGATTTTTTCGCTTGCTTCTGGCCCTATCAGCTGCTTGTATGTAGAAAGCAATTCGCAAGTTGATTGAAGTTGATTTTCAAACAGTTTTGCTTTATTCATGTCGAGCATAATTAGGCCTCCAATCCTTTTTCTAAATCAACTAGCAATTGGCGGTCGCAGGATATGCTTTGCAGCAAGTCTTTAAATTCATTTTTGCGTGAATCTTTTTGTTTACGGATATCCTTGAGTTGCGTTTCTATAGAAGCTATTTGTTCGTCAACATTTTTTTGGAGCAGTGCCACCAGTTTTTCGCTTTGTTCGTTGACTACGAGCGACAAATGTTCATGCAGTTTGCATTGTATTTGCGGATAAATGACCGCCCTGATGTAATCTTGAATTTTTTCTTCTTCGGATGGGCCCAAGGCTTCTTTCAGCAATGAAATAATGTCCGGCAAAAATACGATGACAGCTTCCAGGACAGGGTTGATAAAATCGGTCAGAATTGCAACGAGGGATGCGACGTTCTTGAAAGTGGAACCCGTTTTTTTGGCAGTTTTTAGAGCGTCTATGCTTGTGCCGATTTTTTGCAAATAACCTTGTTCAATATAAGTTTGGGCGTTCTTTGCGACATTGGTGATTAGTCCTGTCATTTCCGTTGCGGCAGGGCGGTTTAAAACGCCTTCAAAACTGATGTTTCGCATCATGTCGTTTATTTGCCGAGCGGTAATATCTTTTAATGCGTTGCTTATTGCAGGGCGGATTGCTTCGATAAGAATTGCTTGAGCGGCAACGTCGCTATTGTACATCAGCGCTCTAGCAACAGCATATTCTTGAGAAACCATGGCTGAATGGACTTCTTCAAGTATGGCTTCGACTGCTTTTTCGCCCATTGCGTCTGCGAGAGATTTTTTTTGCGATTCGAAGTAGCTTTGAAGATAAGTTTTTGCGGCTTCAAATTCATAAATTTTCGAATCTAGGTCGTGTGTGTTGAGGCCGGAGGAGTTTTCCATAATGGATATTTCTGCCAAGAAATTCCCAGCCATTACCAACAAACGCTTTTTCAAAATTTCATCGAAAATTTTTTGGACATCAAAACCTGAAATAGCGGTGGGAATAATGTCGGCGGCATTTTCTGCCCACTTGGAGCCTTTAAAAATAGGCACGTCCAGCCCGTTCATTTCAAGCGATTCCCTGCAATGTTCCACAACCATATCAATGTTGGCGTTTCGGTCTGCTTTATTTGCAATTACGCTAATGTATTTGCTGTATTGAGATATTTCACGAAGGAATTGAAAGTCTTGACTGTCGAGAGGTTTTTCAGAGTTCATCACCAAAATATAGGCGGACCCGTTGTTGATGTAGCTCTTCAAGACATTGTTGTGGGCTTCTATTCCAGAACCATAGCCCGGAGTATCGACAAAGGTGAAGTCTGCGTATTTCTTTAGATTTTCAGAATTGACGAAGAATTTTGCTTTTTTGAACCCTTTAAGAGTGTCTTTGGCTTCAGGATCGATATCGACTTCGGAGTCATCGTCTCGTACGCCAACGAAATGACTTTCTTCGTTGGTGGGGTAGAGTTCTGTAACGAGGGCTGTTGTTGGGTTGTCATCCTCTAGGAGTAAGTCGTCCACGCCGATAAACTTGTTCAGTAGGGAGGATTTTCCGGCATTGAAGGGGCCAACTACAAGAACATTGATGTTGAAGTTTGATATAAAATCTTCAAGATCCTGAAGTTGGTTTTGCAAAGCCTCGCTTCCATAATGGTTCGCGATATTTTTGAGTTTGCTTATTGTAGAATCAAATTTGTTTTTGTTTTTGTTTATTTTTTTCATGTAGAAAATATAACTCTATTTTTGTAATAAAAGAGAAACATTTTGTTTTTTTTAGAATAGTGTTTTAATATTAGGGCTGTTTGCAACGTTTGCTCCCCTCTAAAAGTTCCACTTTCTAGAACTTCGAAATTCGTTGAAAACCTGCTCAAAATTCCGCCGCAACGTGGCCCCTTGCGTTGTCGAGGGTTTAGCCTTAAGAAATAAAACCCACCAGTTGGTGGATTTCTTTTGAATGATTGTTTTTTATTTTCCGATAGAGTCCCCTGATAAGGGGATGCGGCAATCTCTAATTGCGTTACAAACCCTCAGCTAAATCTTTCCAAGTCGGGTTTATCGAAGTAATTAACTCAATTTTCTTTTTCCGGCAACCTGCTTTAAGCTGTTTTTCCCGAGCAATGGCATCACGGATGTCTTGAAAATATTCGCAATATCCAAGCTTCGTTACATTGTATTTTGCAGTAAAACCTGTTAAGCGTTCTTTATGTTCTGCAATACGCTTTTTTAAGTTGCTTGTTACGCCTGTATATAAAGTTCCGTAGGGATGATTGAATAATATATAGACAGTAGGTTGCATAAATGTTATTTGAGATTGCTTCGGGGTTTCACCCCTCGCAATGACAACGGAGCCGAGAGTAGTACAAAAGCTTGCTTTTGTATCACCGAGTCGTACTGGCACGCAATTTCATATAGCAAAGGATATAGAAAACGATATAGCGAACAAAATTCTTGAAAATGTCTTGCATAGTCAAGAATGAACGTGCTTAATTTAACAAACCCTTTTCGAAAAAGCAAGAGCTTTTTTGTTTTTACTTCGTTTTGCAAACAACCGTTAGCACGAGTGTCGCGAGAATAAGCGAATAGCGCGAATTTTAAATAAGGTGGTGACGTGATGGAATATGTCGGAACAAAAAAGGCATGTACAAATTATGCACATACCTCTGAATTGGAACTTTGCCTAAGATTCGTGTTTATTCTGTTTAATCCTTCACGCAGCGGACGGACAGGCCGTCGTTCTCGTCGCTTGCACAGACGCTGACCATTCCTTCGGAACCGCTTCCGAAATGGATCATTGTAGCGCAGTTATTGTTTCGCGTGTCTATCGTCATTGTCCAGAAATAGGTGGTGCCGCCGCCCGGTTCAAAGAAATACTGGGATTTGGCAGAGTAATTCCCGGCGGGCAGGATTGAAAAGCCGTATGTGTCTTTTCCACCATACCAACCTACGACGGCGTAGTTGAGGAATGCGGGGTGTCCGCCATTTCCTCTTTCTGGCCATTCTTCAACTTCGGGCAG
>JAEEGL013697235.1_pt1 | contig 10101 bp, 8 predicted proteins | sample 9134231 | NCBI WGS metagenome assembly JAEEGL01 (sample SAMN16246548, study PRJNA631951) | gut metagenome | biome: gut microbiome; feature: rumen; material: fiber-attached | host: Bos | place: Iran: Karaj | collected 2018-10 | reverse complement strand
TATTTTCTTTTTATCTAGTTTTAACTGGTGTTTCAACAACTGCATATGTATCATTAAATGATACCTCTGATATACCTGATATTCTATCTAAATCAGTAACTTTTATATAACCACCTGCGTTAACAACCATTTCACCATATTTAGTCTCAAATGTAACGTCTTCATCAGCTTGAATAAATTTTTCAATTTGACTTTTTGAATATAAACCAAATCCGTCTTGTGAAGGCTCGTACATACTTTTAAATTTTGAATCAGGTACTATGTATTGATTAGTGTGTCCAAAACTATTAAGTACAGGTTTATTATCTCTACCAGTTTTAGTTAAAATCCATCCTGGTTCATTAGTTTCTGGATCTATTGCTACAACGCCAGTTCTTTCAACATATTCATTTCCATCTGCATCAACTTCTAGTGTAACTACTTCTTGACCTATAGTTCCTTGAACTGCGATAGTATTGCCAACTTTTTTAGCATAAATTATTGTTGCACATGGCAATTTTGATTCGACATATTGTCTCATTTCCTCTTTTGAAAATTTTAACATTCTATTACCTCCTATAGCAATTATATCATAATTTATAGTAATCTACCATTTTTTAAATAGTTTACACTTTTTAAATAATTCATTATATAATGAATATGTAATTGAGTTTTATCTCATTACATTTGTAGAAAATTGTTTCTCAAATGAGATACACAATTGCTCCAATTAGGTATCTACTTGAGCAATCAAGTTTGATATAAAAAAATCAATCCCAGGATTGATTTTTTTGTTGTATAAATTTATTTTTTTAAAGTCAAACTTTTTTCTTTATATTCCTTTACCATATTTAAAAAGTCATTTCTAATTGAAAAATTTTCTTCACTTTCATATCTTATTTCTAATTCACTTTTTTCTCTTCCAAATAAATGAAACATTGAGATAGCCCCTACTATATCTCTTGATTCACCATATAATCCATCAACTGAAACATTTCCTTTCTTTTTATCAAAATCTGGATTAAATCCACTTCTTACAAACGATAAATAATTAGTAACAAATTCAGTAGGTGTTAGTGTATTAATATTTCTTACAAGTTCAACAAAATTATCTGCTTTATCAGGATAAAACTTCAAGAATTTTTTATATATAGAAAATAAATGATTTTCATTTAAATATCTTCTATCTACTCCATATCCAGAATAATAAGAAGGATAACTAGGTATTCCAGATTTATCAAGTAATAGATTTGGTAAATCATAATTATTCTTTTCTTTTATATATTCTATTGGGCCATCCCCATCTATTACAAAAATATAATCTTCATATAATTCATATAACACTTTACATTTTTCACTATTATCCTCATTTTTACATAAATATTTTTCTATTTCTTTTATTTCATTTTTTGAAAAATCACTAATTTGTTTTTTACTAGTTAATAATTGAATTATATTATCAGGACAACCTTTATCTTTTAAAGCATCATAAATATCTTTCTTAACTTCTGAAGATAAATAATCTGATTTTAAAAAATCTTCAGTTGCTTCATTATACTTTGGTGCAAAGTATGTTCTACCTAAAGCAACTCCAAGAAAATCTAAATGAGCATCTTCAACTATTTCAACCTTTTGATCCCAAGTATATTTTTCAACTCTTTTATCTTTTAAAAATTCATAAATATCAATAATTCTATTAATATCATATATAGGATTATCACAATACTTAGTTGTTTCTAAGAATCTATTATAATCTTCAACAGGAACAAATTCTTTTTCCATAAAACCCTCCATTTAAGTTATTATTGTACCTTAATATCTTTGTTATTACAATTAAAAATCAATCATAAGATTGATTTATTTTAATATTTTATTCTTTAATTTATGATACTCTTTTTCAGATATTTCCCCTGCTTCATATGATTCTCTTAATTCTTTTAGAGTTTCATATTTTTTAGGATCATCTTCTCTATAATCATCATATTCGTCTACAAAGGGACTTCCACAATTAGGACACTCTATATCAAATTCATCTACTTTTTCTCCGCACTCTGGACAAATAAACATAATATCACCAAATTAATTATATCAATTAAATAAATAAAAATCATCCATAAGGATGATTTTATTAATTTGTTTTTCTTAATCTATTAGCCATAAATCCTACAGCTATAAATCCAAGAATTGATGCTCCTAAAGCAATAAACCAAGTATAAATAGTATCACTAGTTTGAGGATTATTTGTTTTAACTGGTTTATTAGTATTATTATTTACTACAGTGCTATTTGTATCATTTATTACAGTAGAGTTTTCTTCTTCTGTATTACTTCCTACTAATGCATAAGTACTTAAATGTTGTAATGTACCTACGAAGTAATCACCTTGTTTTGTTAATGTAGTTGATTCGCCTAATGTGAAATCATCTTTAACAAATATAAGTTTAAATGTATTATAACCTTTCATAGCATCAGTTATTTTAAGTTTAATTTCAAATGGTCCATCATGAACAGCAAATCCTTGATCATTAAGAACTTCTATTTCCATTAAACCTACTAATTCACCATCTTTTTTAACAGATTCTTTTATTCCATCAAATACTGCATCATATTCCTCTGAAGTAATACCAGCCATACTAATTACTTCTTCTTTTGTATAACTTAAATAATCTACAATATTTAAAGTAAATTCACGCCCTGCTTCTTCTGAGAATCCAATAGTATTTCCACTCTTATCTTGTACAGTATAATTTGCATCTTCAACATTATTATCTTTTACCATAACAGCATAATTTGAAAAACTATCTGCATCAAATGCTATAGCATTATTATTTCTATCATAATCTGCATTCACTACTTCATATCCAATAATAGTATCTCCTGAATGTTTTTCATGAACTAATGCTATATCTTTTCCCTCCATATTTTGTTCTAATTGAAGAGTAATTGTTGCATTTTCTCCTAAGTTATTAACTTCAGTATCCCAAGATTCATAATTACCATTTGAATCTTTTAACCCAGCTTTATAAACTGTATTATATAATGAAATATCTAAATAATTATTAATTTCATATCCGTTTTCACTAGCAGTGTTTTCAAAACTATCTTTTCTTTCAGGAGACATGCTAACTACATCATTTACTTCTAATTTAGCTGTTCCATTTGAGAAACCACCTGTTTCTGATTTATTTAAACTAATATTACCTGCTTTTACATTTGAAGAATTTGCTTGTACTTCATCATTTACTTCTGTAAAGTGAGCACCTAAATGCCAATTGCCTCCACCAATAGTAAATGTATAAAGTCCTATTTCTTCCCCTGGTTCAAATGGAAAACCATTTAAATCAAATGATGTTAATTGATAACCTGAATCTGGAGTTAATCTTAAAGTTAATACTGTTCCTGTTGGGAACATTGCTTCTCCAGTTGGATCACTTGTATCTCTTACACCATCATTCCATTCAAATAATGGACCTGCTGAATTCAAATCTTCAAGATTAGTATAAGTTACTCCTTTATATTCAGCCTTAACAAAATCTAAAACACCATTTAAGATTTTATCATCATCTGAATATTCATTTGTATTAGCATCATAAGTCCAACCAAAGTTACCCATTATTAGTTCTTCTTGTGTTTGCTTTCTTCCAGATGCTTCAATATTGTATGTATCTGCATAAGGTACATTTGGTATTTCAAATAATAATGCTCTGAAATTTGTACTGAAAGCTGCTTCTAAGTCTGCTTTAGAATGTGGAACATTATAAGGTACATCATTAATCTTTAGTGATGTAATTACATCATTCCATTGAACCTTAATAAAGAAAGTTACATGTCCAGAATTATCATAATTATATGTATATCCAAGTGAATCTTTTGTATCTAATCCTACTATATCCTCGCCTTGAGTGATATAATTTACTTCTTCTTTTGAAATGTTTCTAAGATTTGAACTATTAATACCAACTGCAAAATCAGTTGCTTCACTAGACCAATCATTATCAAATTCCCATTCTGTACTTTCAAGGTGAATATTGAAATGAGTATTTGTATTTCCACCTTGTCCTGGATCTCCTCCTGGTGCTCCCCCTCCTTCTCTAAATTCGACCATAAATAGTCCTACAGTTTCTACATCAGTTGGAACAGCATATCCTTCTTCTGTTTCAAATCCATAACTTGATAGATTTGTATAATTTGTTTCTCCTAATCTTAATTCTATTCCAGCATAATCAACTGAATAATTTTCATTAGGAACTATTTTTAATCTAAAATTTCCTTCAGTTATAGTAGCATTCATTTCTGATAAATTATGTGTTACATCATGCCAAATAGTTCCATTATCTAAACTATATTGAACTTTTCCATAATCTGCACAATTATCTCTAAATGTTACTGATAAACTTACTTTAGCATCTTCTGCTAATACTCTAGTTGTAACAATAAAAAAACCAAAAAGTAAAACAAAAGCTACTAAAAATCTTGATATTCTTTTAGTCATAATATCCTCTACCTTTCCATTATAAAAATATCATGATTTAATATAATAAAAAAGCACTAAAAAAAGACTAGTTAGTCTTATAGAAGCATTTTTCTTTTAATTCCTTCTTTTTCATACCAGTCTTTTTATATATATTAGCGACATGATTTCTTATTGTATTTACAGATACAAAGAGTCTATCTGCCATCTCTTGATTACTTAGTCCTTGTATTAGTAGATTCAATACTTTCTCTTCTTGTGTGCCTAGTTTATATTTAATTGATATATTCTTTACACTATCATTTTCTGTCATACTATTATTTTGAAAATATAATAAGAAATATAAAATAATTACTAATGATAAGAATATAGTTATTACTACTATTAACATTGTATAGTGACTAATAAGTTTATCTTCAAATAATACCATTAGTCCTTCCATTATTCTTGAATACATTAGTCCAAAAGCAGCAACCCATGCCATGTTCTTTTTGTTATCAGAAAGATTTACAAATGACATAGTTCTGAATAATACAAAGAATGCTACAAATGTATATGATAATCCAGCTATTAAATTAATTGGATAACCTTCTTTTAATAGAATTATTGCTAATAATGAAGCAATAAAACTTACAATAGTAAGTATTTCAAATAAGCTATTCTTTTTATCGACTAAATATCCTGCTATTAATAATCCTAAACAATAATATAATCTTGTAGATCCATATCCTCCAGATACATTAATTGTATAAAAAGCAATAGCATCAGTTGATAAAGCTGATAACAATGACATAGCAAGTACTATTATAGAAATTCTTATAAAATAATTATTAAAACTTTTTGTTTGTTTTTCTTCTTTTATTTCAGTTAAATAAGTCTTTTTAATAACCAAATACATATTTAATAATACCATTGGTATATAAAGTATTAACGAACTAATTGATGAATAAAATGATTCAGGAAGTAATATTAGTAAATATGTTCCTACTGAACCAAGACCATATCCCAAGGCAAATACTCTACCTCTATATTCTTTTTCTACATTAGTACTTAATAATGAAAAATGATAACCTGCTCCAAAACCTGCAGTTCCAAAGAAACATGTAGTACATAAGCAAGCAGCCATTAAATATTTATTCTTTGTTGCAAAAAATGAAATCATTGAAACAATAGATAATATCATAAAAATTATATATGTACTATTTATATTTTTATTCTTTCTATGTAATAATCCAAATGTTAGAATTCCTAAAGCCATAGATAAACTACCAAATAATAGTTCAGCTACATTTACAAATTCTGAACAAGCATATTTTAATAAATATTGTTCTTGTGTTAAATATAATGAACTACACCAAAAGAATCCTATAGCTAAAATAAAAATATATTTTAAATTATTTTTATTAAACATAGTATCCTCCTAAATACAATATATATAATAATATAATTTTTTAAAAATAAAAAGGATTACTTTTGTAATCCTTATTTTTATAATGTCATTTCTCCATTCTTTTCTTTTATTTCTTCTTGAGTTAATGCATGATCATATGTTGTTTGCATAATGCTTCCATTAACAATTCTTGGATCATATAATTCTGCTGCTTGTATAGAGTTTCTTTGTTCTTCAGGTAATTGCATATATTCAGGTTGTCCATCTATATGTTTAGCAACTATGAAGTCTCCTCCATTATGAGGTACAACTGAATCTTCTGAATTAGCTACCATTACTTGTAATTTATCAACAGTACCATCTTCTTGAAAAGCCCATTTAGGATAAACTTCTACATTTTGACCTTCTGGTATTTGAACAGCAACCATAAATTCTTGATCAGATGGATCTTTAGTAGAAATAACCATTGGCTCTATACCAATAGTAGCTGGATCAACATCATAAGCACTTAAATTGCTTGGTTTAATAACCCATCTTTCTCCCATTGTTCCTGTTAAAATATATGGTTTTGTTGGACTAGTAACCCAAGTATTTTGTTCTAAAACATTAACACCTATTTTAACAGCACATCTTTTCTCTACTCCATCTATTTCAACTAATCTTTCTTCAAAACCATCTAATAAAGGATGATTTTCATCTATTTCATAAAATCCTTGTTCAATTTGAACATTATATTTACCCTTTCTACACCATTCAAATCCTTCTGGTAACATAATAATTGCTCCTTTCTTTTTACAAATCCCCTTTTTTATTTTTTCTATTAACTTTAATTTCATCAATATCACATTTTTATTATAACATATTATTAATATATACACTAATTAATTGACATTAAATCGTCATTTTGCTACTATAATTATATTTCTGTATGGAGGAATGCAAAATGGAAAATAAAGAAATACTATATAACTTAAATGAAGAAACAAGAAAATATTTAAATGATGCTTTTTCATATTTAGATCATTTTACTAAAGGTAAAAAAGTATCTAAAGATGAAATGGAAGATTATATATCACAAGCATTCTTATTATCTATATTAAAAAATAAATCTATATTTGATAGTGTATTTGCTACATATGGTATTACATATGAATCTATATCTAAATTATTATTAAATGAAGAAGTTGAATTTAAGAATGCAGAAGATACTGAATATTTAAAAAATAATCAATTAACTGATTTTATTAGAAATATATATTCTAGATTAAGATATAACAATTATTTAGAGAATACTAATATATTATTATCTGAATTACAATCATATCAAATATTTGATTATATTACAGAAAATTATTTCTATGGAATAGATGGTGTTCTTAAAAGATTAAATGTTGATTTTGTTGATGAATTAGTTCCTAAGATAACTAAAATGACTCATGATTATGATAGCGATTTTGCATATCAACATGGTGTAGATATTGCTAAGGAATCTGAGAAAGAAAATAAAATTAATGACACTGATGATTTTGATTTTGATTATTGTAAAGTTATATTAACTGAAGAAGATGAAGCTTATATAGTATTTAAACCTGGGTTTGATTATAATAAATCAATAGTATCTGGACTATATAATGGAAAGAATACTACTAATGATCAATTTGTTCAATTAATCGAGCCAAATAAAAGATATAAAGTTGAAAAGTTATGTGGATTCTCTAAATTTAATAAACATACATTAGAAAAGATATTTTCTTCAGATAGAATATTAGATGCTGTTACTATTTGTTTTATAAATTTAGTTTCTGATGAGAAATTTAATATTACTTTTGATAGTAAGCATGCATTCCATGATATGTTCAAAGAGAATAAACAAATACTTAAAGATGCAAAAAGACTTGGAGATTTTGAACCAAAAGAAGAAAAGAAAGTTGAAACTAAGACTCCTACTCCATACTTAGATCAACATGGTATTGATTTAATAAATGAAAAATATCTTAAAGATCCTAGTGTTGGAAGAGATGATGAAATAAGAGAATTAGAAAAGATATTATTATATCCAGAAAAAGATAAATCTATTTTAGTAACAGGTATTGCTGGATGTGGAAAAACTGCTCTAGTAAAAGGTCTTGCTTATAGAATTAAAAATGGAGATGTACCTAAAGCTCTTAAGAATATAAGAATTGTTAGTATTAACTGTGCTAATTTAGTCGCAGGTACTAAATATGTTGGTACTCTTGAAAAGAAAATGGAAAATATATTAAAAGAAGCAAGTTCTTCAAAAGACATAATATTATTTATAGATGAAATACATCAAGCACTTGGTGCTGGTAAAAGTGAAGGAAATAATAATACAATCTCTGAAATATTAAAACCATATTTAGATTATGGTGCTGTAAGAGTAATTGGTGCCACTACTACTGATGAATATTATGATTTCATTTCTGTAAATCCTGCTTTTGAAACAAGATTTAAACATGTCAAATTAGATGAACCTGATGAATCAGTATTATTCCAAATAGCAGATGATTTAATTGATAGTTATAATAAATTTAGTTATTCCAAACTATTATTACCAGATGATGAAAGAATACAAATAATTAGATGGTTAATTGCTACAACAAGAGAAAAAAACAGAGAAAGAACTATTGAATCTAGTAATCCAAGATTATTATTAGATATAATAAAAGATGCTTATGCATTAGCAGCTTTAGATGATAGAACTGATGTTACATATAATGATTTAAAAGTTGCAGTTAAACAAGAAAACAGATTATGTAAAAGTTCTCGTGAGGGTGCTATCAATAGATTAAATTATTTAGAACCTATTAAAAATAGAGATAATATAATAGATTTTAGATTAATATTTAAAAAGTAGTTATTTCACTACTTTTTTTGTTATAATAATTTTGAGGTGGAGATTATGCCTTCTATAGTTACTCACTATTATTTTGCTAAAGAAGTGGCTGATAATTTAAAATTAAATATTAATAATAATTATTATATATTTGCTCAAAGTCATGATTATCTATATTATAGTCATAATAAGAAATATAGAAGACTAGCACATACAGCTCATATAAAGAATACACAAAAATATATATTAAAAATTATTAAGTTTATTAAAGATAATAATCAAACTAATAATATAAATACTTTATCTTATTTATATGGAGTTATAACTCACTATGTTCTTGATAGTACTACTCATCCATATATATTTTATAAAGGTGGACTAAAATCTTTTAATCATAGAGAAATAGAAAGAAATATAGACTCTTTAATTTATGAAGAAAAAACAAATAAACCATATAAAAAATTAAAAGTATCAAAAGAAATAATAGTTAATCCATTATTTACAAGAAATCTTATGAAATGTATAGATTATGCTTATAGTGAAACATATAATATAAATAATATTTCAAAAGCATATGCAAGAAGTATTAAACAAGCTAGATTATTATTTAATCTTACTTCATATGATAGATTAGGCATTAAATTAAGTATATATAGATTGATAGATAAATTATTTAAAACTAAAACATATTGTTTATCTAATCATATTAAAGGAAATGTTTATTATTTAAATAATGAAAAGAATAAATGGATACATCCTTGTATTAAATCTAAAACATATAAATCTTCATTTAATGATTTATATAAAACAAGTATTAAAAAATGCACTAATATTATTAATGTAGTAAACGATTATTTAAATAATAAAATTACATTAAATCAGCTAATGAAAAATATACCTAATGTTAGTTACACTACTGGATTATTAATTGAAGAAAATAAAAAAATGAATTATTTTGAATAATTCATTTTTTATTGATAATCAACATTCATAAGTAATAAATCTACTTTATCATAATCTATAACTGTATAATCATCCATACTATTAACAGGTATATATACTGAATCTTCACAGTGAGTTTTATTCTTAACTAGTTCACAATTACCTACACTAGCTGCGATTATTTTATTACCTTTATAGAATAAACCAAGTACTTTAGCATAGATTTCTTTGCTTGTTTTATTATCTATACTAAATTTAATAGTTTCTTTATCATCAGAAGTTAATTTTTCTAATTTAGTACTATCATATACACTTTTATAATCAGCATACATATTTAACATAGATTCATTTTTAACTTTATATGTTTTATATTCATTAGCACTACTTATTTCAACAATATAATAGTTTGATTGTCCACTATATAAACTAACTAATCCAGTTTCTTCTGCTACTTCTTTATTAGAT